>ULUE01022061.1_pt1 | contig 21970 bp, 21 predicted proteins | sample 1958211 | NCBI WGS metagenome assembly ULUE01 (sample SAMEA4835752, study PRJEB28245) | human gut metagenome | biome: gut microbiome; material: fecal sample | place: Denmark | collected 2008 | reverse complement strand
GGCAAAAGACTTTTTACAGGGCGGCTTATCCTTATCTGAGTACGCCCCTCTTCCACGCTTTGAGTTTTTGTGTATATTAAACACAAAACACGGCAAAAATAGAAGCAACCGATAATATTGGAGGTTGATTCTATGGATAACGGTAAAACCGAAGGAAAAATGGAAAAATTCTTTGCCGGAAAGGGCTATTACATAGTCCTTGTACTATGTGTAGCAGTCATAGGCGCATCGGTGTGGAGCCTTGCGTCGAGAGGCGACGACGCCGCAAAGACGAATCCCAAGATCGAGATTTCCGACGTCATCAAGAACGACGACGACAGCAAGAAGGACCGACTCCCCGTGATCGCCACCACTCCCCCGCAGCCGACGCCCGAAGTCAAGATCGACGATGCGGAAGTCACCGGAACCGTCGTGTCGGACACGGCTCCGACCTCGTGGGTGCGCCCCGTGGTGGGGCAGGTGGACCGTGCCTATTCGATCGAAACGCTCGCCTATGATGTGACGATGAAGGATTGGCGTACGCACGACGGCATCGACATCAGCACCGATGCGGGTGCGGTGGTCCGTGCGGCGGCGGACGGAACGGTCGAAAGCATAAAGCAGGACGATCTTTACGGCACCACGGTCGTGATAAAGCACGGCGGCGGTATCAAGACCGTATACTCGAACCTTGCCGAGACCCCGACCGTGAGCGAGGGTGACAGCGTGAGAGCGGGGGACGTTATCGGCTCCGTGGGCGAAAGCGCCCTGTGCGAGATAGGGCAGCCTGCGCATCTTCACTTTGCAATGAGCGTTGACGGCGTGAGTGTTGACCCCGATTCCTACCTCCCGCCGCAATAAATTTTGAAAAAAACGAAAAAATGGTTGACAACGTGGGCTGTTTCTGCTAAAATTCTCATTGCTCATTTGAGAGATGGCGGCATAGCTCAGTTGGCTAGAGCATGCGGTTCATACCCGCAGTGTCCCCGGTTCGAATCCAGGTGCCGCTACCAAAAAAGGCGCAGCCTATTTATACTGCGCCTTTTATTTGGCCCGTTGGTCAAGCGGTTAAGACACCGCCCTTTCACGGCGGTAACATGGGTTCGATTCCCGTACGGGTCACCAAGAAGAAGCAGTTCACCAAAGGTGGACTGCTTCTTCTGTTTTACTTCCTTTTCAGCTTTCCGATTTGTTTACGAATCCATTCCGCTATAATGTAACTACGCTTAGTTTTAACAATGACTTGCTTCCATTCACCGCACCCCTCACACAAATCAAGCTCTTTGGAAATCACATATTTCCCTATGAGGTCACTCCCATCCGTCAGTTTCTTGTGGCATTCCCAACAGAATTCCGCCATCTGTATCACCTCTCGCCCTAAAATAACACATTTGTATCGCAAATGCAATGCATGCTTTGAAGTGTCAGCGCAATATACTAATTGTAATACAAACGCATTGCGAGGTGACGCATATGGGCAGCTTTAAGATACCTTCCATCCCCCCGACGACGAACAAGACGATACGCTTTCCGAACGACGTCGTAGATGCGGTCGAGCAGGCGATACGGGGAAAAAACTGCACCTTTTCCGCTTTTGTGATCGCCGCTGTCCGTGCGGCGCTTGAGGACTTAAATTGCGACTAAAAAGACAGCTCACCCGAAGGTGAGCTGCCTTTTTATATTGCGTCAGAACGCAAAGAGTTCTTTGCGGTTTCCGAAATAAGCCAAGTTTGCTATAAGCGCTGCCATGCCGAGCATTACGCTGAGCACCAAGCCGATATAGTATTCGCTTCCGAACATGAGCTTCACTTCGTGGAGCCTGTATATTGCGATCCATGCAACGGTATCGCTCAGCTCCAGCGCAGGCGGTATTACGCAGACGAGAGCGAGCAAGCCGGGAGCGTGCTTGCGGTATCTTGCAAGGCGGAACCTTGTGCAAACTATAAACAGCGCAAAAAGCAGCATTGCAATGCCCGAAGCCATGCCATATGTATTAAGTTCCGCAAAGTATTCCTCTGCATTCGCAGAGTGTTCGATCAATCGGCTCACTCCCTCCAACGCATAAGCGGCGGCGAAGAAAAAGAGCAAAAAATAAATAAGGAATTTGTACCAAAGCATCGACATATCCGTTTTGGGAGGATATGTGTCCGCCGGGATATAATCGGGGCGCTTGTCTTCGGGAGGCGCTTTTGCGCCGCATATCGAACAGTTCGTTTGATTTCTTGCGATGACCGCACCGCAGTTTTTACAGTACACGCTCAGACCCCCTCGGCTTATATGTCTTGTAACATTTTTGCGTTACACTCAAAACACGAACAGGTGCTTGCGGTTTCTGAAATACTCCAGATTTATCACGATCATCACGCCGTCTGCCACGGCAGTCGTAAGCACGGTAACGCCGTCCGTCAGCAGGAAATCGACAATGTTCAGCGAAACACCGTAGCTTGCAAGCGTTATATATACCGCTGCGGTATACAGCACGGTGTACGCAAATCCCAAAATGTACATCAGCAGGAGCATCTTGGGTCCGTTTTTGCAGTACCCGGCAAGCCGAGACCTCACATAAAGCGTAAACAACGCAAAGGCTATCAGCACAATACCTGCAACAACATCGACGGTTTTCAATGCGCCGAACTGCGAATAGACCAAGCCGGACATATCAACATTCCCGTCCCTGTATTGGTCTCCGATGATAAGCTGAACACCGCTAATGGCATTGAGTACCGCAGAGAAAAACAGCATGAAATTGATAAGGAATTTGTACCACTTCATCGGCAAGGCCGTGGCGGGCGGATAGGCATACTGAGCCGATACAGATCTTTCGCTCTCCGACGGCACCGCCGTTCCGCAGACGGGACAGCTCGTTTGGCCTTCCTCTATTGCCGCACCGCAATTTTTACAAAACATGCGTATTTTCCCTCCGTTGCGCATTATTGTAATATGATACCACATATACCGCAAAAGCACAAGCAAATTTTTACTTTTTCGACAATGCAATTATTGGGCTTAAAGGGCTTGTGCGGATGTCGGAAATTTGGTATTATAAAATGTATGCTTATTACGAACGGAGGCAGACGATGGCAGCACACAGCAGAGGCAGGAGCAGGCGCTCCTCCAAGAGATCCTACGCCGCATATATAATCATAACCGCAGTCGTTCTGTTTGCGGTGCTTATAGTCGTGCTTATCTACACCTCACGCATTGCACCCGTGTGCAAGCTCGACGTTAAAGGTCTTTCCGCCGACTCTCCTGCCGACGCTCAGGCAATATGCAGAGCCGACTACGCAAAGTTCAAAAAAGCGTCCGAGGGCCATGAGGGCTGCGTTTGGGTCTGGTGCGGCAAGGGAGCCGTGTTCCTGACGGATGCCGACGACCTCACCATAATCGCAGGAAGCGAGTCCGGCTTTACCCATGTAAGCTTTATCGACGAGGACGGCACCGAGATGACGGGCTACGTCATTGACCCGGAGTCGCCCCCGAACGAGCTGGGCAGGATCAGTCTCAGCGGGGACGGTCCCTTTAATTACGAGGACGTCGGGATGAGCATACGTCAGGCGCTCCGTGCCGGAGAGCTTGACTACGACGGCGCCGTGTACCTTTGGAAGGTCGGCACAAACACGGTATTTGCCGTAAAGCCCGACGCTTACACGCTCATCGACGGTACGCAGGTGAGCTTTACGGACGACGGCAGTCAGCTTTGCTTCTGCCGCATCCTCGATACCGATATTTCCAAATAAGGACTGAGATAATGGCAAATTTGATGTATGACAGCATGGGCGGCGTAAAGCGTATTCTTGAGATCGTGAAAACGCTCAGCCGCTACAACCTCGGCGAAGGGCTTACGCCCGACAGATTCTGCGAAATGCTCAAGGAGCTTGGCCCGACCTACGTCAAGATCGGTCAGCTTCTGTCCATGCACCCCGAGATCGTTCCGCAGGAATACTGCAAAAAGCTTGAGAGCCTGCGCACGAGCGCAACGCACCTCGTGACGGTGCAGATAAAGGAGATCATAAGCGAGGAATACGGCAGACCGTGGAACACGGTGTTTACACGCATAATGCCGATACCCCTCGGCTCTGCGTCCATTGCGCAGGTGCATGAGGCGTACCTGCCCGACGGCACCCGTGTTGCGGTCAAGGTACAGCGCCCCGACATATACGACACGATGGAGCGTGACATTAAGCTCCTCAAATCGGCGCTCGGCATAGTGAAGCTCAAGAAGATAAGCGACGTCATGGATCTCGGCGACACGCTCGACGAAATGTGGCAGGTCGCTCAGCAGGAGATGGATTTTCTGCGTGAGGCGGAGAACATTCACCGTCTGCGCAAAAACATCGAGGGCATAAAGTACGTCTACTGCCCCAAGGTCTTTGACGAGCTGACGACGAAAAACATCCTCGTCATGGAGTACATCGGCGGCTGTGAGCTCAACGACACCGAGGCGCTGCTCCGTGACGGCTACGACGTCTCCGAGGTCTGCACGAAGTTTATAAATAACTACATAAAGCAGTTTGCTGAGGATCACTTCTTCCATGCAGACCCGCACCCCGGCAATATCCACGTCGAAAACGGCAGGATAGTTTGGCTCGACCTCGGCATGATGGGAACGCTCACAGAGGACTGCGCCGAGCTTATTAAGGTCTGTATGCGTGCCATCGTCACGAACGACCACGTCTCCTTTGCCGACGCCGTTCTGCGTATCTGCGAAACGCCGGAGAACATAGACAGAGACGGTTTTTACGCAAGTATGCGCACCTATCTCGACAAGTACCGCATCATCACCATGGAGGAGATGAGCAGCACGGTCGAGATATTCTCCGACCTGTATAAGATCTCACGCAGTTACGGTATACGCATTCCGAAGTCGATGACGATGTTCTGGCGCAGCATATCCATCATGGAGGGTACCGTCTCCCAGCTTGCGCCGGAGACCGATCTTTCGACAATCATTGGCAGGCACCTTGCCGCACAGTCCATGGTCGGCGGCATAGCCGGCTCCATAACGAAAAAGGTTTCGCACCGAAGGCTCGTTTCCGGCGAGGCGCTCTCGTATAACGATGCCCCGCACCCCGTCGAGGACGAAGTGCCGATCGAAGAAGAATAATGAAAAAACGCCCTCTTGGGCGTTTTTTCAAAGCGGATAAAGCTTTCTCCGCAAAAAAAGAACAGCCGCTGCTGCGGCTGTTCTTTTTTGGTGGAGAATAGCAGACTCGAACTGCTGACCTCTCGCGTGTGAGGCGAGCGCTCTAACCGGCTGAGCTAATTCTCCGAAACGGACTACCCCGTCAGTATAGCATTGCCGAGGAAATATTTCAAGAGCGAAATTTGCATTTTTGCGTCGGATTTTTTGACCGCTGTGTTTGGCTTGTCATGCTTACGGAATATGTATGAAAACAAAAACAAAATCGGCGATTTTGCCAATTTGTGCATCCATATTAAATAAAAATGCACTTTTGGGCATTTCAGAGAAAAATGCATTCAAAAGCAGTGCAAAAATTGCATCATAAGGCATGCACTGTCTAATATCCACAAAAAAACGGGGTGATTTTTGTCGGTTTTTAATGGCGTTTGTCTAGAAATTAACGGCTTAAAATGTTGACCGAAGCACTCGTTGATGTTAAAATATAGCCGTTGCAGTATGCATATGCTGCGCAGAGGAGCAGATACATGAAAGACGTTAAAGTGCTTATAGGCAATTACGGCAGCGGCAAGAGCGAGCTCGCGCTGAATTTTGCAATGCAGGCGGCGGCAAGGGGCGAACGCACCGAGCTGCTTGACCTCGACATGGTCAATACATACTTCAGACTTACCGAGCGAGGCAAGATGGTCGAGCAGAAGGAGATCCGTCTCGTATCTCCGAACTATGCCTGCTCCGGCATCGAAACGCTGTCCCTGCCCGCAGAGGTCGCATCCGCTTTCGTTTTGGACTGGGATACCGTCATATTCGACGTCGGCGGCGATGACGTCGGCGCAACGGCGCTCGGCAGATACCATCAGGATTTCATGGATCTTGAAGAGGGCGCTTTGGAGGTCTTAAACGTCGTGAACATCCGCAGACCCCTTTCCGGCACCGTCGAAAAGCTCATCAGACTTCAGGAGGGAATGGAGCTGCATTCCCGTCTCAAGATAACCGGCATGATAAACAACGCGAACCTTGCGACCGAGACCTCGGAGGAGGAGCTGCGGGACGGCTATTATATGCTGAAAGAGGTTTCGGACAGGACGGGCATCCCCGTTGCATATACTACCGGCAAGAAGGAGTTTCTTGAGAAGTTCCTTTCGGAGGGACATGACCCCAAGTACATAGGCACCCCCGTTGCGATAGATATGTTCATGCACCGTGACTGGGACTCCTACATAAAGTACGGACTCAATACCGTCGATCCGAGGCAGAAAAATCTTTGATATGTCCTGCGGGAGCAGTTCATATATAACACGTCACTAAATTTTAGCAAAAATTAGGAAAAGAGGTAGTAACATGGTAAAGGTAACCATCAATGAAAACCTGTGCAAGGGTTGCGGTCTCTGTGCAAGAGCCTGCCCCAAGCATATCATTGAGCTTTCCAAGGCAAAGATCAACGCAAAAGGTTATCACCCGGCTGAGGTCGTAAGACCCGAAGAATGCATAGGCTGCGCATCCTGCGCACGCACTTGCCCCGATGTGGTAATCCACATCGAGAAAGAATAAGGAGGAACAGAAAAATGGCCAAAACTCTTATGAAGGGTAGCGAAGCTATTGCAGAGGCCGCCATCAGAGCCGGCGCCCGTTACTTCTTCGGCTATCCTATCACCCCGCAGACTGAGATCCCTGAGTACATGGCAGCCCGTATGCCCGAGATCGGCGGCTGCTTCCTGCAGGCTGAATCCGAAGTCGCAGCAATCAACATGGTCTACGGTGCAGCAGGCACCGGCGCACGTGTCATCACCTCTTCCTCCAGCCCCGGTATTTCCCTGAAGCAGGAAGGTATCTCCTACTGCGCAGGCGCACGCCTTCCCGCAGTCATCCTCAACGTCATGCGTGGCGGCCCCGGCCTCGGCAACATCCAGGCCTCTCAGGGCGACTACTTCCAGGCAGTCAAGGGCGGCGGCAACGGTGACTACCACCTGCTGACCTACGCTCCCTCCTCCGTACAGGAAGCTATCGACATCATGATGTTCGCCTATGACAAGGCAGAGCAGTACCGCATCCCCGTTCTCTTCATCGCTGACGGTATCATCGCTCAGATGATGGAGCCTGTTGAGATGCCCGAAATGGTCGACTTCAAGATCGACCCCGAGAAGAAGCCTTGGGCCTGCACCGGCTGGAAGCCCGGCGACGATCCCGAGAAGCGCGGCATAATCAACTCCATTTACATTTCCACCGAGGAACTCGGCGAGCATAACGACGTTCTGCAGGCCTGCTACAAAGAGGTCATTGCAAACGAGCAGATGTGGGAAGAGTACAACTGCGAAGGCGCAGAGATTATCATCACCGCATTCGGCACCGTTGCACGTATCGCGAAGTCCGCTATCAGCGAGCTGAAGGCCGAGGGCATCAACGTCGGTCTGGTACGTCCCATCACCGTATGGCCCTTCCCGTACGACGCAATGGCAAAGGTCATCGGCGCAGACAGCGTGAAGGCCGTTCTGGACGTAGAGCTGAACGAAGGCCAGATGCTGCAGGATGTCAAGCTTGCAGTCAACGGCACCAAGCCCGTTGATTTCTTCGGTCACTGCGGCTCCCAGATGCCCACCACCGACGAGATCGTCGCGAAGATCAAGAGCATGAAGGAGGCTATGTAAAATGTCCGTAGTATTTGAAAGAACCAAGCTCCTTACCGATAAGCAGTTCCATTACTGCCCCGGCTGCAACCACGGCATTATCCACCGCCTGGTAGCAGAGTCCATTGAAGAGCTCGAAAAGGAAGGCGTCATCGAGGAAGGCAAGGTCATCGGCGTTGCTCCTGTCGGATGCTCCGTTTTTGCATATGATTACTTTAACTGCGATATGTACGAAGCCGCACACGGCCGTGCTCCCGCAGTTGCAACCGGCGCAAAGCGTGTTGTCGGCAAGGACACCCTCGTATTCACCTACCAGGGCGACGGCGACCTCGCTTCCATCGGTACCGCAGAGATCGTTCACGCCGCACACCGTGGCGAGAAGATCTGCACCATTTTCGTCAACAACGCAATTTACGGCATGACCGGCGGTCAGATGGCTCCTACCACCCTCGTAGGTCAGAAGACCACCACCTCTCCCAGAGGCCGTGACGAAGCATGGTGCGGCGCTCCCATCCGTATTGCCGAAATGCTGGCTACCATCCCCGGCTCCTACTACATCGAGCGCTGCGCAGTCAACAACAACGGCAACATCATGAAGACCAAGAAGGCCATCAAGAAGGCATTCACCTATCAGATGGAAGGCAAGGGCTTCTGCCTCATCGAGGTTCTGTCCACCTGCCCGACCAACTGGGGCCTCAGCCCGATCGAAGCCATGAAGTGGCTGGAAGAGAACATGATTCCTTACTATCCCCTCGGTGTTAAGAAAGACAAGGAGGCCGAATAATATGAAAAAAGAATTTATATTCGCAGGCTTCGGCGGTCAGGGCATGCTCCTGATCGGCAAGTTCCTTGCAATGGCTTGCATGCTCGACGGTAAGCACGTTTCTTGGCTTCCCTCTTACGGCCCCGAAATGCGTGGCGGTACCGCAAACTGCTCCGTCATCGTCTCCGACGATCCCGTTGCATCTCCTCTGGTCGACATGGCTGACGTTGTCGTTGCCATGAACCGTCCTTCTCTCGACAAGTTCGAGCCGCACGTAAAGCCCGGCGGAATTCTGGTAATCAACAGCTCCATCATCGACCGCAAGGCAGAGCGTGACGACATCACCGTCGTATACTGCGATGCAAACCGCATAGCGGAAGAAGTCGGCAACCCCAAGGGCGCAAACGTCGCAATCCTCGGCGCAATGCTGGCAAAGGCACCCGTCACCAACGACGAGAGCATGAGCGAAGCAATCCGCATCGAGCTTGGCGAGCGCAAGGCAAAGTTCCTCCCCGGCAACATGAAGGCACTTCAGGCCGGCAAGGATGCCGCAAACGCACAGTAATCTATACTTATAATAAAAAGAAGCGGCAGCTGCCGCTTCTTTTTTTTGTTTAAGCATCGGCGTGCAAAAGCTAAGACCTTTGCCCGCCGATGCTTTATATTCCCTTGTACTTCCGCTTTGTAGCCATGCCGCCTCTGATGTGGCGCTCGGCCTTGTTGAGATCCAGCACCTGCCGAACCTCGGAATACAGGGCGGGATTGACCGTTCGCAGTCTTTCGGTGAGATCCTTGTGTACGGTGCTTTTTGAGATGCCGAAGTGCTTTGCCGCTTTTCGGACTGTTGTTTTGTTCTCGATTATGTACACGGCAAGATCGCAGGCACGCTCTTCGATATTTGTATGCAAATACACCACTCCCCGTTTTTACATGGTAAATGTATATGTATGGCTGCGGCGGCATATGAGCGATAATCACGGCTTGCAAATTTTTATGCATATGTTAAAATGGTAATTTAGAGATGAGGTGATCCCATTGAACGGTACCGTCAGAAAGGGCGGAAATATGAAGGTCATACGGCAGCTTTTAAAGGGCAGTATGAAGTATTTCGTGCTTTGCATCCTTGCGGGCGTGCTGTTTACGGTTTGCGAGCTTGTGATACCGCAGATACTCAGAGTCTCGGTCGACTCCGTCATCGGGGACAGCAAGCCGGATATTCCGGCGTTTCTGCTGTCGGCGCTTGACTCCGTGGGCGGTATTGCCGCTGTGCGAGCGAATATGTGGAGCCTTGCGCTTCTGGTGCTGCTGTTCGGCGGACTGAGCGCAGTCTTTCGCTATGCGATGAATATGTATAACGCAAAGGCGGGCGAGACCCTCGTAAAGACCGGCAGAGACCTTCTGTACGGACATATACAGAGACTGCCGTGGAGCTGGCACTCCGAAAACCCCACGGGCGATATCATTCAGCGCTGCACCTCGGACATTGAGCGTATTAAGACCTTTTTCCAGGAGCAGTTCGTTGCGGTTTTCCGCATTGTGATACTCATTGTGCTGTCGCTTGTGTGCATGATCGCAATGAACTTCAAGCTTTCGCTCGTTGCGCTCATCATGTTCCCGATAATCATTCTATACTCGTGGCTTTTCCACAACAGGATCCGTGACCGCTTCACCGACTGTGACGAAAACGAGGGCGTTCTGAGTACGATAGCGCAGGAGAACCTCACGGGCATCCGTGTCGTTCGTGCCTTCGGTCAGGAGGACTTCGAGCGCCGCCGCTTCGATGCGCAGAACGAACACTACACGAGCCTGTGGATAAAGCTTTGCCGCACTCTCGGTTCGTTTTGGGCGGTGGGTGACCTTACGAGCTGCCTTCAGGTCATGCTGACCGTCATATTCGGCAGCGTGCTTTGCGTTAAGGGCGAAATGAGCGCAGGCGAATTTATATCGTTTACGGTGTATAATTCCATGCTCATAAACCCGGTGCGCCGTCTCGGAAGAATGATCTCCGAGATGAGCAAGGCGGGCGTGTCCGTATCCAGAATCGCCGACGTGCTTTTGGCACCGACGGAAAAGGATGCGGAAAACGCCGAAGCCGCTCCCATGACGGGAGATATAGAGTTTAAAAACGTGTCCTTTGCATACAAGGACGGTGACGAGGTGCTGAAGGATCTGTCCTTCACCGTACCGGCAGGCAGCAGCTTCGGCGTTCTCGGCAGCACCGGCTCCGGCAAGAGCAGCATAATTTTGCTGCTGTGCAGGCTCTGCGACCCCGACTCAGGCAGCATATGCGTCGGCGGCAGCGACATTGCGCAGATGCCCGCAAAATGGGTGCGCTCGAACGTCGGCGTGGTGCTTCAGGAGCCGTTCCTGTTTTCAAGGAGCATCGAGGAGAACATCGGCATCTGCGGCGCAGACGATGCCGAGGTGCGCAGAGCGGCACGCACGGCGTGCATCGACTCGGACATCGAGAGCTTTGCAAACGGCTACGACACCATGGTCGGCGAGCGGGGCGTGACCCTGTCCGGCGGTCAGCGGCAGCGTGTTGCCATCGCCCGAATGCTCACGAGGAAAACGCCGATCATCGTGTTTGACGATTCGCTCTCCGCTGTCGATACCGAGACGGACGAGCGCATACGCACGGCGCTCAACGCCGACCTCAAGGGCATTACGAACATAATCGTTTCGCACAGGATAACTACCCTTTTGGGCTGCGACAGGGTGCTTGTACTCGAAAACGGTACGGCGTCCGACATCGGAACGCCGCAGGAGCTTCTGCAAAGGGACGGATTGTTCAGAAGGATATACGACATACAAATGGCGATAGAGGAGGAGAGCGTATGAAAAAGAAATTTTCATGGTTCGGCATCCCCGCTATCATGCCTTACATAAAACCATACAAAAAGCTAATCGTCACCATGGTGGCCGCCGGTGCGATAGGCAGCGGCATGGACGCAGTTATACCGCTGTTCCAGCAGTATGCGATAAACAACTTCGTCGCAAACTCAACGCTGTCGGGGCTTTGGATATTCGTTGCACTGTACGTTTTGGTCATGGCGGTGCAGGTGGTGACGAACTACATTTCGGCGTTCGGCGCCTGCAAAGCGGAAATGTACATCGGCAGGGACCTAAAGCGTGCAAGCTTCGATCACCTGCAAACGCTGTCGTTTTCGTACTTTAATCAGAACAGCGTCGGCTACATACACGCAAGGGTGATGTCCGATACCGACCGCATAGCGGGAACGCTGGCGTGGGGCATCATGGAGTCGGTGTGGTACGTTGCGTACCTTGTGCTTGCGATCGTGATGATGCTGGCACTCAACTGGAAGCTTGCGCTGTGCGTCATTGCGGCGGTGCCGGCGGCGGTAGTCATGGGCAGCGTTTTTCAGAAGAAAATGCTGAAATACCAGCGCAGGGTCAGAGAATCAAACTCGCATATAACCTCGGCGTTCAACGAGGGGATAAGCGGTGCAAAGACCATAAAAACACTGGTCATTGAGGACAAGACCGAGACGGAGTTTGACGGGCTTACCGCCGAGATGAAGCGGCTGAGCGTAAAGCATATGCACTTCCGCAGCCTGTTCATGTCGGGTACGGCGTTTGTGTGTTCCGTCGCACTTGCCGTCGTGCTGTGGCGGGGCGGCATTATCAGCGCCGAGGGCGTCATGCTCATCGGCACGCTGTCTGCGTTTATCAGCTATGCGCAGGGCATGATGGAGCCGATACAGTTTCTCGTTCAGGTCATCTCCTCGCTCATAAACGTTCAGGTCAATGTGGAGCGCTTCACGAGACTGATGGAAACGCAGCCGGACGTTGCGGACAGCCCCGAAGTCATAGAAAAGTACGGCGACGACTTTTCACCAAAGCGTGAAAACTGGGAGCCGCTGCACGGCGACGTGGAGTTCTGCGACGTGAGCTTCCGATACCCCGACGGCGACGACTATGTGCTTGAGCATTTCAATTTGAAGATACCGCAGGGGACGAACGTTGCGATAGTCGGCGAGACGGGAGCGGGAAAATCGACGCTCGTGAACCTCGTCTGCCGCTTCTTCGAGCCGACCTCCGGCAAAATACTCATAGACGGAGTTGACGCAAGGGAGCGCAGTCAGCTCTGGCTGCACTCTAACATCGGCTACGTTCTGCAAACGCCGCACCTGTTTTCGGGTACAATACTTGAGAATCTGCGCTACGGCAACCGAAATGCGAGCATGGAGCAGATAGAGGCTGCGGTGAAGGCGGTCTCGGCGGATAAGATGATAAGCAGACTGCCCGACGGCTACGACACCGTTTTGGGCGAGGGCGGAGGCGGCCTGTCCACGGGCGAAAAGCAGCTTCTGTCATTTGCAAGGGCGCTGCTTGCCGATCCGAGGATATTCGTGCTTGACGAGGCGACAAGCTCCGTCGATACCGTGACCGAGCAGCTTATCCAGAACGCAATCGACAAGGTGATGAACGGCAGGACGAGCTTTGTCATTGCGCACAGGCTCTCGACCATCCGCAAGGCGGACCTCATACTCGTCGTGAGTGACGGCAAGATAATCGAGCGAGGCACCCACGCAGAGCTTATGAGGCTGAACGGCGAGTACCGCAAGCTGTACACCATGCAATACCGTGAGGAACAATATAGGAGCTTGACTTAAGCGACGCAGGCTTCGTCTTGCTCAATCGCAAAGCCTTGCCTGCAACGCACAGTAAAAACTGCGGCAATATGTGCTTGAATAAAACAGGCAATGATTGTATAATCAAAAGTAACACTAACGAAGGAGACGGATAAGATGAAAAAACGCATTCTTAGCCTCGTGCTGACGCTTGTGCTGATCCTCAGCCTTGTGCCTGCTCCGGCAATTGCGGTATATGACACCGCTGCCGTCGGCGACTGCACGATCACCTCTCAGCCGAAGGATGTCACCGTAAACCCCGGTCAGACGGCGACCTTCACCGTAGCGGCGACGAATCCGGACAGTACGAATCTCAAGTACCTTTGGTTCGATGCCGACAAGGTGAATGTTGACGATCTTGACTACAAGGACCTGAGCGCTGCGATCGACAAGATCAAGGCGGCAAAGCTCGGCGAGGGCAAGACGCTGAGACTCACAAACGTGACCGAGAAGTCCGACGGACTGCGTGTGCGCTGTGCGGTGTACTATGAGAAAACCGTACTTATAGTGACCGTTCCCAAGGATCTGACCTTCAGCAGCGTTGCGGTGCTGCACGTCAACGCAAAGGCGTGCGACGAGCATACGCTCAGCTTCGTCCCCGCAACCGAGGCGACCTGTGCAACTGAGGGCAACCTTCCGTACTACCGCTGCTCCGTCTGCGGAAGATGCTACCTCGACGAGGAAGCAAAGTACGAGACCACGGTTGCGGAATGCACCATTGCGGTGCTCAACACCCACGCCGAGGTCGTTCACGTCGATGCGTCGGTGCCTACCTGTGCCGAGGCGGGACTTAAAGAGCATTACACCTGTCTTATCTGCGGCAAGCTGTTTTCGGATGCCGAGGGCAAGACCGAGATATCTGCCGACTCCATAGAGCTTGCGAAAGACCCCGCAAACCACACGAACCTTGCGGAGGTCACGGCAAAGAGCGCTACCTGCTGCGAAAAGGGCAATGTTCACCACTGGTACTGCGACGGCTGCGGCAAGTATTACTCCGACGCCGAGGGCAAGACCGAGATGAAGCGCTCGGAGACCGAACTCGACAAGGACCCCGCAAATCATACGAATCTTATCGAGCATAAGGCGAAGGCCGCAAGCTGCACCGCTCCCGGCAATATCCGCTACTGGTACTGCGACGGCTGCGGCAACTACTATTCCGACGCCGCCGGCAAGAATGAAATAAAGAAGAGCGACACCGTGCTGAATCAGCTCAAGCACGACTATCAGTGGATCGCCATAAGCGAGGACGGCGTTGAGTACCACGCCCGCAAATGCTCCATGTGCGGCAGTCTTACCGACACGGGCAGCCACACAGGCGGCACCGCCTACTGCTCCGGCAAGGCGGTCTGTGAGACCTGCAACTTTGAGTACGGCACAACGGATGCAAATACTCATATCAATACCGAGCTTCGCAATTTCGTCGCTCCCACTCCCGACTCCGAGGGCTACTCCGGCGACCTTTACTGCCTTGACTGCGGCGTGCTGGTGCAGCAGGGTCATGTGACCGACAGGAGCTGCGCTCATGTGCTGAGCAAGGTCGAAGCAAAGGAAGCGACCTGCCAGGAGGAGGGCAACATCGAATACTGGCGCTGCGAGCGCTGCAATGTCCGCTTCTCCGACGAAAACGGTGAAAACGAGATAAGTGCGGACGATACCGTTATCGCAAAGGTAAGCCACAGCTACGTTTGGAAGACCACGGCGCTTACCCATCAGCGTGTCTGCAAGTGGTGCGAGGCGGCACAGCCGCTCTTTGAAACGCCCAAGGCACACACAATGTCGGGCGCAGAGCCTACCTGCCACAGCGGTGACTACTGTCTCATCTGCGGCTATGACGACGGGCAGAGGGACCCCTCAAAGCACGACGGCGGCACCGAGGTTAGGGGAGCGTATGAACCCCAAGACGACAAGCCCGGCTACACAGGCGACACCTACTGCCTCGGCTGCGGCGAGATAACCCAGCACGGCAGACAGTATTATACCGCCTGTCCCGGAGGCTGTGCATCGACGCTGTATTACGTCGCCGGAACTCCCCGTACCTGCTACGAGGACGGCGTTAAGGAGCATTTCGTCTGCACCGTCTGCGGCAATATGTACCTTGACGCAAAGGCAACCGTCCCGACCGACGAGGCGGGCATAGTCGATAAATGCACGGGTCATGAGCTGCACCCCGGCAAGGAGGCCATAAGCGCAAAGTCCCTTATGGACCTCATCAAGTCTTCCGGCTTTACCGACCTCACCATGCAGGAGGTTATCGAGATAATAAAGAATGCGACCTCCGGCGGCGGTATATCCGGCAGTATCACAATTGAGGACTTCCTCAAGAACGTCCATATGAAGGACATCGACCACTGCCACGACGACGAGTACCACTGGCTGGGCTGCCAGCTCTGCGGCAAGACCCTTGCTGACCTTCGTCCCGAGTTTGAGGAAAACGGCATAATCATCAGCGACGTATGGTACGAGATCGGCGCCAAGGAAGCGCACAGCGGCGGCGTCGCAAGCTGCAAGGAAAAGGCAATATGCACCGAGTGCGGCGACCATTACGGCGCTCTGAGCGATCACAGATACGACGTCGTCGTCACTCCCGCAAGCTGCACCAAGGGTGGCTACACCACCCACGTCTGCAACATCTGCAATGAAAAGTACATAAGCGACGAGACCCCCGCAAAGGGTCATAGCATCGTCAAGGGCAAATGCACCGACTGCGGTCAGTATTTCCAGAACCCCTTCTATGACGTCAGCAACAAGGACCGCTTCTACACCGCCGTTATGTGGGCGTACACCTTTGAGCCGCAGATAACCTCCGGTGTTACGGACAATTACTTCAAGCCCTACGACTCCTGCACGAGAGGTCAGGTCGTGACCTTCCTGTGGCGTGCTGCGGGACGTCCCGAACCCAAGAATACGACGAACGCATTCTCCGACGTGTCCTCGACCGGACGCTGCGCACCTTACTACACCGCAATTCTTTGGGCGGCTGAGCAGGGCATCACCACGGGCTACGCCGACGGCACATTCCAGCCGCACAAGACCGTGAGCCGTGCGGAGTTTGTGACCTTCCTTTGGCGCTACTTCGGAAAGCCTGCCGCCTCGACGGGGGCAAACCCCTTCGTTGACGTGAGCGACAGCAGCGTGTTCTGCCCGGCAATACTCTGGGCATACGGCTGCGGCATCACCACAGGCTATGATGAGACCCATTTCAGACCGAATCAGGTGTGCAACCGCTGGCAGGTGGTCATGTTCCTGTACAGGGCGATCGGCGAAAGCAAGGCATACGCATAAAATTAATCAGAGCAAGGAGTATTACATATGAGAAACGATTCCATAAACCTTTCCAAGAACGAAATGATAATGGTCATGCATGACCAGGAGCAGGAGATCGAAAAGCTCAAGGCTCAGGTGAGCGAGCTTCAGGCAAAGCTTGATAACTACGAGATAAAGATCTCTAACGTCGGAAGTCTTGCCGAGGCATCGGCGCAGATAAACGACCTGTTCGTTGCGGCTCAGGCGACGGTTGACACCTATATCGAGAACGTGAAAAAGCAGGAAGCACGCTCCGAGGAGGCACTTGCGGAGGTCGAGCGCCAGTCCAACGAGATCATTGCCGAGGCGGAAGCCGTTGCACAGAAGCGCCTTGAGGCGGCGGATGCCGAGATCGAGGAGAAGTGGGCTGTCATCGAGAGCAGACTGCTCGTCATGTACGATTCTCACAAGGGTCTCAAGGAGCTTGTTGAGTCCGGCATATTCACGATCCCCGGTGCTAAATAAGAATAGTCACGCATAGTATATACCCGACATCTTCGGATGTCGGGTATATTTTTTGCACAAAAAGCAAGACGAATGTTGTGAAGTTGCACAAAAATCTTTAAAATAACTGAACGGAATATAGAAAATGTATAAATCAATTGACTTATCATGTAAATAAAGATAAAATGTTAACAAGCATTATTTTAGGGGAATGCAAAAAATATGAATGGGGGAATAACTATGAGAGACCTGAAGTATCTGACTTACTTTGAAAACCTCCTGCAGGAAGCTAATAATGAGTTGATAGATCAGGCCAAGAAGGACGGAAAGATCTGTGTCGCATATGTCTGCGAGAATACGCCGGAGCCGCTGATGAATCTCGGCAACGCATTCGGCGTGCGCCTGTTCGCACCGAACACCGGCTCGATGGACGTTGCGACCTACTACATGACAAGCCTCCTGTGCGAGACGACGAGGGCATTGCTTGAGCGTGCCATCGAAGGCGGATACAATTTTGCCGACTGCGTTATCGCCCCCGACGGCTGCACCATGATGAACCGCTGCGTCGAGAATATGGAGCTGCTCAGAACCATGGGCGAGGGGAACGACAGCTTCTTCCACGAGTACATGGAGATCCCGCTCAAGGCGGACGAAAACGGCGTGAACCTCCTTGTGTTGCAGTGCAAGAACCACATCCTCAAGCCTCTGCACGAGAAGTACGGCATTGACATTTCCGATGCCTCTATAAGAAAGGCGGTCGAGGAGCATAACGAGGTCTGCCGCATAATCCGTGAGATAGGTGATATGCGCAAGGAGAGAAAGCCGAGAATAACCGGCTACGAATTCCATGTGCTGACGCTTGCTACATACGTTGCACCAAAGTACCTGCTCATAGATAAGCTCAGAGAGACCCTCAAAGAGCTTAAAACGAGAAAGCCGGACGATACGGAATACCGTGCGAGAGTCGCCGTCGTCGGCTCCGAGGTGGACGATATCGGCTTTATAAAGGTCATCGAGGACACGGGAGCATACGTTTGTGCCGACCGCTTCTGCTTCGGCTCGCTCCCCGGCAGAGACGTTATCGAGCTTAACGACGAGGAGGATGCACTCACTCAGCTTTGCCGCAGCTACGTTTACCGTGGTCAGTGTCCCAGAGTTATGAACATGGAAAAGGTCTACGGCCGCAAGGCATATGTAAACGACATTGCCAAGGAATACGGCGCAGACGGCATCATATACGAGCAGATCAAGTTCTGCGACCCGTGGGCATACGAAAAGACCGTCGGCTCCGTCATGCTGCGTGACGACTACGGCTACCCCGTGCTGTCTGTTGACAGACCGTACAATATCAGTTCCTCCGTCGGACAGATGCGTACCCGTGTACAGGCGTTTGTCGAGAGCATTGAGATCAAGAGGCTTCAGGGAGGTGCAAAATAATGAAGAAGGCAGAGACCGTATATAACAGTAAAAAGAGAAAGGGCGATAAGCAATTAGGCGTCCTGTTTAACGGGGGTAAGGTCCGCCGCCGCCGTGAGTGGAGAGGACTTAAAGACACGCTGTACGATTTCGGCCGTTGGCTGTACCTGTGGGGCATCATGGCGGATGCGTCCGTGAGCCGTGGCTTCGTTCAGGGTATGTTCCGCTACAGATGGATGGCAAACTACCTTGCCGTTCCGCATATGCTGGACAAATTCACCATGGGTATGCGTGACGAGCCTCTGCGCATTACGCACACCGCAATGGACTTCGTCGTAAAAGACGTTGCACAGTGCATCAAGAACTCCCTTCGGGGCGACCGCAGGACCGGCAAAGACAAGGCGTATTCCGACACCTGCGTCCTGACCGACGAGAATGCGATGACCGCATTTATGATGGGCTTCCCGATGCTCAATGCGATACTGCGTGAGGTGCCGTGTATGTTCTCGGCAAACCTTCTTAACCAGTACTCCGCAATGCACTACCTCGACGTTGCGCAGGAGCACGGCATCCCCGGCGACGTTTGCCCGATGCCGGAGGCGGAAGCGGGTATGTCCATAGACGACGATTTCCCCGTACTCGGCAAGATAGCGGTCCAGGTCAACACGACCTGCGACGGCTCGCTCATGGGCAACGGTCTTATCGCAAAGCGCCTTGAGCGTGAGTACGGCATAAAAACCTTCCAGCTCGTAGCTCCCATGCGTCACAAGGAGGAGGACGTTCAGGAGTACGCCGCACAGGACATCAAAAACGCCATTGCCTTTATTGAGGAAAACATGGGCGTCAAGTGGGATTGGAAGACATACTTTGAGTGTGCAAAGCGTGTCAATCAGACCACCCGTGACCGTTGGGAGTGGCTGCAGATAAACAGCACCAACTACCCGCAGTTTATCGGCTCCGTGTTCTCGCTTTACAACGACACCAATTACATGGGCAACTGCGGTAGATCGGCAGCGTTCCCGCCCATAAACGAGAAGATAATGAAGCTCGTTCATCAGGGCTACGAGAGAAAGACCATGATGGCGCCGGAGTACCGCCACAGATGTATAGTCTGGGGCGTGCAGCCGCAGTATGTTATCGATATGCTCTACTGGATGGTCAACTGCTGGGGCGTCGTGCCGCTGACCGATATGCTGTCCATGGTCATCGACAAGGAGATCGCCGAGGAGGATACGCCCGAAAACAGAGAGCAGGCGTATTACGACATGGCGTACCTCAACGAGAACATGATAATGCGCAACCGCACCCACGGCGGCTACAAGGTACTCGTCGACGAGCTTTGGGAGCTGTGCGAGAGAATGAACGCCGACATGGTAATGATGTGGGAGCATATGTCCTGCAAGGCGCTCACCGGTATGCACGGTCAGTTTGAGGAGCAGGCGAGAGAGCGTGGCATCCACCTCGTTTGGGTCTGCCACGACCTCTGCGACCCCAGAGTTTACACCCGTCAGGCGATCCGTGATCAGTTCAACGAGTATATGCGCACCGTCATGCGTGAGGAGCCGCTTGACCCGTCGATAGAAGTACAGCCCGACGACAACGCATGGTAAAGGAGAACTAACATGAATAAATGTATCAAGATACCTCTCATGGCATTGGGCGGCGCAGGTTCGGTGTTTGCGGTGCTGTTCACCATATATTTCTTTAACCTCGACATGAAGTTTATGGCGACCTTTATTGAACCCTTCCTCTCAAGACATTACGACAGAATGCCCCGCAATCAGTACGTCTGACCTAAAAAAACACAGCAAGACCGACCCTTCCGGCATTGCCGGAGGGGTCGGTCGTTTCATTTTGACGTGAATGTTTCGACAGAGCGCATTGTAAAATGTGCACAAATAAGCGCCGAGTTAATAGACAATACGGCGAAAATTTACAAACGAATTGACTTTCGGTGTCACGGTGCTAAAATAATAACATAGGCTATTTAAGCATAGGGGGAGTAATAATGAGAGATTTAAAGCATCTTATCTACTTTGAAAACCTCTTGCAGGAGGCGAATAACGAGCTTGTAAAGCAGGCCGTCGCCGAGGGCAAGAAGGCGCTTGCCTACAACTGCTCGTACATACCCGAACCGCTGCTCGACATCGAGGGCTGCTTCGGCATCAGGCTTCGTGCGCCCGGCTGCACCAATCCCGACCTTGCGACCTACTACATGACCAACCGCTCATGCCCGTACTCCAAGAGTGTCCTTGAGCGTGCATTTGAGGGAGGCTACAACTTCCTCTCCGCACTGATAGGTCAGGAATGCTGCACCACCATGAACCGCATGGAGCAGTATTTTGAGTATTGCAAGATCATTCCGAACGAAAAGTTCTTTGTCACCTGCATAGATATGCCGGTCAAGAAGGGCGAGTGGTACGCCGGATACTTCCGCCGTCAGATCGAGCAGAAGGTCATAGCGCCGCTTTCCAAGGTCTACGGCATCGACTTTTCCGAGGAAAAGATACTGGAAGCGATAGAGCGCCACAACGAGCTGTGCCGCATAATCACCGAGATCGGCGATATGCGCAAGGCGGACAACCCGGTCATCACCGGCTATGAGTTCCATGTCATCCAGCTTGTGAGCCAGACCTGCCCGAAGTGCCTCATCATGGATAAGCTCCGTGAAACGCTTGAGGAGCTTAAAGAGAGAAAGCCGGACGCAAAGTCCCCGTACCGCACGAGGGTCATGCTCGTCGGCTCGGAGATCGACGATCCCGAATTTACGAAGCTCATCGAGATGTGCGGTGCATACGTCTGTGCCGACCGTTACTGCTTCGGTTCGCTGCCCGGCAGAGAGCAGATCACGGTCAAGGAGGGTCAGCATCCTCTCGATGCGCTCGCCGAGCATTATATGATGACGAACGAGTGTCCCCGCACCATGGGTACGGAGAGCATTTTGAGCCGCAGGAATTATATGTACGACCTTGCCAAGGAGTACAAGGCGGAGGGCATCATCCTTCAGAACATGAAGTTCTGCGAGTACTGGGGCTACGAAAGAGCCATCGCCGCAAAGTGGCTTGCCGAGGGCAGAAATCTGCCGGAGGCGATACCGACCTGCCAGATAGAACGGGACTATGCAAACGCTGCGATAGGCCAGCTCCGCACCCGTTTCCAGGCGTTTGTGGAATCGCTTGAGATCAAGAAGATCCAGGCGCGGGACTAAGGAGGGGAAGGCTATGTGGAAAAGAAAAGTCAGCTTAAAGGAACAGTACGGCACGCTTGAGCATTTCCTCAAGGGCGATGAGCCGTGCCATTACATAGGTCAGCGCTACATTGAAGGCACCAACTTCTACGCCCGCCGTGAGTGGAGAGGCGTTAAGGACACCGCATTTGCATTTTACAAATGGCTGTCAACGTGGGTGAAGATGGGCGGACTCGTTATGCGTGATCCCATTCGTGTTGCCAAGGCGTTTTGGAAATACCGCTGGCTGTCGGCATATCTTGCCGCACCCATGATGGTCGACAAGTGGATCGAGGGCGACAGGGGAGAGGCGCTGCGTGCCGACCTCTATGCGCTCGACTGCATGATAAGCCACTCCGTCTACACCATTTGGAAGGAGCTTCGTGCGGACCGCAGACTCGGCGAGTCGAAGTGGACGGACGT
>ULUE01023006.1_pt1 | contig 22014 bp, 16 predicted proteins | sample 1958211 | NCBI WGS metagenome assembly ULUE01 (sample SAMEA4835752, study PRJEB28245) | human gut metagenome | biome: gut microbiome; material: fecal sample | place: Denmark | collected 2008 | reverse complement strand
TTCGGCCAGCAGGGTTCCCATGTCCCGCGCGCTGGCGGAGGTTGTGCGGGTCACTTCGCCCTGCATCACGCGCAGCTGGTCGGCCAGCACTTCGGTTTCGGCCTCTACTTCATCCCGCACAATGCGGGCAATTTCATCGGTCTGGTCCTCGGCGGTGTTCTGCTGGCCGCTGCGCAGCAAAAGCAGAATCAGCAACACATTGGTCAGTACCGACAGCAACAGAAGAATAATCAATAAAGGCTGCATCCCACAAGGTTCCTTTCTTACTTGGCTGTTTTGGTTCAGCTTTAGTATAGCATAGGAAACTGCAAGATACAACCTTTTGTTGTGCAGCGCTTGCGATTTAAAGAAGGAAAATGGGGCGGTTAAAAGCAGGAGTTTATGGAGTAGGGCGCCCCCCGTAGGGGCGCATATTGTGCGCCCGTCGCCTTGCGGAGAACGACGTGACGGAATATATGGCAAGGTGCGCTATGCGGGATGATGCCCCCTACTGCGTGCCTTCAAGGCTTCCGGTACTGTTTATCAATTCTTATATCACAATCGTAAGCAATAGCATTTGATATAAGGCAATACCGCATAATTCTAAGTGCCGATACGGCGAGCGAGGTGCGGCAGATGCCAAGCCAAAAGCGCAGATAATACTGGATGCTGCAAAGGTGAGCGCCGCCAGTGGCGGAAACAGCGAACCGAAGCAGGGGCAGCGGTCGCAGAGTGCGAGGGGCTTTTGCCCCCGAAGCACGATGCGGGTACCGCAACCCGACATTATCGAGCATTTTGGCAACGCAGATGCCGTGCCGCAGCTGCCGGAGCGGTGCTTAAGCCGCAAAGCGGGAATTGTGCGGTGTTGCCATAACGCCAAAAAAGGGAACGCACCTGATTCACAGGGCACGTTCCCTTTTTATTTCTTAACTTATCCCTTTATGCATTTCACAGCGGTGCCAAGTCAAACCGGTACAGAGTGGTTGCGCTGTAGGGGCGGTCGGGCAGGACGGTGGTATCCGGGAAATCGGGATGGTTGGGGGCATCAGGGAAATCCTGGGTTTCCAGGCAGACGGCGGAATACTGGCCGTAAGATGCGCCATCCTTGCAGGCGGTGGCGGACTTGAGAAAGTTGGAAGTATACAGCTGCACGCCGGGCTGGGTGGTCAGGGTCTCCATGCGGATGCCCGTTTCGGGGCCGGTCAGCCATGCGGTGTGGCGCAGACCGCTGTCCGCAATAACATAGCAGTGGTCATAGCCGCTGCACTGCTTCAGGGCCGGGTAATCGGCGTTGATATCGCGGCCAATGGTCTTTTCCTCGGTAAAGTCCATCGGGGTGCCTGCCACAGCGATCTTGCGCCCGGTGGGGATGGAACCGGCATCCGTTTCCAGATAGGCCGGTGCAGCCAGAGACAGACGGTGCCCCAGCACGCTGCCGGAAGCATGGCCGTTCAGGTTAAAGTAGCTGTGGTTGGTAATGTTTGCCACAGTGGGGGCATCGGTGGTCAGGGTGTACTGAATCATCAGGCCGGTGCCTGCCAGGCTGTAGCGCACTTCCAGCTCGGCGTTGCCGGGGAAGCCGTCGGTGCCGTCGGGGCTGGCTGCGGTCAGAACCAGGGTATCGTCCCCCTCAAAGCCCATGTCAAACACGGTCTTATCAAAGCCGTGCAGGCCGCTGTGCAGGCAGTTTTTGCCCTCGTTCGGGGTAACATGGTATTCTTCCTCATACAGGGTGAATTTGGAGCCGCCAATGCGGTTGGCGTAGCGGCCCACCACAGCGCCCAGAAAACAGGTGTTCAGCTCATAATCCTGCACGGTGGGGTAGCCCAGCACAACATCCACCTTGTTGCCCTTGCGGTCCGGCACAAGCAGCTGCTGGATGGTAGCGCCATAGCTTAAAATATGAACTTCGATGGTATCGTTCGCCAAAATACCGACCTTGACCGGCTGGCCTGCGGTGGTTTTTCCGAAATCTTTGATTTGAATGCTCATTCTGTAGTTCCTCCTTCAGAATTTTCGCCGTCCTGCTGTGCAGCAAGGTCATAGCGGACGCTTTTGCCCACGGCGCCGGTGCCATAGTTCAGCATCCGGTTCACCCGGCTGACCGTTGCGCTGGAAGCGCCCGTCAGCTGGCGGATTTCGCTGTACACCTTGCCTTGCAGCAGGCACCCTGCTACATCATAGCGCTGTTCCATGGTGCGGAGCTCCGTTACAGCGCAGAGATCCTCAAAAAATCGAATACAATCGTCCAGATTATCCAGCCGCAGTATGGCTTCATACAAAGCAGTGCTGCGGGGCTGTCCGTTGGGGGTGGTTCCAGCGCGCATAGGCGCCTCCTTATATATTGCATCATCGTGCATATTTGCCCTGCCAAAACAACCAAAATGTGGCAAGCTATCACTTATCAATTTTAGCAACTGAACCAACACAAGTCAAGGCTTTAATGCGCTGAATTCCTTATTTAATTTTTATGAGGTCTGCCAGTTCCGCCCCGCCGGGCCAAAAGTTTTTCTTGCGCTCCGGCAGGCCCCGCGGTATGATAAAGACATTGAGCACCGGCGCGTGTCCGCCGCCCAGCAGTTTTTCGCGGTTCAGACCAAATCTGTTTAGGGCAATACCGCATAATTCTAAGTGCCGATACGGCGAGCGAGGTGCGGCAGCTGCTAAGCCAAAAGCGCAGATAATACTGGATGCTGCAAAGGTGAGCGCCGCCAGTGGCGGAAACAGCGAACCGAAGCAGGGGCAGCGGTCGCAGAGTGCGAGGGGCTTTTGCCCCCGAAGCACGATGCGGGTACCGCAACCCGACATTATCGAGCATTTTGGCAACGCAGATGCCGTGCCGCAGCCGCCGAAGCGGTGCTTAAGCCGTAAGGCGGGAATTGTGCGGTGTTGCCTTAGGAATCTTTTTTAATCACCACGGCCCGCCGCCCCAGCTGGCGGTAAATTTTCATGAACTGGACACGCGGTACCACACGGTTAAAATCCAGCGGGTCTGCCACCACAAAGTTCTGGTCATCCATGCCGCACAGCACCATGCAGTGCAGGGTGTGCAGCACCTCGTGCCGCCGCCCACCGGGCAGGTCGTATTCACCGCAGGGGTCGTGCTGGATATCGCCAAAGTGCAGCGTTGCCCAAAAGATGACCGGGTTCCCGGCTTGCAGCTGGGATGCCAGTTCGGCTTCCTCGGCACCGGTCAGATCATAAGCGCGGCAGCTGCTGCCCTGCACAGCCAGGTAGGCGTTCGCCGCCTGCACAATCGGCCCCGCAAAGCAGTAATAGCCGGTTTCGGGGCTGCCATCGTCCAGGTGAGGATTGCCCATATAAACCTCGTCGGGGTCTGCGCCGTACCACTGGGCGCTGCGCGGCAGATAGTGGTCGGCCAGTTCGCACTTATCCGGGGCAAAGCCCAGGTAGTGCAGCACTTCGCAGCAGCTGGTAATTTCGCAGCCGTTGGGCAGCTCCGGGTTTTGCAGGATCTGGGGAACTGGCAGCAGGATGGATGCCATAAAAGCGCCTCGCAATCATACGATTATTTCCGTTTTGATTGTACCAGATTTCACCGGGAAAGGAAAGCCGCAGTATCCGCTCAGTTTGTTATAATTTATAGATAAATACAAAATGTATACCATGGAGGGGATTTTATGAAAGTATGGGATATGCACTGTGATACCCTGGCCGAGCTGCGCTATGCCCAGCAGGCAGGCAAGCCCAAGAGCTTTTTGCACAATGATTTAATGATGGATCTGGAACGCATGAAACAGGGCGACTATCTGCTGCAGTGCATGGCTTGCTTTGTTCACCTGGAACCGGAACGGGAAAAAAGCCCTCTGCTGGCCTGCCTGGAAGAAATCGACATTTTCTACCGCCTGCTGGAACAGTATCCCAATGACCTGATGCAGGTGCGCACTGCGACGGACATCCAGACGCTACTCACCTCCGGCAAGCGCGGCATGATGCTGACCGTTGAAGAAGGTGGTGCCTGCCTGGACAGCCTGGGTGCGTTGCGGGATCTGTACCGCCTTGGCGTGCGGATGATGACCCTGACCTGGAACTTCAAGAACGGCTTGGCCGAGCCCAACATTGTACCCGGCACCGATGACATGTGGCCCCGCCCGGCCAACACCACCGGAGGCCTGACCGAAAAAGGCTTAGAATTTGTGGAGGAGATGCAGCGCCTGCATATGCTGGTGGATGTTTCTCACCTATCGGACGCCGGTATCTGGGATATTCTGCGGGTGGCAAAGCGGCCTTTTGTTGCCAGCCATTCCAACGCGCGCGCCTGCTGCCCCCATGTGCGCAACCTGACGGACGAGATGCTGACCGCCATGGGCGAAAAGGGCTGCCTGATTGGCCTGAACTACTGCGCTTCCTTCCTGGATACAAACCCCGACCGCAGCCAGGTCAGGAGCCGCATCACCGATATGGCCCGCCACGCCCGCTATATTATGGATAAGGCCGGTGAGGACTGCCTGGCCTTGGGCAGCGATTTTGACGGCATTGACGGCGACCTGGAAATTGCCGGTGCGCAGGACATGCCCAAGCTGGCCGAGGGGCTGAAAAAAGAGGGGATCCCCGAGCGTGTGGTGGAAAAGATTTTTTACGGCAACGCCGTGCGCTTTTTCAGCGAGAACCTGTAACGCTACCAAAATAAAAGGAGAACCATTATGCCGCATCCTGAATTGACTTTGGAACGCCGCATTGATGCAGAGCTGTGCGGGCTGGACGCCAAAATGTGCGTATACGCAGATGACCTGCATGGCCATGTGGTGGAGCGTGGGGCTGATGATGAATTTGAATCGGCATCCACGATCAAGATTTATATTCTGGGCTGTCTGTACGCCCAGGCGGAAGCCGGCAAAGCCAGCCTGGATGCCGAACTGACCTATGAAGCCCGGCATTTTGTGGACGGCTCCGGCCTGATCCGGTCCTTAGGCGAAGGTGCCAGGCTGCGTGCCCGCGATGTTGCCACCCTGATGATCGTTGTCAGCGACAACATTGCCACCAACATGCTGATCGACTATCTGGGGTTGGATACCATCAATGCGTTTATCCGCAGCATTGGCTGCACCCACACCAAGCTGCATCGCAGCCTGCGCAGCGATAACTGGAGCGAAAAGCTGGGTACCATTACCCCGCGGGATATGGGCCGCTTTTTTGCCCTGTTGGCAAAGGGCGAGCTGGTCAGCCCCCAGGCCAGCGATGCCATGCGCAATGTGTTCCGCCAGCAGCACTACAACACCATGCTGGCGGGCAGCATCCCCCCGTATTACACCGACCCCGAAGAATCCCACGCGGATCCGGATCTGATCTATGTAGCCAGCAAAAGCGGCTCCATGGATGCCTGCCGCAATGACGGCGGCCTGATCCACACGCCTTACGGGGATTATGTTCTGGTAATGATGTGCACCGACTTTGCCAACAAGCTGGAAGTAAACGACCACCCCAGCGTGATTTACGGCAACCGTGTCAGCCGCATGCTGTTTGACCAGTACCTGGCGCTGGAGGGTAGTTTTGTAAAGTAAGTGGAGGGCGTATTCGAAAACGATTTTGACGTTCTTGGATACGGCTTGTACCAAGCAAGATTATGGCCTATGCGGCAAAGTTGCGGAACGGTCGAGACCGTTCCCTACAGAGCATTTTGTTGTGCACGACCAACCAATAAACGCTCTGTAGGGCGCGATGAATCGTCCCGCACGCCGGGCCTTGCCCAATATTTCATTCAATCACCCGCCGCACACCCTGCGGGTGCATTTCACCCCAAAACCAAACCGACCGCAAAGGCGATGCTGCTCGCCCCTGCGGTCGGTTTTACTATTTATGGCAATACCGCATAATTCTAAGTGCCGATACGGCGAGCGAGGTGCGGCAGCTGCTAAGCCAAAAGCGCAGATAATACTGGATGTCTTATCGAGCATTTTGGCAACGCAGATGCCGTGCCGCAGCCGCCGTATCGGTGCTTAAGCCGTCAGGCGGGAATTGTGCGGTGTTGCCTTATATTTGTATCTGATTTACCCCTTCACGCCGGTGGTTTCATCAAAATGGTAGGTGGAACCCTCAATGGTGTGCCAGCCTTTGTACATGGCGCCGGTGGTCAGGTCGTAATACCAGGTTTTACCGTCCTGGGTGTACCAGCCCTTGATCATGTGGCCGTTGGCATCGTACCGCACCCATTTGCCGCCGTTGGAATCCTGGTATACTTCCTTGCTGGTGGCCTTGGCACCCTGCTGTACGTTGTCCAGCCAGTACCAGGCACCGCTGGCGGGGTCGTAAATCTCCTTGCCGCGGTAATTGCTGCTGCCCGGCTGCCAGCCTTGGCGCACCCAGCTTTCATACCAGAAGCTCTTGCCGTTGCCGTCTGTGACCCAGAAGTTGGTCAAAGCACCGCTTTTCATTGTGCCGTAAACCGGGTCAAAGTAATACAGCGAGCCATTGATGGACACATTGCCGTACTGCATAATGCCGGTGGTCAGGTCATAGTAGACCTTGCGGCCATCCGGCAGGGTCCACGGGCCGTGGATCATGGCACCGGTGACAGGCTCAAAGTAATACCAGTTGCCGTTCTGGCAGTTTTCACCTTTGATCATGTGGCCGTTTTCATCATAGCGCACCCACTTGCCGCCGTCCGATTCCTGGTAGACATCTTTGTTCACGGCTTTTGCGCCGCCGTCCACGGCATCCAGCCAGTACCAGGCATCGCTGGAGGCATCATAGATTTCTTTGCCGCGGCCGGTGGTGCCCTGCTTTACGCCGTTCTCGTACCAGTAATCGCGGCCGTTCTCGCTGCGCCAGCCGGTATAGCCGCCGGTGCTGCCGTTCTGGTACTTGGGCCAGAAGGTATCGCGCGCCAGCGTTCCGCGGGAATCGCAGCGGGTGGTATCAGAGGTGTTGCCGCCCAGTTCATACACGCGGCACCATTCGTACCCAGCATGATAAGCACCGTTGGCATCATTGCTGATACCATACATGTAAGAGCGCAGGCTGGAAAGGCTGTTCAGCTCATATTCCAAAAAGCGCATCTGGCCGTACAGGGTATGCCAGTCCAGGCCGTTGTTGTTGCAGTAGTTCTGCAAATTGGTCCAGCGGTCGCCGTACCACTGGCACAGGCCGTATGCGGTGCCGTAGTCATTGGTAATGTCCACATAAAAACGGGATTCGCGGTACATGCTGGCCATCACGCCGCTGGCGGCGGCGCTGTTCATGCCCATGGTGCCGGTCAGGTAGTTGTAAACATCCCGCTCGTTGGCGGCAACATCCTCATTGGCGTTATAAGAAGCATCATACGTTGCGGCGTCTTCCTGGACGATATCGCCGGAGTATTCGGCAATGCCGGTGTCAGCGGTATCAAACATGGGCATCAGCGGGGTCAGGCTGCCGGCAGTTTCCGGCGTGGCGGCTTCGGCACCCGCCGAAAGCGCCAGCGCCATGGCGGCAGCCACGGCGGCGATCAGGGTCAAAAACTTACGTTTCAATGCTGCACCTCCTTAGAATGGTAAACAACCTTGATGATGAACGATCTGCGGGCCCGATACCAAAACAGCTCCCGACTGGAAGCAATCGGGAGCTGTAAAGCTCGGTGGAACCGCGGAACGCTTAGTTGTAGCGGCGCTCCTTGATCTCGGTCACGATATTGTTGATGAAGGCATCCAGCTCCTGCGTGGTGGTTTCGCCCTTGCGATCACGCACACTGATGTTGCCAGCCTCGGCCTCCTTAGCGCCCAGCACCAGCATGTAGGGCACGCGGTCAACTTGCTGGGCTTCACGGATCTTGTAACCGATCTTCTCATTGGATTCATCCAGCACAACGCGCACACCGGCAGCGGTCAGCTTGTCGGCAACGGTGCGGGCGTAATCCAGCGTCTTTTCGCTGACGGGCAGAACCTTGACCTGGGTGGGAGCCAGCCAGGTGGGGAAGCGGCCCTTAGTCTCTTCGATCAGATAAGCCATGAAGCGGTCCAGAGAACCCAGGATGGCACGGTGCAGCACAACGGGGGTCTTCTCGCTGCCGTCCTTGTCGATGTAGGTCAGGTGGAACTTGGCAGGCAGGCAGAAGTCCAGCTGGCAGGTGGACAGGGTGTACTCTGCACCGACAGCGGGCTTAACGTTGACGTCCAGCTTCGGGCCATAGAAAGCAGCTTCGCCGATCTCCTCGGTAAAGTTGATGCCCAGCTCGGTCAGAACTTCGCGCAGAGCGTTCTCGGCATGGTTCCACATGGCGTCGTCGTCATGGTACTTCTTCTTGTCGGCGGGGTCACGCAGGGACAGCACGCAGCGGTAATCGGTGATGTTGAAATCCTTGTAGACGTCAAAGATCAGGCTGCAGACATTGGCAACTTCGCTCTTGATCTGCTCCGGGGTGCAGAACAGGTGGGCGTCGTTCTGGCAGAAATGACGGCCGCGCTCAATGCCTTTCAGGGTGCCGCTGGACTCATAACGGAAGTCGTGGGCAATTTCGCCAATGCGGATGGGCAGCTGGCGGTAGCTGTGCGGGCGGTTGGCGTAGATCATCATGTGGTGGGGGCAGTTCATCGGGCGCAGAACATAGCTTTCACCCTCCATCTCCATGGCGGGGAACATGTTCTCACGGTAATGATCCCAGTGGCCGGAAGTCTTGTACAGGTTCACGGTGCCGATGCAGGGGGTCATAACGTGCAGGTAGCCGCGCTCGCGCTCCTTGCCCTTGATGTAATCTTCCAGCTGCTGCCAGATGATGTAGCCGTTGGGCAGGAACATGGGCAGGCCGCGGCCAACCAGGTCGTCGGTCATGAACAGGCGCATTTCCTTGCCGATCTTGCGGTGGTCGCGCTCGCGGGCTTCCTGCTGCTGCTTTTCCCAGGCTTCCAGCTCTTCCTGGTTGCGGAAAGCAACGCCGTTGATGCGGGTCAGCATCTTGTTCTCTTTGTCATTCTTCCAGTAAGCGCCGCTCTGCTGGGTGATCTTGAACGCCTTCAGAGCCTTGGTGTAGGTCAGGTGGGGTCCGATGCACATATCAACGTACTCGCCCTGCTGGTAGAAGCTGAACTCGGTCTCATCGGCCAGGTCGTCCATATGCTCCAGCTTATAGTGCTCCTGGCGCTCGGTCATCAGCTTCACAGCTTCATCGCGCGGCAGGATGAACGGCTTGATGGCAAGGTTTTCCTTGCAGATCTTCTTCATTTCCTTTTCAATGTTGGCAAGGTCTTCATCGCTCAGTTTGGTATCGCCCAGGTCAACATCATAGAAAAAGCCGTTTTCGGTAGCGGGGCCAAAGGCAAAGTCGGCCTGCGGATACAGGCGCTTGATGGCCTGTGCCATAATGTGGGCAGCCGTATGGCGCAGAACGTGCAGTTCTTCTTCTTTCGGGCATTCGGCAACAGTGCCGTCTTTGTAAATGATTTTCATTGGTAAACGCTCCTTTGGGTAAACAAAAATGCTCCATCCCATTCTTGACCATAAACGGGATGAAGCATACAAATTCATACTCCACGGTTCCACCCGAATTGGACGCGGCAAAGCATCCCACTCGTAAAACAAAGGCCCAAAGCCCTGTTTTGTAAGCGCCGGTAACGGGGCGCTGCCCCGGCGAAGGTTCACCTTCGCACTCGGCAGTGGTAACTGTGCTGCCCGCCTGCAAAACCGCTTGCAGCACGCCAAATTCGGCGGCGGTTCTCTCTTTTGCGCGTTCCAGCATGTATTGTCTGCCTCAACGTTTTATTCAGGATGAAGTTGCCTTTACTATATACCACCCCGGCGGGGAAGTCAAGGGGGCAGCGCAAAATTTTACACCGTAACAAAAGATGATCTTTGCCCAAAACTGTGATATGATGGAAAAAACGGGCCGCACCCGGCAGGGGCTCCCGGCCCACTTTGCCATCGGCTACTCCCAATTCTACAGACAGGGCCCCTGCTTTGAAGCTGGCAGGCAGGCCCGCAGGTGCATTTCTGCCAATTTTTGTGCCAGGTGGGAACGTTCACGGTGTTGTAACAATTCCTTGACAATTTCCTGCAATGTAGCTACAATATTAGATAGGACTTAAGGGTGTCGCCCATCGGGAACGCCGCTTTTCAGATATTTGTTTTACCGCCGCAAATTTGGCGTTTTTTCGTTTTATTTGTGTATATGGGGCTTGAGGTGTATCCGCTTTTGGGTATGCTTTGGATTATCGCCCCATTTTGTATAGAATATCGCAGGCAGTATTTGAACCGCAAAGGTCAGCCCCTTGCGCTGTAAGATGCTGGCAGTGTACCCATGGTAGCTGCCAGATAAAACAGGCGCGGGCTGCCCGGGCTTTTCAGGTATGCCAGAAATAAAAGCGTTCCGCTTGTGCTGCGCCCTCCTGCATTTGATTTGAGTTTTGTAAGGAGTGAAACTGCCATGCCCCCAATTTTGATGTGGGTGCTGGTTGTCGTTGCCGCTGCCGTGTGCGGGGCGCTTGGTTATTATTTTGGCGGGGAAAACCGGAAGCGTACCGCCGAAGCCAAGATCGGCTCTGCCGAAGAGGAAGCCAAACGCATCGTGAACGATGCCATCAAGGCTGCCGAGCAGAAGCGCAAGGAAACCATCATCGAGGCCAAAGACGAGGCGTTCAAGCTGAAAGCTGACGCCGACAAGGAAATCAAGGACCGCCGCGCGGAGATCAGCCGCCAGGAACGCCGCATGGACCAAAAGGAGGAAGCGCTGGATAAGCGCACCGCCGCCATGGAGCGCAAGGAAGAGGACCTGAAAAAGCGCGGCGAACTGGTGGAAGCCCGCCTGGACGAGCTGGAACAGCTCAAGCTGCGCCAGACCGAAAAGCTGGAAACCATCGCCGCCATGACCCAGGAAGATGCCCGCGCCGTGTTGTTGAAGAACATTGACGATGAGCTGACCCACGAAAAGGCCATGAAGATCAGCGCCTATCAGGCTAACATGAAGGACGAATGTGATGCCATCGCCCGTGAGCTGGTCGGCCAGGCCATTGCCCGCTGCGCAGCCGATGCCACCAGTGAAGCCACCGTCAGCGTGGTGCCGCTGCCCTCTGACGAGATGAAGGGCCGCATCATTGGCCGCGAGGGCCGCAACATCCGCGCTCTGGAAACTGCCACTGGCTGTGACCTCATTATTGACGATACGCCGGAAGCCATCACCCTTTCCAGCTTTGACCAGACCCGCCGTGAAGTGGCCCGCATGGCTCTGGAGCGCCTGATCGCCGATGGCCGTATCCACCCGGCCCGCATTGAGGAGACCGTGGATAAGTGCCGCCGCGAACTGGAAATTCAGATGAAGCGCGAGGGCGAAAAGGCTGTGATGGACCTTGGTATCCACAGCCTGCATCCCGATTTGGTCAAGCTGATCGGCCGCCTGAAGTATCGCACCAGCTATGGCCAGAATGTGCTGAGCCATTCTCTGGAAGTGGCATGGCTGGCCGGCCTGATGGCTGGCGAGCTTGGCGTGAACGTTCAGCTGGCACGCCGCGCAGGCTTGCTGCATGATATCGGCAAGGCCCTTGACCATGAGATTGAGGGCAGCCATGTGCAGATCGGTGTGGATATCTGCAAGAAGTACCGCGAGAACCCGCAGATTATTCATGCAATCGAAGCCCACCACGGCGATGTGGAGCCCAAGACGGTGCTTGCCTTCATTATTATGGCAGCGGATGCCATCAGCGCAGCCCGCCCCGGTGCCCGCCGTGAAAACATGGAAAGCTATATCAAGCGTTTGGAAACGCTGGAAGCCCTGTGCAACGGCTTTGAGGGCGTTGAAAGCTCTTACGCCGTGCAGGCAGGCCGCGAGGTCCGCATCCTGGTCCAGCCGGATAAGGTTGGTGATGATCAGGTCATCCTGCTGGCCCGCCAGGTTGCCAAAAAGATCGAGGACGAGCTGGATTACCCCGGCCAGATCAAGGTCAGCGTGATCCGCGAAAGCCGCGCCACCGAGTACGCGAAATAACCAAAGCGAATAAAACAGATGCCGCACCTGGTATGGGTGCGGCATTTTGTATAAGCATTGATTTATCCCGTGGATGCTGCCATATGTTTAAGGCAACACCGCACAATTCCCGCCTTGCGGCTTAAGCACCGCTCCGGCAGCTGCGGCACGGCATCTGCGTTGCCAAAATGCTCGATAATGTCGGGTTGCGGTACCCGCATCGTGCTTCGGGGGCAAAAGCCCCTCGCACTCTGCGACCGCTGCCCCTGCTTCGGTTCGCTGCATCCGCCACTGGCGGCGCTCACCTTTGCAGCATCCAGTATTATCTGCGCTTTTGGCTTAGCATCTGCCGCACCTCGCTCGCCGTATCGGCACTTAGAATTATGCGGTATTGCCCTTATAATGTTTGTTGCACGTTATAAAATGTTTTGCAGGGAACGGTCTTGACCGTTCCGGGGCCTTGCGGCAAATGTGTTTTACGTTTTCCCTCGCAAATCTTGTTGGCTCTGCTCCCTCAATTTTCCCTCTTGCCAAGGAGCATAGAATACGATATAATAGAAAATAATTGTGCGGGTTTATGCCCCTGTGGGATGGGCGGTGACGCACGGCAAATCAGGCGGCGCGGTATAGGCGCTGCCTATAGTTCGCCGCAACTGCGGTCACTGAAAAGGAGCGTCATCATGAAAGGTATCATCCTCGCCGGCGGTGCTGGTACCCGCCTGTACCCGCTGACCATGGTCACATCCAAGCAGCTTCTGCCTGTGTATGATAAGCCCATGATCTATTACCCGCTGTCTACCCTGATGCTGGCAGGCATCCAGGATATCCTGATCATTTCCACCCCAACCGATACGCCGCGCTTTGAAGCGCTGCTGGGGGATGGCAGCCAGTACGGCCTGCACCTGCAATATAAAGTGCAGCCCTCCCCGGACGGTCTGGCACAGGCCTTTATCCTGGGTGAAGAGTTTATTAACGGTGAGCCCTGCGCTATGGTGCTGGGCGATAATATTTTCTACGGCGCAGGTTTCTCCAAGCGGCTCAAGTCCGCTGCCGCCAACGCCGAAGCCGGCCGCAGCACTGTGTTCGGCTACTATGTCACCGATCCCGAACGCTTCGGTGTGGTGGCATTTGACGAAAACGGCCAGGCAACTTCCATTGAAGAAAAGCCCGCACAGCCCAAGAGCAACTATGCGGTTACCGGCCTGTATTTTTACAGCAAAGATGTGTGCGAAAAGGCAAAACAGGTAAAGCCCAGCGCCCGCGGCGAACTGGAAATTACCACCCTGAATGAGATGTACCTGCAGGAAGGCAAGCTGGATGTGCAGCTGCTGGGCCGCGGCTATGCCTGGCTGGATACCGGCACGATGGACAGCCTGGTGGAAGCCGCCGACTTTGTGCGCATGATCGAACAGCGCCAGGGCATTAAAATTTCCGCCCCGGAAGAGATCGCCTATAAATACGGCTGGATCAACCGCGGCAAACTGTTGGAAAGCGCCGAGCGCTATGGCAAAAGCCCCTATGGCCAGCATCTGCGCAATGTTGCCGATGACCGCCTGAAATATTGATGCGGTATAAAGAAAGAGGCACAAGATGAAAATTCTGATTACCGGCTGCCATGGACAGCTTGGAACCGAGCTGCAAAAACAGCTGGCTGATGAAGAATGCGCCCTTGGCCCGCTGCCGGAGCGCCTGCGCAAAGCAACGGTGATCGCCGTTGATGTGGATGAGCTGGATATTACCGACCGCGAAGCCACTGTGACCTATATCCGCCGCACCCAGCCGGATACCGTCATCAACTGCGCTGCTTTTACCAACGTGGATGGCTGCGAAACCAACCGCGATGCCGCTTACCGCGTCAACGCCCTTGGCCCGCGCAACCTGGCATTGGCATGCGAAAAGATCAATGCCCGCCTGATCCATATTTCTACCGACTATGTATTCTCCGGTACAGCCAACGGCGGTGTGGCGTTGGATGAAAGTGCCCTGCCCGCCCCCATTTCGGCCTACGGCCAGACCAAGCTGCTGGGCGAAACCTATGTGCAGCAGTTCTGCCGCCGCCACTTTATCGTGCGCACGGCTTGGCTGTACAGCTATTACGGCAAAAACTTTGTCAAAACTATGGTCAACCTGGCCAAAACGCATGACACCCTGAATGTTGTCAACGACCAGCTGGGTAACCCCACCAATGCGGTGGATCTGGCCTACCATATCTTAAAGCTGGCAGTCAGCCATGATTACGGCATTTACCACTGCACCGGCAGCGGTATTTGCAGCTGGTATGATTTCGCATCCGAGATCATCCGCCTGTCCGGTCTGCCGTGCACCGTAAAGCCCGTTACCAGCGCACAATATAAAGAGATGAACCCCAAATCCGCAGACCGCCCGGCATGGAGCGCACTGGAAAACCGCGCCCTGCGGTGCAGTGTCGGCGATGACATGCGCGACTGGAAAGATGCAATTCAAGACTTTTTCAATAATTGGGATGGTAAATAAATGAAAACTTATCTTGTTACCGGCTGTGCCGGTTTTATTGGTTCCAACTTTGTCCACTATATGCTGGAAAAATACCAGGATATCCGCCTGGTCAACCTGGATAAGCTGACCTATGCCGGCAATCTGGAAAACCTGGAAGATATCAAGGACGATGCCCGCCATATCTTTGTTAAGGGCGATATCTGCGATAAGGCTCTTGTCACTGACCTGATCGCCAAATATGACCCGGATTACGTCATCAACTTTGCTGCCGAAAGCCACGTTGACCGCAGCATCCGCAACCCGGAAATTTTTGTTGAGTCCAATGTTCTGGGCACCGTCAATCTGCTGCAGTGCTGCAAGGATGCCTGGTACGATGCCGACGCCAAGACCTGGAAGGAAGGCAAAAAGTACCTGCAGGTTTCCACCGATGAAGTATACGGTGCCCTGGGCGCCGAAGGCTACTTTATGGAAACGACCCCGCTGTGCCCGCACAGCCCGTACTCCGCTTCCAAAGCCAGCGCCGATATGTTCGTGAAAGCATTCCATGATACCTATGGCATGCCCATCAACATCACCCGCTGCTCCAACAACTATGGTCCGTATCAGTTCCCCGAAAAGCTGATCCCGCTGCTCATCAACAACGCCAAGCACCACAAGACCCTGCCGGTTTACGGCGATGGCATGCAGATCCGCGACTGGCTGTATGTCATGGACCACTGCAAAGCCATTGATATGGTTGCCAACGGCGGCAAGGACGGCGAAGTTTACAATGTCGGCGGCCATAACGAACGCCCCAACATCTTCATCGTCAAGACTGTCATCGAGCAGCTGCATGACCGCCTGAAGGATGAGGGCATCAGCGAAGAGCTGATCAAGCACGTGGCGGACCGCCTGGGCCATGACCGCCGTTACGGCATTGACCCCACCAAGATCAAGAACGATCTGGGCTGGTACCCCGAAACCCCGTTCGAGAAGGGCATTGTGCTGACCATTGACTGGTACCTGGCCCACGAAGAGTGGATGGACCACGTGACCAGCGGCAACTACCAGAAGTATTACGAGCAGATGTACAAAAACAAGTAATGCTGCCGCACATTTGTTAAATTCTGCAAAACACCCCGCCGCCGCTTTGCAAAGCGGCGGCGTTTGTGGTATACTAGTTCTGCACTATAAACAAAAACTTGAACAGTATGATGCGCGTACATGCGTGTTTTTGCGATTATCCATTATTCTGAATTTTTAATGATCTTGAGGTTTTTTTGAATGGCAATTTCCAGAGAAGAACAACTGCGCAATAACCGCCGCTTTTCACGCCAGATCGTGGGGGCAGTGGCAATCGTATTGATTATCATTGGTCTGTTTACCGTATTAAGCTGGGTGGTTGGCGTGCTGCGCAGCGCGTTGGATGATACCGAACGCCGCCAGAGCTATGCCGACCGTCTGTACGGTCTTGTCATGTTTGACACTATGCCGTTTGACGATGTGAGCAAGGTGGATCAGTCGGAGTTTTTACAGGCTGCCATCTGGGGCGCCGTGTACCAGATCCAAAAGCGGGATAACGGCCTGAGCGACTATGAGCGCGACAGCGAAACCGGCTCCATCATTCTGCCCAAACTGGAAGTTGACACCTACCTGACCAACCTGCTTGGCCCGGATTACAAGATCACCGATGGCTCTTTCCAGACCGAAGAGTTCAATTATACCTATGACGAGGAAAAGCAGGGCTATCTGGTTCCTGTTACCAGCATGGTGGCTATGTATACCCCGGAGGTGGAAAAGATTTCCACCCAGAGCGGCAAGACCTATGTGACGGTTGGCTATATCCCCACCATCAACAATAGCTCCAGCGGCGAGATCAACCTGACCGCCCCCACGGAGCCGACCAAGTATATGGACTATGTGTTCACCCGCGGCGAGGGCCGTAAGTGGTATCTGAGTGCATTGCAGGAAAGCGATATGCAGCCCGAAGTGTCTGCTTCGACCGCAGCCCCGACTACCGATTCCGGTGACCCGCAGGAGTTGGTGCAGAACAACCTGGATTCCACCGTGGCCGATACCGGCAATGCTGCGGACGGTGCCGCCGACGGCACCGCTGAACCGGATAGCACGGCGGACGACCAGACCGATGCCCAGAGCGAACCTGAAGCTGATACCGGGGATACCGGTGGGGATACGCAGGATAGTTCAGGTACGGAATAAGCTCCTGCTGACAAAACGATAATTTTGATGAAGCTGCACAGCCCAAACGCTGTGCAGTTTTTTGTATGGTAGGGCGGGGTCACCCGCCCCCACTGAAGGCGGCCCGACCGTACAATAAAAATGTGTGATATACCTTGCTCCACAGTAGGGGAGCAGCGTTCCCGACACCGCAGACAAACCTTGCGGCAAATCTCATTATGGCAGATGTGCTAAAGCTCCGGAATGGTCAAGACAGCTCCCTACAGAGCAAGGTATCATGTGTACCAAACAGAAAAACGACCGGTGGAACAGTCAGCCCTCTGGCCGCCGCAGAGAAACGCTGCCAATGCATAAAACATGCCGCCGCGCAGTTATACGACCCCTACACAACATCAGCTCAACAACAAAAATGACAAAACAGACTGCAGAAGACCGTGCTTTTTTGATTGACAAAACAAGCGCGGCGTGATAATATGATAGCTGTACATTGCCCTGTATTTTTAACGTTGAACAGATGTTAAATACTTGTGCAATGGCAACACGGAAAAGTAGGAGAACATAGCATGAGACGGACTTTGGCAGCGCCGGGCCTTGCAGCTGTGCTGGGTATGGCATTGCTGCTGACCGCCTGCGGTAAAACAAACGCACATAACAATACGGCAGGCGAAACGGTCAGCACGGCACTGTTTGACTTTTCCATTACGGATGTCAGCCTGGTGGAAAGCTACCCCGGCATTGATATCCCGGATGGCGAATGCCTGGTGCGCATGCGCCTGAACATCAAGAACACCAGCAGCCAGACCTACACGATGTTCCTGCAGGATTTCCAAATCCAGTGGGGCGAGGGCGACAGCGATTACGGCACCTGCCTGAACGCAGTGGATGATACCATGATGCCGTATGCTTATGAGTTGACCCCCGGCCAGGAGCGCAGCGACTGGCTGATGGCTGAAATCCCCGATGGCAGCACCAGCTGCACCATTGCGTATCAGGAATACAAGACCGATGGCAGCAAAGGCGATGCCTACTTTGTGGAGGCAGCTCTGTGAGCCAGCAGTCGCGCATTCTTGCAGGGGTGTTTTGCTCCGGTATGGCGGCGGCGTTGATTGCTATGGCGGCACTGCAACTGCCCAACTGGCTGCAGCAGCGCAAGATGGTGAGCGAGAGCCCGCCGGTGGTGCAGACTGCAGAACCAGAGCAGACGCCGGAGCCGCAGGTTACCGCGGCCCCCACCGTGCAGCCCGCCGTTACCCCGGAACCGCGGGATTTTACCGCACTGCTGGAGCGTAACCCCGAAGTGATCGGCTGGATCAAGATCGACGATACCGATGTTGACCTGCCGGTGATGCAAAGAGAAGGGGACAACAGCTACTACTTAAAGCACGACCTGGATGGCAACTGGGATGACCTGGGCCTGCCGTATCTGGATTATGAGTGCGATATCCAGCAAAGCCGCCATTTGATCCTGTACGGCCACAACATGGGCGTGGGGGATACGGTGCGGTTTTCCAGCCTGCAAAATTACCGCGAGCCGGAATATTATCAGGAACACCCGGTCATTGAGCTGGACAGCCTGAACGGTGGCCAGTACTACAAGATCGTGGCAGTTTATGCAATTACCACGCGCGAAAGCGATGGCGATGTGTTCCACTTTAACCAGTATGTGAACTTTGCCGATGATGCGGCAGAGCAGGAATACCTGGATGAAGTGGCCAAGCGCGCGTTTTATACCACGGGCGATTATGCCCGCGCAGACGAACGGCTTTTGACATTGTGTACCTGTACCTATGAAATGTCGGATGCCCGCCTGCTGATCATGGCACGCCCGCTGCGGGACGGGGAAACGCTGATGGCGGATGAAGTTACCGTCAATCCGGACCCGCTGCTTCCAGCCCGCTGGCCGGCCGGGGCGTAAAATCTTTATTTGAATTCTGGGCACAAAGGCAACAGCAATCCGTACCTTTGCGTTTGGGATATAATTTTGGAAAGGGAGTAAAAATTATGCAAAAGACGAGCAGGTTTTCGCGTCTGCTTACGCTGGTTACGGCTGTTGCCTTGGCAGTTTGTCTGCCTGTATCGGCGTATGCAGAAACCGAGACCACCGAGGAAGCTGCTGCACCCGCAGTAGTGGAGGAGGCTGCACAGGACAACACCGCTGACGAAGCTGCAAGCGAAGACAGCGCTTCCTGTGTGCGCGTGGTGGATGTTACCATTTTTATGGACACCACCAAGGGCCATTTCGAGAGCGATCCCGACAATGTTGCCCTGAATTATCTGAACCGTGCCGAGTTTGAGGAGACTCCGATCACTCTGCCCACCGTTATCGCAAACGAGGGCTGGGAGTTCAAGGGCTGGGACGTTTGGGGCAAAGAGCACTTTGTCCTGGGTGCCGATGCTACTGAGCTGGGCACCAGCGGCCTTGGTGCATTCCCGGTTGGCAGCCTGGTAGGCGGTATCTACCTGTACCCCATCTTTATGGAAGCTCCGAAGCCGGTTGAGCCGACCGCTACCCCGGTAGAGCCGACCGCTACTCCGGTTGAGCCGACTGCTACCCCGGTAGAGCCGACCGCTACTCCGGTTGAGCCGACTGCCACTCCGGCAGAGCCGACTGCTACCCCGGTAGAGCCGACTGCTACTCCGGCAGAGCCGACTGCCACTCCGGCAGAGCCGACCTCTACCCCGGTCGTGACCCCGACCACCCCGGTTATCCCGGAGACCACTCCGACCAATACTCCGGCAAACACCCCGACTGAGGAAACCAATACCCCGGACAATACTCCGACCAACACCCCGGATGTTACCAAGTCCAACACCCCCGCTGATAACTCCAGCAAGATCATCCCGCAGACCGGCGTTTCCAGCACCAACAGCAACTCTGTTGCAGGTCTGGCCATCGTTCTGGTTGCCGCACTGGGCGGCGCTGCCGCTTACCTGTTCATCAACCGCAAGAAGCTGAACTGATAAGTGTAAAGTGATAGAGCTTTGAATTATTTAAAAACAGCCTTCGGCATTTGCCGAAGGCTGTTTTTGTGGTAGCGCCCCAAATGGGAATTCTTTGGCTGGTGGGATAGGGAATAGACGAAGTGATTTGATTTTGAGATGTTGGATCTTTGCAAACTTTCGGAACGGTCAATACCGTTCCCCACAGAGCATTTGATGATGGGCGGAAAACAATAAAATGGCTGGTAGGGCCGGGGTCACCCGACCCCGCCGAAACCCACCCGGAGCGAACAATAAAAATGGGCGACGTGCCTTGCCCAAAGTAGAGGGGCGATGCCCCACAACGGGCCGGATATCTCACCCCGAAATATCACAAACACCCGCGGGTGCATAAAAACCTCTGTTACAGATACATAATGAAAATAAACGCCGGAGCTAATCATTGATGGTCTCCATAATATCGCCCAGATGACAAGCCCTTGCTTCGCAGATACGGAGAAAAATATCTATCGTAATATGGATACTTCTAAAATTTATCAGACTGTTGCCGAAAAGTAAAGTAACCGGAAGGCGTTCTGTGAAAAATAGATTTCATTTTTGCAATAAGAGTTAGCGTTAAGGCAATACCGCATAATTCTAAGTGCCGATACGGCGAGCGAGGTGCGGCAGATGCCAAGCCAAAAGCGCAGATAATACTGGATGCTGCAAAGGTGAGCGCCGCCAGTGGCGGAAACAGCGAACCGAAGCAGGGGCAGCGGTCGCAGAGTGCGAGGGGCTTTTGCCCCCGAAGCACGATGCGGGTACCGCAACCCGACATTATCGAGCATTTTGGCAACGCAGATGCCGTGCCGCAGCCGCCGGATCGGTGCTTAAGCCGTAAGGCGGGAATTGTGCGGTGTTGCCTTAAATCATAATAAAGGGTAAAGGCCCTGAAGAATCTAAACCTTAATAAAAAAAACCGGACACCAGTCAAGATACGTATTGTATCAAAAATGGTGTCCGGTTATGGTGCGCGGTACAGGACTCGAACCTGTGACCTCCTGCACGTCAAGCAGATGCTCTACCAGCTGAGCTAACCGCGCATGTCCTTGCGACTTGTATACTATACCAAATCCAAACAGAAAAAGCAAGCCCTTTTTTCGAAAAAAATGAAAAAATTCAGAAAACACATGAAATAGAACGCACCATCGCAAAAGAAATTTGCAAATGCGGAAGGGCTTTTCCTTGCCGCATACACGGCTTTGTGGTATACTGATACAGTTAAATGGGGATAGTGCACCCTTTTGCCGGTGCGGCGTTTCCTGAATAGATTCAAACACAGGGAAAGGGGATACTATGCGGGTTTTGGGCATCGACCCCGGCTATGCGATCGTGGGCTGGGGCGTTGTGGAATATGCAGGCAACCGTTTTGCGCCCATCGCTTACGGCGCAGTGTGTACCGATAAGGACACACCGTTTGAACAGCGCCTGATTGAAATTTATGACGGCATCAAGGATATCTGTACCCGCTATCAGCCGGAAGCGCTCTCCATTGAAAAGCTGTACTACCAGCATAACCAGACGACCGTCATCGGCGTGGCGGAAGCCCGCGGGGTGATTTTGCTGGCTGCCGCGCAGTGCGGCGTACCAATTTATGAGTACACCCCCATGCAGGTCAAGCAGGCTGTGACCGGGTATGGCAAGGCGGTAAAAAAGCAGATCCAGGAAATGACCCGCATCATGCTGCACCTGCAAACCATCCCCAAGCCGGACGATACAGCGGACGCCCTGGCCATGGCCGTAGCGCACTGTCATTGCTCCCGCAGCCGCCTGATGGGCACCGCCCCAAGATAAGGGCCGCAGGGCAAATAACCCGGCGCACGGCAACATAGAATCATAATGGTGTAAGAGCACATTTCAGGGCAACACCGCACAATTCCCGCCTTACGGCTTAAGCACCGCTCCGGCGGCTGCGGCACGGCATCTGCGTTGCCAAAATGCTCGATAATACACAAAGTATTATCTGCGCTTTTGGCTTAGCATCTGCCGCACCTCGCTCGCCGTATCGGCACTTAGAATTATGCGGTATTGCCTTAGATATATCTTGGATAAGAAATAGGAACGAACGATGATTTATTCGCTGACCGGAAAAATCTTAAAGAAAACACTGGATACCGTGGTCATCAGCTGCGCTGGTGTGGGCTATGCGGTGCAGGTGCCCTTAACCACAGCCGAAAGCCTGCCTGCCCCCGGGCGGGAAGGCACGGTGTATACTGTGATGAACGTGACCGAAAACGATGTTTCGCTGTACGGCTTTGCCACCGAGGAGCAGCGCAGCTGCTTCAAGATGCTGACCAGCGTGAGCGGCGTTGGCCCCAAGGCCGGGCTGGCCATTTTGTCCATCATGACGCCGGAGCGTGTGGCACTGGCGGCGTCCAGCGGGGACCACAAGGCGTTTACCAAGGCGAACGGCGTTGGCCCCAAGCTGGCCCAGCGTATTGCTCTGGAACTGAAAGACAAAGTGGGCAAGGGCCTGGCGGATGGCACTGGCTTTGGCGGCGGGGCCGCCGCAGCAGCGC
>ULUE01014036.1_pt1 | contig 22504 bp, 14 predicted proteins | sample 1958211 | NCBI WGS metagenome assembly ULUE01 (sample SAMEA4835752, study PRJEB28245) | human gut metagenome | biome: gut microbiome; material: fecal sample | place: Denmark | collected 2008 | reverse complement strand
AAGAATAACAAGGGCAATATATGGCACGGTTTCGTGTCGCTCAATAAAGAGCAGTCGTATAAAATCGACACGCCGGAAAAGTGTATTGCGAAAATATAAACGTTGCAGAAAAATAGTAGAAAAAAGCAACCTATGTTCCGCCTTTAAGTTCGTCGCCGTTTAAATGCAGTTCGGTTTGCTTGTCTGCGAGAATTACTTTCGGAAACAATTTCAGCGTTCCGGTTATTTCTTTTCACCCATAATAACTTTAACGGAAGCGGTAGGGGCGGAAGATAAAATATATTCGCCGTCAAACTTTTCGCCGTTTATTAAAATTTCTTTTACGGAATTTCCGCAACCTGCGGAGTTGTCTATTTCGATCGTGTATTCGCAACTGCGGAAACGCCTTTTAATAACGGTTTTTTTCCATTCGTCGGGTATGCACGGCATGATTTTCAAACCTTTATAACACGGCTTAACGCCGAAAATATATTCTTCCAAAGCAATCATCATCCAGGAAGCCGTACCGGAAAGCCAGGAAACTCCCGCTTGCCCGGCGTCGAGAGCCATAGGCGCGCGGATGTTGGACGAATAAATATAAGGCTCGGCGTTGTATTTTTCCACGCCGAATTTTTTCACTATATTATGCGGTATGAGTTCTTTATAAATCTTATACGCCTCATTATTGTTGCCGAGCATACATTCGGCAATAATCGCCCAGGTGTTCGCATGGCAGAATACTCCGCCGTTCTCGTTTACGCCGGGTTGAGCGAACGTAAGTTCGTGTTCTTTTGACGGGTAATTTCTTTGAAGCGGCGGGTAGAGTTTAAGTAAGCCGTAGCCGCAGTCGAGGGTAGAAACGGTGGTTTCCATACATTTGCGAAGTTTTTCCTCGTCCGAACAGCCCGACATAACCGCCCAACTTTGCGAGTTTATCCAAAGCGCACCGCATTTTTCGTTGCGGTTGCCTATCTTCAAGCCTTCGTCCGAAACGGCGCGGATAAATCTGTCTTCGTTCCAGCAATAATCATTAAGGACTTTCTCTTGTTGTTCAATAATTTCGTCCAACTCATCGTCGTTTTTGCCTGTAATCTCGTAAATTTCCTTTAACTGTTTGCAGGCAAGCACGAGCATTTGCGAAACAAAAACACTTTCGCCTTTGCCCTCTTTGCAAACGTTGGAAAGCATGTCGTTCCAATCCGAACCGAGCATAAGTGGCAAACCGTGTTCGCCGAGGTGGTTTATCGTATATGCAACGGATTTTTCAATATGTTCCAAAACCGTACCTTCGCCGCCGTCGTAGTATGGGGCGGTTTTATATAAAAAGTCGGTTTTTCCGCTTTCGCAAATCACCTTATAAACGGCGTAAACAAGCCACAAATGGTTGTCGCTTCGGTCGCTTATAAGCGGTTCGCGTTTTTCAACGGGGTAGAAATAGTGGTTCGTTTTGCCGCAGTTGTATTGTTGCCCCAAAAGCAGTAAAATTTTCTCTTCCGAAGCGGGTAAATCGTACAAAATATTCGCTAAAACGTCCTGCGCGGCATCTCGCATGCCCACGCCGCGGACAGTCCCCGTCGCGTAAAACGAAATTTCGCGGCAGACGAGGAAATTAACGTAAGCCTGCAGGGGGTTGAACACGTTCGCCATACGCTGCATATCTTTATCGGGAATATCTACCGAGAAAAACTCTTTGCGGTTTTTCAGCCGATTTTTAACGTTTTCAAACTCTTTTTTTGAGTAATTTTTTTTACGCAGTTTTTCAAGTAACGGTTCAACGCTTTCGGTCTGACCGTAAGTACCCAAAAACACGCTTAAATTCTGCGGTTTTTCGCTTACCGTCAAATCGAATTGCATAGCGAACAACGCTTCGCCGCCTTTAAGGTCGCTGTTGCCGCAAGAACCCCGTTCGAGCGAAATCGGGTTTTTAAAGTCGCGGTAACTGCCCATAAAGCTTTTGCGGCTTCCGTCGTGAGAAACAGAACTCATATTCGCGGCGAAAAACACTTTGGGCGTTTCGTCGGGGCGAGCCTGCGCGTCCACGAAATATTCGTATGAAAGACTGTCCGTCTTTTCGTCGTATAAAATATTGTTGCTCGCCTTGCAGTAGCACTGCCATTGCACTTCGCGGAGATATTCCATAAGCCCCATTTCGCGGCAGGCGAACACGCTTATCTCGCGAGGGGTGGCGGAGGAGATATTAATATCGTAAATAAGAACGTTTTCGGTTCCTACAAAGCAGTTCAAATCAACCGTCACGCCGTCTTTTTCGGCGTGAAAACGGGTGTAACCGAAGCCGTGCGCCGAGTACCACTTATCGGGTTTAACGTCGCAGGGGATAACGGTAGGATTCCATACCTTGCCCGTTTTTTTATCCTTGATATATATAAACAGTCCGTTTCCGTCGGTTGGCAGATTGTAAAAATTATATCTGCCTATACGCCATATTTCGGGCGATTTATACCAACTTAAAGATCCGCCCGCCTGCGAAATCATAGTGAAAAACATACCGTTCGTAAGGTAGTTCATCCAGGGCGACGGCGTATCGTGGCGGTGAAAAATCACTTCGCCTGCGTTATCGTCAAACTCGTAATATCGCTTAAAATCCGTTACCATAAGACACTAACCCCAACTATCGTAAAATCCGGCTCAACCGGTATTACTTATTGTAAAACATTATTCTTTGTTAGTAAACGAAAAAAACGCTGCGCGGAATAAATAATAGAAATTCGTAAAAAATAGTAGAAAAGAATATTTACATATAGTGGGTTGCATGATACAATTTATGTGCCAAATAGGAGTTTTGGCATAATAATATACCATGATTTATGGAGGGAATATGAGAAAAACTCTATTGAGAACACTTTTTATGGTTTTAATCATTGCAATTGCATGCTCGTTTGCCGTTGCTTGTGATTTTAGCGACGGTGGCGATCAAAGTCAGAGTACGCATGAACACGTTGCAAGCGGAGAATGGCAATCGGATGCAAGTCAACACTGGAAGGTTTGCGCAGAAGACAATGAAAAAGTTGACGTTGCAGATCACACGTTCGGCGAATGGGTGACCGACGAGGCGGAAACTTGCACGGAAAAAGGTAAAAAACATAAAGAATGTTCGGTTTGCAAATACAAAGTCGAAGAAGACATTCCTGCAAAAAATCACGATTATGTTTATACCGACAACGGCGACGGCACGCACAACGGCGTTTGCAAAAACGACGCGACGCACGTTATTGAAAATCAGGCGCACACGCTTGGCGAATATGCCGGTCACGATGCCGATAAACATTGGAAGGTGTGCGAATACTGCGAAGCGAGAGTGGAAAGCGAACACAAGTTTGTCCTGAAAGGAGATTCTTATGCTTGCGAATGCGGCGAAAGTATTGAGATAGTTGCTAAAGATCTTTATAAGGTAAACAGCGAAACCGAAGCGGAAAGAAAAACGTTCGAAATCGACCTTAAGGTTAAAGAGACCAACGTTCTTATCGAAAATCAGGAAATCGGCGCGGAGAACTTCACGGTAAATCTCGGCGAGGCATATAACGGAAAATTGTTGTCGGCTAAGTTCGGCAGATTTGAAGTTGAAGGCGTAACGCTCGCGGACGGTGTGCTGACTCTTCCGAAAGATACGTTTACCACGGAAGATGTCGGCGAACAAACTATATTATGCGTTGTTGAATGTAATGACGGAGTTTATAAACTCACGCTTCATGTTACGGTTGCAACGCGAGTTATTTCAAGCATAGATGAATGGAATACCGTTTTAAGAGATCCCGTATCCGTGAATACGAAAGAAAACAGCGGTATATATGGCTATTTTACACTTGCAGGAGATTTGGATTTTAACCATGAGGCGCTTCGTGATCCTTATATAGAAAGCGATGACGGATCATATAGTCTTGCTATCAAGTCAAACTATATTGATGGAAAATTGGGGTTCGCCGGCGTTTTTGATGGCAGAGGATATACTCTCAAAAACTTTAACACCGCTAACCCGTTCGGATTATTCCCGATTGCAAGCGACGAAAACACAATTAAAACGACGATTAAAAACCTTGTCGTTGATGATGTGTGGCACGATAACGGTGTTGTACGCGCCAATATTTTCGGTCATAGTCTTGCGCATGTCACATTTGATAATATTACTATAAACGTAAGTAAAACTTCTCTTACCGGTTCTTTAGTTGATCCCGGTAACGGAACTTTGGAAGGTCGCGGCTTTATTTGCGGCGCTTACGCAAATAAAAACGTTTATAAAAACTTTACCGTAAATGCAAGCGGCAGCACGATTTCCGCATTGTTTGGCTGGTGGATTAAACGTTCCGGCGCGGCTGATGACAATGGCGCTATCATTACTTGTGAAAACTTTGTGGTAAACGCAAAGGAAATAACTTATTGGGGTAGACTTGACGGCGAAGGCGATCCCGCTATGGCTCCCACGGACTATCCTATAGATAATCTTACCTACAACAAAGACGTCGTAAACGAGATAGAAATAACCGACAACGGCAATCGTTTTGTTGTCGATCTTAAAGTTGCGGATACGACAAAGCCGCTTGCGGAACAGGTTATCGGCGCTACCGATAATATCGAAATCGATCTCGGTAACGATTACGGAACGCTTGTAGGCGTCAAGTTTAACGGCGAAAAAATCGAAGGCGCAACCGTTGCAGAAAACAAACTTATCATTCCCGTAACGTTTTTCTCTGCGGGAGCAGTTGGCGAGAGAGACGTAGAGGTTACTATGCAGAAAGATAAAGCGGTCAATATTCTTTCCGTTAAGGTTCTCATAGTTACCAAAGCAATAACTTCGGCTACCGATTTCAAAGAAAACATTACAGATAAAACCGCGACTTACGGCTATTTCGTGCTTGTCAACGATATAGATTTTAATAATACGGCTCTTGAATTGCCGTCGTGGTACGATACGAAGGTTTCGGCTGGTTTTAACGATGGAACTATATATCCCGGTGTTTTCTTTGCCGGTGTTTTCGACGGCAGAGGGTATAAAATCAGAAATTACAATACCGGCAGTGACGTGGATGGCGGCAGATACGGATTGTTTGGCAAGATAAATAATGCGACCATCAAAAACGTAATAATAGAAGACGTTGTTTATACGGGAAAAGAATACGTCGGAATATTTGCTTTCATGTCGGAATCGTCTAAATTCGAAAATATAACTATAAACGTTAAATCCAGCGCGTTGCCTGAAAAGGATATGATGGGCGGACAATATGGGTTTATCATTGGTAGGAAATTCGTAAAGACTTCGATTAAGGATATGACGGTAAACGCGGCGGGACAAGAAATTTACTCTTTCTTCGGTTATTGGATTATGAGAGAAAATAGAACAAACGAGAAGGACGGTAACTATGTTCTTTGCGAAAATGTAGTGATAAACGCTAAGAAAGTTCATTATTGGGGTAGAATCGACAGTGAAAAACTCGGCGACGCAGATAGGGAAGCGCCGATGGATGTTGAGAACTATCCTGTAAACGGAGTTAGGGTAAATGTTGTAGAAGCGGCTTAATTTAATATACAGTCTTTATGCGGGCGGGCTTAAATAAGTCCGTCCGTATTTTTTAAACGGACTTTTTATGAAGGAAAAGAACGTTTGATACAAATGAAGGATTGCTATGACCTTATAGATGGAAAATATTTGACATAAAGAAATAATGTCGTAGCGCGGTTTCCCATAAAGTTATTCAAAAAAATACGTCGCTATCCGCCGATTTCATTTTTTTATACAGACAATTCGGCGGCAAAATGGAGAATCAAATGAAAAAAAATTTAAAACAGTATATAAAGCCGGTATTAGTGTCTGTGTTGTTCGGTATGCTTAATGCTCTTAGTTGCAGATTGTTTATAGTGCCCAACGGATTTGCTTCATCGGGAGTTGAAGGAATATCGGTTATGATCAATCGGCTTACCGGTTTTAACCTTGCTTATATTCAACTGATTTTCAATGTACCGCTTTGCATATTTGCTTTTTTCTGCGTTGATAAGAAGTTTTCCGTTTTTACGGTGATTTATTCGCTTATATATTCTTTGTCTTATCTTGTGTTCGATAACATGGATTTTCTTACCCGCTTTGAATACAGAGCGCTCGGGGAAGATACAATATATCCCGTTCTGGTTGCCGGCGTGGTGTCGGGGGCTGCGTATGGCTTCTTGTTTAAGGAAAACAGTTCGTCGGGCGGTGTGGATATCATGTCTCGATATATAAACAAACGAAATCCGCGATTTAATTTCTTTTATGTTACGTTTACGATAAACGCAATTATCGCTATCGCGTCATACTTTGTTTTCGTAACCGAAGTCGACGGGCAACTTATATACAGTTACAGACCTGTTTGTATGTGTGTTTTATGCGATTTTATAAGTAATTTTATAGGCGATATGATAATTAAAGGGCGTGAGTCGGCATACAGATTTTTTGTCGTTTCCGACAATGTTAGCGCAATCGAGCGTGAGATTGCGCTAAATCTTGTGCATACGTCCACCCGTTTTGAATGTTACGGCTCATACACAAACGAGAAAAAGGGTGGACTTATGTGTATCGTTACGCGTGAAGAAATCATTGAATTTGAAAGAATTCTCAAAAATCATCCCGATTGTTTTGCTTATGAAATGACGGTTAACAAGGTGATCGGGTATTTCGATAAAAAATGATATAAACTTTTGTATTGCAATGCTTGTTTTAACTCGTTTCGATTCGATTAAACGATATATGATATGTTTGCATTCTGTCTATATTTTAATGGAGAAATGCCCGTGCATTTCTTAAAAAACGAAGAGAAGTGCGAATATGTGGAAAATCCGAGCGTGTCTGCTATTGCTTGTAAAGATTCGTCCGAACACTTTATTGCCGTCAATGCGTAATCCAATTTCTTTTTGCTGAAGAATTTTCCTACGCTTATACCGGTATTCTGTAAAAACAACTTGTATAGATGAGTATAAGAATACCCCGTTTCCCATACGAGTTTATCAAGAGGAACGGATAAATTATTTTTATCTTCAAGCAGTTTTATAAATTTTTCAACGGCAGGGTGATAGTTTTTCGTTATTGCCTTACCGTAGTGGTAAGTTATTATTTTTCGGACTAAAATACAGGTTATAAGGTGTAGAAATTCGTAATGAACGCTCGGTTCCGAAGTAAGCGCCTTATCCGTCAGTTTGGTTATATCCGCCGCGGAATCGGAAGAAATTTTAATTTTTAAGTAATTGTTGAACGCCCGCCGTTGTATATCCGGAGCGATCCATTCGAGCAGCTTTTCAAAATGTTCGCGGACGACGGACAAACTGATATAAATAGCGTCGTCGGTATTCTTTTCAAGGGCGTGTTTATCGGTCGGCGTTAAAAAACAAAGGGTGTTTTGTTCCAATATTTCCGCTTTATCGTTAATTATATGTAAAATTTCTCCGCTTAAAACGAATATAAACTCGTATGTGCCGATGTGGTCATGCATAACGGGATATCCGTTATGTTGAATATGAAAACTGAAATTGTTATATGTTATAACAGCCATATTGCCCCTCCGACGTTAATATACCACAAAAAAAAGGAAATGTAAAACAAAAAATAAAGATGATAGAAATTCGTAAAAAATAATAAGTATGAGTATGGACAATCTTTTGGTTTTGCTTTATAATGATTATTGAAAAACTATGTTGAGGCATATGGCGTGCCAAAAGCAAAGGAGTAAATTAATATGAAAAAAAATAAACTGTTTACATCTGTATTGGCGGCGGGCATTGCATTAACGTCGGCATTTTCGGTTGTCGGTTGCGGCAGACCGAATCCCGATGGTAGCCATGGTGACAGCGGTCGCGCAGATAAACCTTACGACGACACAAAAACTCAAGTTCGGATCTGGACGTATAATGCCGGTTTTAAAGATGAATGGTTATACCAACTCGAAGCCGATTTCGAGGAGGCTAACAAGGATACTGTTTACGAAGCGGGGAAAAAAGGCGTGCAGGTCAGACATGAAGGCGCGATGAAAGAGTGGTCTTCAGACGATATAAAGAATTCCAATTTTGATGTGTTCTTTATGGAAGGCGGAGATTATTATGCCTGGCGTCAGAGCGGTGCTCTTGAAGATATTACAAGCCTTGTAACAAGCAATAGCGCATACGATAACAAGACCATACGTTCCAAAATGAATGATAAGCAAATCGCTTATTTCGGCGGCGTTACCGGCGAGGGCGTGCAGGAAAAGTATTACGCTCTTCCTCATTATAAGGGGGCAATGGGGCTTATTTACAACGTCGAGATTTTTGACGAATACGGATTTTATATTTCGGATTCCGAAACGACATCGCTTATAAGCGCGTCAAATCCGAACAAGAGCAAAGGTCCGGACGGAAAAACAGGAAAAGAAAACGGTATCGATTATTCGATGGATGACGGTCTTCCCGCAACATATGACGAATTTTTCTATCTCTGCGGACAAATGCTGAAGAGAGGCGTTACTCCGTTTATGCTTCCGGGAACTTATTCCGATTATTACATCAACATTCTTTACAATGCGTTGGTGACGGAATACGAAGGTATCGATCAGATGGAACTTAATATGTCTTTCAAAGGCAATGCTACCGATTTGATTAAACTTAACAGCGACGGAACTGCGATTGTAAAGAAAAACGGCGAACCCGTTATCGAAAGCGCGACGATTGATTACACTAACGGATATGACGTATTCCGTCAGGCCGGTAAGTATTATGCGCTCGACTTTGTAAAACGTATGGTTTCCAAAGAGGACTACTATAACGAAGACGGGTTTAATACTGCGTTCACGCAGACCGACGCTCAGGAAATGTTCCTTAAATCCGGCACCGATATGTCTGTTTCGGATGAGAGGTATGCTATGTATGTAGACGGATCGTGGTGGGAAGCCGAAGCAAATATTATTTTTAACAATATGGCTAAGAAAGATTCAAAGTATTCGAGACAAAATCGTAAATTCGGATGGATGTCGCTCCCCAAAGCAAACAAGTTAAAATTAGAGGAAGGGAATAGTGTGTTCCTTGATAGTCTTGAAGCTGCGGTATGCGTAAAAGCAAATCTTGGAGCAAATAAAAAAGCCGCGTTGGATTTTGTTCAATATGTTTGCAGTGATGGCGCTCTCGATAAATTTACCGACGTAACCCATGCTCTTATATGTGGTCAAAGTTTAAATGGGATATGTTTGTTACCTCTTTTGTTCCACTGTGGGTATCAATAATTATCTTTGATGTATGGGATATTGTTTATAATGCTAGCCCCAACGAAAGGCAAATAAAAAAGGATAGGGATTCCATTCGTTATCACAAATTACCGAAAAGGCGTCTTTTTCGCCATTTCCCGCGACCGTTCGGGCGCGGTACGTCAAGTACAGCAACCCTCGCGTTCGCAAAAAATCATCAAAAAATACGCTCTTTTCGGTGCGAAGCATTTTTGCGGATGAGAAACCGACCGCATTGCGGCTTGTTTAGGCAAGGCAAACGCCCGAAGTTGTACTTGCCCGTACTACGAGCGGCGTTTAACGCCGTATAAATCGGTTTATCACCGCAAAAATAGTTAGTGATGACGAATGGAATCCCTAATGTAGTATATATGAAAAAAGGACGCTTTTCATAGCGTCCATTCTTTTGGTAAAGTAAAAACTATCCGAATACCGCTTTTTGAAACAGCAGTGTTCGGATAGTCCTTTCTTGGTGGAGATAGTCGGGGTCGAACCGGCGACCTCTTGAATGCCATTCAAGCGCTCTACCAACTGAGCTATACCCCCACGGCAATTATTTAATCAACGTTGTTATCATAACATATTGAAGAAAAATTTGCAAGCATTTTTAACTCCCGAAGAAAATTTCCCGAAAACGATTTAAAAAGTCAAAAAATCGCGTTCACGGCAACGTAAACGAAAATATCGGCAACGTAAACGCAAATGTCGGCAACGTAAACGCAAATGTCGGCAACGTAAACGCAAATGTCGGCAACTTAAACTGTAATATCGGCAACGTAAACGCGAATATCGGAAAACGATTGAATTTTTTTTTCGTTTGTGCTACAATAAAATCGTGTTATAATCAATAAATTCAGGTCAACAATAAGGAAATGCTTATGAATGTAAAAACCGTTTTAAAAGATAAAATTTTTCCGTTTTTCGTTAAATATTACGGATTCTTTTTTATTCCGCTTTTTGTTTTCGCGGTGTTTCTCGTCGCTCAGGCGTCTTTCGGTATTTATCCGTTCGGCAGCGCGGTTATGTCGAGTTACGATATGCTCGCGCAGGAAAATCCGTTCATAGAGCATTATTTTTCGGTTTTAAAAGGCGAAAGCGGGCTTTTCCACACGTTTTATATCGGTGGCGGAATGGATATGTTCGGTTCGCTTGCATACTGCACGATAAGTCCGTTCACGTTTTTGTTTCTTCTCGGCGGAGAAGGGTACAGTTTCCATATGGTCAGTTTCGTGCTTCCTTTAAAGGTCGCGTGCGCGGGTATTTCCGCATTTTGCCTTTTGAGAAAGTATTTCAGGTCGATTCCCGATTATCTCTCCGTAACGCTCGCTCTTTTATACGCTTACGGCGGGTATTTATACGTCGCGAACACCTATATCGTCTGGCTCGATATTTCGATTTATATTCCCGTGGTAATCTGCGGATTTATAAGGCTTATGCAAAAGGACGACCTCAAACTTTTTTCGATAAGTCTTGCCTGTATGATTTACGCGTGTTTTTCGATCGCGTGCTTTTCGTTTTTCCTGTTGTTCCCCACGCTCGTCGCTTACGTGATATTCTGCGTCGACAGAGACGAAAGGAAACGTAAACTCACGAGAATGTGTTTCGGTTTCGTCCTTGCGGTGGCTATGGCTCTGCCGCTGATGTTTCCCGCGCTTTACGCTTACACGAAAGCGGGCAGAAACACGGGGATTTTTTCGGAGATTTTCAGGTTTTATACTCAAAGTCAGATTAACGACGGAAAACTCGTGGAGCATGTTTACGAAAAATTCACCTATATTCTTTGTAATTCCACGTTTATTTTCCTCGGCGGGTATTATTTCGTCTGCTCGAAAAAAGGCGATAAATTTGCGCTGTTTTCCGTCGTCGCGTTTTTGATTCTCGTTCTGCCGTGCATCGTGGATGAGAGTATGTTGCTTCTCAATATGGGTTCGTATATGTCCTACGCTCTCCGTTTCGGTTTTCTGCTCGACGGATTCGGGCTGATCGTTGCGGCGAAAGGACTTTCGCTGATGTGCGAAAAATCTGCCGAAAAAAACGCGGCGGAAAAAAGCGAAGCCGTTACCGACGATGACAAAGAAAACGAGAAGAAAACGCGCAAACCGGCTCTAAGGCCGACGATAGGCATAGTTATAGTTTGCGTTCTTGTTTGTTCGTGCTTGTTCTTCACGTTCAGATTTTTCAATTTCGTTTACGACGGCGATTATAAAACGAGCAAGCTCGTTTCCGCGTTTATGAAGTGGACGTCCATGAGCGAAGGAAATATGCCGTTCAGTAGTTTTTTCCCGTCGTTCGCCCATTCGGAAGGCGGCCTGGAAGTTACCGGGATTTTGTTTTTCGCGGTAACGCTCGTTTTTCTGCTCACGCTCGTCTGCGTGAAGTATCTCAACGTAAAATTCAGGGATATCGTCAGCATTTTGTGCGTGTTGTCGCTTTCGCAGGCGGTGTTTTTCAATTTTTCGCTCGTTAAGGGCGACCGTCAGGGCGGCTCTATGGAAAACTATTCGGCTTATAAGGAAGTCGTGGACGGCGTGAACGACCTTTACGGCGAAAATTATTACAGATATAAAAATTACGATTATTTCATCTCGTCGGATTCGCCGCTCGTCGTGCATAGTTACGGACATTCGCTTTTCAGTTCGATGGCGGACGCGAAAAATATAACCGTTCAGACGAAATTCGGCTATGCCGGCAACGGGCAGAACAGCACCAAAACCCACAGCGGAAGCGCGTTTACGGACGCTATTCTCGGTTATAAATATATCGTTTATAACGTGTACGACGGCGATGAAAGCGACGCGAACGGGAAGAGTTATTACAAAAACGCCGGCGTTTACGGCTTTGAAAAACCATGCGCGGAAGTCGTTAAAAACGAAGGCGACGGCGGTTATCGCGCGGCATCCGTTCTTTTGCCCGAGGGCGATTTCGAGGGTTTGATTCCGCATAAGGACGTGACGCTCAGAATAGAGAAAACCGCGGACGGATACGATTGCCTTATAAACGGAAAATCCGTTTACGCCGCAAAAGCGAATTCCGGCGTGCGGATGATTAAAGTCGTGGGGCATAAAATCACGGCGGAACTGAGTTCGCTCAAAATCAACGACGCAGACAGGTTTGCCGACATATCTTCCGACAAATGGAAGATGAGCGGCAGCGTTTATAAGGTGACGGGTGATTCTTCGGCTTACGTAACGTTCACCGTAAGTAACTTTGAGAATGCCGAAGCGGTTGTGAAATACGGCAAATCGTCGGGCAATTCCAACGCGTTCGTCGCGCTCAGAATTTACCTCGAAAACGGCGAAGAGATCACGCTTCAACTCAACACGCCGAAATTCGTCGTTTACGAAAATAAAAACGTCCTGCCTATGTGCGCCGTCGTGGACGGAAAAACTATCGACGCGGGGCTTACGGATAACCTTGGTACGTCCGAAAGACGCAGACTTTGCGAAGTTGCGACGTACGATTTCCTTATGGGTAAAAACTCGGGCAAAACGAGTATTTCGAGAAACGATATAACCGCATTGAAGAATTATCTCGAACCGAGAAAAGTGGAGTATAAACTCGCTAAAAACGAGATAATTCTGCCGAAGATAACGGCGACGGCGGGGCAGAGCCTTTATCTGAATTACGTCGATCTCGAGGGGTACGAAGTCAAAGTCAACGGCAAAAAAACGGAATTCGTCGAAAACGATCTCGATTTTATGATAATTCCGCTCGAAGAGGGCGAAAATACAGTCACGATAAAGTATAAATCGCCTTATTATAAGTTTATCGCCTTAGGGTTTATCGTCGGCGGGCTTATCGTCGCGCTGTACGTTTTGCTGAAGAAAAAGGCAGGGTTTGCGCTGGAAAAGGCGGAATACGTAATTCCCTATATGGCTTACGCCTTAGCGGCGGTTTTGTTATTGTTCTTCATCGTGTTCCCGATATTCGTGTTCCTTTATAAGTTCTTATTCAAGTATCTGAAGATGATATTCAAATCGGCGACGTGATTTTTCTTCGGTAAATCTTCGGGGCAATCGGCGGCTACGTCGCGGAGTTATACGAGATATAAAAAAATCGCAATATAAAACCTTGCGAAAATTTATTGCTTATTTTCATTGAAAGTAATATAATACTCCCGTTGTGCTTGCGGGGCGGAATTTTCCTCGGCGGCAAAACGGCTATAAAAGGTGAATATGAAAGATAAATACGTAAGTCCGCTTTGCGAAAGATACGCGGACGAAAAAATGCAAAAAATATTTTCGGCGGATAACAGATATTCCACCTGGAGAAAACTCTGGATAGCCCTTGCCGAAAGCGAAAAAGAACTCGGACTTTCTATCTCCGACGAGCAGATTTCCGAGATGAAAAAACATATTTACGATATAGACTACGAAAAAGAGAACGAATACGAAAAGAAACTCCGTCACGACGTGATGGCGCACATTTACGCGTTCGGCGATCTTTGCCCAAAAGCGCGCCCCATTATTCATCTGGGCGCGACTTCTTGTTTTGTGACCGATAACGCCGACATTCTGCTTATCAGAGAGGGTTTGCTCGAAATAAAAGCCCTTCTCGTCAACGCGATAGACGCGGCTTGTTGCTTTGCCGATAAGTATAAAGACCTGCCCATTCTCGCTTACACGCATTTTCAGGCGGCTCAGCCCACAACGCTCGGCAAAAGGGCGACGCTCTGGGTAAACGACCTTGTCGAAGATCTTAAAAGGCTCGATTTCGAACTCGATAATCTCGCCTTTTTCGGGTGTAAGGGTACGACGGGTACGGGCGCGAGTTTTCTCCAACTCTTCGACGACGAGGATAAAGTTTTCAAACTCGAGCGACTCATCGCGGAAAAATTCGGGTTTAAAAAAGTCGTTCCCGTTTCGGGGCAGACGTATTCGAGAAAAACAGACAGTTTCACGCTGAACGTTCTCTCGGGAATCGCTCAGTCTGCGGCAAAGTTCTCGTCCGACGTTCGTCTTATGTGTCATATGAAGGAAGCGGACGAGCCTTTTGAAACGAATCAGATAGGTTCTTCGGCAATGGCTTACAAGAAGAACCCGATGCGCAGCGAAAGAATCGCTTCGCTTGCAAGATACGTCATCATCGACGCTCTCAACCCCGCCGTAACCGAGGCTCAGCAGTGGCTCGAACGCACTCTGGACGACTCCGCGAATAAGCGTATATCCGTGCCGGAAGCCTTCCTTGCGACGAGCGGAATTCTCAATTTGTATATAAACGTAATATCGGGAATGAAAGTTTATCCCAAGGTCATCGAGAAAAATCTCAAAGCCGAACTGCCGTTCATGGCAACGGAAAACGTGCTTATGTATCTCGTGACGGAAAAGGGTTTCGACCGTCAGTGGGCGCATGAAAAAATCCGCGTTCATTCTATCGCCGCAGGTATCAACGTAAAGGAAAAAGGCGGCGATAATGACCTTATAGACCGACTTCTGCGTGATGATGAACTTCATTTAACGAGAGAAGAGATTGAAAAAACAATGGACGCCCACGGGTTTTGCGGGCTTGCGAAACGGCAGACGGAAATATTTATTTCGGACGTGAGAAAAAACATAATCGAAAAGAACGCAGGGCTTCTCGGAGTAAAGGCCGAAGTCAACGTTTAAAAATTTTATCAATAAACATAGGAGAAACAAAAAATGCTTACTGCAATCGTTGGTATCAATTGGGGCGACGAAGGAAAGGGCAGAATGGTTGACCTTCTTTCGGAAAAGTACGACGTGATAATCCGTTATCAGGGCGGAAACAACGCCGGGCACACCGTCGTTAACGAAAAGGGCAAATTCGCGCTCAATCTTCTTCCGTCCGGTATTCTCAGGGACGAAACGGTTAACGTTATGGGGCCGGGGATGGTTATCGACATAGAGCATCTCTGCGGCGAGATCGGAAAACTTCGCAATGCCGGAATAGAGATTACTCCGAAGCATCTTAAAATAAGCGACAAAGCGACAATCTGCATGCCTTACGACAAACTTCTCGACGGACTCGAAGAGGACAGGCTGAAAGACAGAAAGTTCGGATCGACGCGTCGCGGAATCGCGCCCGTTTATTCGGATAAATATATGAAAAAAACGTTCAGAATGGGCGATTTAAAGCACCTTTCGTCGCTTAAACAAAAAATAGCCGACATCGTGGAATGGAAAAACCTGCTCGTAACGGCTTACGGCGTTCCCGCGCTCAAAGCGGAGGATATGTACGCGTGGCTCGAAAAATTCGGCACGCCGTTCATCGATTACGTCTGCGATGTCGGCGAATATCTCGACGAAGCGGTTAAGGAGGGCAAGAACCTTTTGTTCGAGGCTCAACTCGGCGCGCTCCGCGATATAGATTTCGGTATTTTTCCTTACACTTCGTCCTCTTCGACGATTGCGGCTTACGCGCCCATCGGCGCGGGCATACCCGAATACCGGCTCGACGACGTCGTGGGCGTAATGAAGGCTTATTCCACCTGCGTTGGCGAAGGACCTTTCACCTGCGAAATGTTCGGCGACGAAGCGGAAGAATTGCGTAAGGCGGGCGGCGAATACGGCGCGGCTACGGGAAGACCGAGAAGAGTGGGCGGATTCGACGTCGTCGCTTCGCGTTACGGCGTTAAAATTCAGGGCGCTACGGCTATCGCTCTTACAAAAATCGACGTTTTGTCGTATATGAAGAAAATTCCCGTCTGCGTCGCTTACGAAATAGACGGAAAGAGAGTTGAAAAATTCCCGTTCGGCGAGGACCTCGACAAAGCCAAGCCGATTTACGAATATCTCGACGGTTTCTGCGAGGATATTTCCGCTTGCAGAAAAGCCGAAGATCTTCCCGAAAACGCGATAAAATACATTCGTTATATCGAAAAAGCCGTCGGTTGCAAAATTAAATACGTTTCCGCCGGCGCGGAACGCGACAGTTATATAGAATTGTTCTGAAAATCGGGGATAGATATCGAAAATGTCGAAACTCGATTTTAAAGGCAAACTCTTCGTCGTTTCGGGCGCGTCGTCCGGATTGGGGAGAATTCTCACCGAAAAACTCGTTTCCGACGGGTGCAAAGTTATCGGAATAGGCAGAAACGAGGCGAAATTCGTTGATTTCAAGGCGACTCTCGGCGATAAGTCGGACATGCTCGAAACGGAAATTTTCGACGTTTCCGACGAGATCGGCTGGAAAAATCTCGCCGCGAAACTTGCGGCGAGGGGCGATGCTTTAAACGGACTTATCAACTGCGCGGGAGTATTTCCGCCGTTCGGAAAGGCGGTGGATTTCACTGTTTCCGATATCGAAAGCGTGATGAAAACGAACTTTTTATCCGCCGTTTACGCCGTGAAAAATCTCTTGCCGTTTCTTGAAAAATCGGGGTTTCCGACAATCGTGAACGTTTCGAGCGCGGCGGCGCTCGCGTCGATCGTCGGCACGAGCGGTTATTCGGCTTCGAAATCCGCGCTGAAAGCCTACACTGAAATTCTCGCCGAGGAACTCCGCGGCAAGGCTTACGTCGGGCTTGTCATGCTGGGTTTTGCGAGGACGGACATAATGCGCTCGCAGAACACCTCTTTCGACGAAGACAAACTCGTGAAAAAAATGAGTATGCCGGCGGACAGAATGGCGGGCAAAATTTTCAGGGGAATAAGGAAAAAGAAGAGAAGAATGATTTTTGGTTTCGACGCGAGAATTCTTAACTTTTTCTATAGATTAATGCCGAAAACCACCACGCGCCTTGTCGCCGTGGTTCTGAAAAAATCGAAAATGAAACTTTTTGATGACGTGTTCAAGTGAAAATCTGTTCAGGTGACGTTACGTTTGCATTATGAAATAATCAAAAAAAAAGACGAAGTTTCGGCTTCGTCTTTTGTTATGACCGATTAAGTTAAACGGTTTTCATTTCGAATTCGTTGGTTTTCGTCTTTGCCACGAAATCGAAAATTTCAAGCGCGTCCACGTCCGTCAAAAAACAGTCTTTCGCCACGCCCGAAAGTTTTTTGCAGTCGCTTTTTCTCGTAATCACCGGTACGTCGTTCTTGCCGCGAATCGCCGATAAAACGTCGAGTTTATCCTTATTTACGGCGAGAATTTTGAGATAAAGTTCGGAATTAAGACATTTCCGAATGAAACTTTCTTCGATTCCGAGCATATTCGCGAGCAGAATTCTTTCGAGCCGCGTTTTCGTGTAACGCTTGGTTTTGATTTTTTCAACGAGTTTGTCCAGCCCGTCCGCGTCGCGCGTGAGGGCTTTTATTCTGTTTTCAAGCCCCTCGGTGCAATCGAGAACTTTTTCTAACTCTTTCGGGGTGGATTTTATCGCCGAAAAGAAAATCAGGTCGTCCGCGTCGGGCAGTCCGGCGGGCAGATCGCGAAAAACGTAATTCGGAACGCATTTTTTTATCTGTCTGCGTTTTCCGTCGTTCACGGCTTTTCTTATCGCCGCCGCCGAGGAAAGATTTTTATACATCTTATCGTCGTTATAAGCCGCGCCCTGCCTTATCACGGGGTGAATTTCTACGTCCGCTTTTGAACTTAAAATCGCCTTGCAGTATTCTATGCCGAGAATATTGTTCGGCGTTTTCAGCAGTTCGAAGTCGAGGTTTTCCAAGTTCATTTTTTCGAGCGCGGCGCATTTCGCCTTTATTGCGGTAACGCCCGTTTTCAGTTCTTCTTTATAGAGTTTTTTGAATTCGCGGCTTTCTTCCAAAAGAGCGGCGGCGGTGGAGAGCAGTTTTGTTTTTTCGCCGCTTTCCGTGCCGAAGCAGATATGTTTTTCCCCGCCGCAACAGTTTATCAGTTTTATCGCGCCTTTCGCGAATATTTCGGCGTTAGCCGTGGCGAAAACGGTGGGAAGTTCTATCACCGCATCCGCACCCGCTTTTATCGCGTGAGTTGCCCGCGTATACTTGTCCATAACGGCTATTTCTCCGCGCTGCGTGAAGTTTCCGCTCATAACGATTACGGTGTAATCGGGTTTTATTTCTTTTTTGATATAGTCGAGGTGATAAAGGTGTCCGTTGTGGAAAGGATTATATTCGCAAACGGCAAAACAAATTTTCAAAAGTCGCTCCTTTCGATTGATATTTATCGTTGATTGGTGTATAATGCAAGTATAAACTTGTAAGTATATATTATACCAACCGACAGAAAATATCAACCGTTTTGCGCGAACTTGCCCGTCGGCGGTAAAAGGAGTTTTAAAAATGTCAAAAGTACTTGACGACATCAAAAAAAGAGCGGTCAAACTCAACAAGCACATCGTTCTTCCCGAGGGGGAGGATAAGAGAGTTGTCGAGGCTGCCGCAGTTTCCGTTAAAGAGGGCGTGGCGAGAATAACCCTTCTCGGCAATCCCGAAGAAATCAAAAAGAACAACCCCGAAACCGATCTTTCCGGCGTTACGATAATCGACCCGAAAACCTATGAAAAAACCGAAGAATACGCTCAACTTCTGACCGAACTTCGCAAGGCTAAGGGTATGACTATCGAACTTGCGAGAGAAACCCTCGCAAAGGATTACACCATGTACGGCGCGCTTATGCTTAAAGCGGGCGACGTGGACGGCATGGTTTCGGGCGCGTGTCATTCCACGGCAAACACTCTCCGTCCGGGACTTCAGGTTATCAAAACCGCAAAGGGAACGCCTATCGTTTCGGCTTATTTCCTCATGATCGCTCCCGAGGGCGGTAATAAATACTGCGAGGACGGTTGTTATATTTACGCCGATTCCGGACTTAATCAGAACCCGACGAGCGAAGAACTCGCTTACATCGCTCAGTCCTCCGCGAAGAGCGCGAGAGCGATTGCGGGAATAACCCCGAGAATAGCGTTTATTTCCCACTCCACGAAAGGTTCGGCGAAGCACGCGGACGTAGACAAGGTTGTGGAAGCCGTTAAAAAATTCCACGAAATCTGCCCCGAAGAACTTGCGGACGGCGAACTTCAGTTCGACGCGGCTGTCGTTCCCGAAGTGGGAGCAAGCAAAGCCCCCGGTTCTCCCGTTGCGGGGCATGCGAACGTAATGATCTTCCCCGATCTCGACGCAGGCAACAGCAACTATAAAAACACCGAAAGGCTCGGCGGTTTTCAGGCGGTCGGTCCGCTTTGTCAGGGACTCGCGAAACCCATAAACGACCTTTCGAGAGGCTGCCATATGGAAGATATCGTCGCGGCGGTCGCGATAACCGCTTTGCAGACGCAGATTTAAAATAAAATAAGAGGTGAAAAAATGAAGGTTTTAGTTATCAACGCGGGGAGTTCTTCGCTCAAATATCAACTTATAGACATGGCTACGGAAAAAGCCGTGGCAAAAGGCGGCTGCGAGAGAATAGGTATCGAAGGTTCTTTCTGCAAACATAAGGCTAACGGAAAGGAAACCGTTATAAACGCCGCTATGCCCACGCATAAAGAGGCTATCAAGGTCGTTCTCGACGCGCTCGTCGATAAGGAATACGGCGCGATTTCGTCGATGAAGGAAATCGACGCGGTCGGACACAGAATAGTCCACAGCGGCGAAGTTTTCAACGACTCCGTTCTTTTAACGGATGACGTAATGAAGAAAATCGAGGAACTTTCCGAACTTGCTCCCCTTCATCAACCTGCCAACATAATCGGTGTTCGCGCTTGTCAGGCTATCATGCCCGGCGTGCCTATGGTAGGCGTTTTCGATACGGCTTTCCATTCCACCATGCCCGAAAAGGCGTATATTTACGGTATTCCTTACGAAGCGTATACCGATTTCAAAATCAGAAGATACGGATTCCACGGAACGAGCCACAGATTCGTTTCGCAGGAAGCGGCCGAATATCTCGGCAGAAAGGGCGATAAGGATTTCAAAGTCGTCACGATGCACCTCGGCAACGGTTCGTCCATTTCCGCGGTCAAGGGCGGAAAGAGCGTCGATACGTCGATGAGTTTCACTCCACTCGGCGGCGTTCCCATGGGTACGAGATCGGGCGATCTCGATCCCGCGATTGTCGAATTTCTGGCGAATAAATACAATATGACGCTTGCCGAAACACTTAATTATCTCAATAAAAAATCGGGCGTTAAGGGCTTAAGCGGCGTGTCGTCGGACTTCAGAGATTTAACCGAAGCCGCGAACGCGGGCAACCACAGAGCGGCTCTCGCGCTCGACGTGTTCTGCTATAGTTGCAAAAAATATCTCGGCGCTTACGCCGCGGCTATGGGCGGAGTAGACTGCGTTGTGTTTACGGCGGGCATCGGCGAACACGACGGCGAAGTGAGAAAAGCTATCGCGTCCGATATGGAATTTATGGGCATCGCGATCGATAAAGAGAAAAACGATCATCTCGGCGACGGTATCTGCGATATAACCGCGGAAGGCGGAAAAGTCAAAGTGCTCGTTATCCCCACGAACGAAGAACTCGTCATCGCGCGCGACACCGAAAGACTTGCGAAATAACGCGGATAAGACCTGCGGAATAATGCAAAATTAGTTAAATTTTTGCGATAAAGTCTTGCAAAAAATTTGACAACGAAAAATAAATAATATATAATTGTAAGGCTACGTATGGTTATTGACGTAAGAAAGTTAAAAAACAGCGGTAAGGACGGTTGTTCGTTCTGTTTTGAATACGCAGCGGACGATTCGTTGATTACGCTTCCGTATGCGTCCTTCAAAGAACCCGTTACGGTAACGGGCGAACTCGAACTCGCGGGCGATAAGGTTTACGTAAACGGCGAAATATCCTACGTTTTAATCGCGCCTTGTTCGAGGTGCGGCGAAAAGACGGAATATCGCGGTTTAACCCGTTTCGACGAAGCGTTTTCGGACGATCCGAACGACAAGGAAGAGGATTTTTATCCTTTTTCGAGAGGTCTGGTCGATCTTACGAAAATGGTTTGCGATACGCTCGTGATATCGTTTCCTTACACGATTTATTGCGAAAAGGATCAAAAGGATCAAGAAGAAGAGCAGTAAATCGCTATAACCGTATTTACCGAAAGAGAATAAAGAGAGGTATAGAATAATGGCAGTTCCTAAGCATAAAACTTCCAAGATGAGAGCAAGAACAAGATTTTCCAACAATTCCAAGTTGGCTGCGCCGACTTTGGTCGCATGCCCTCAGTGTCATGAACTTAAAGCGCCGCACAAGGTTTGCCCCAAATGCGGATATTATGACGGCAAAGCAGTTATCGAAACCGGTAACGCCGATTGATGAATTAATTTAATAATAAGGCGGATAGCGTGGCTATTCGCCTTGTTTTCGTAATTTAAAAATTGTTTTAACGCCGCAAAAGCAGGTAGTTATGACGAAAAATATAACGTAAAAGAGAAATGCTCGGAAAGAGTGGTTAAAAGGTAAAGCAGGCGATGGAAAAAAGAGAGAGAAAGCATGATTTAATAGGTAAATTGTTGATTTTTTCCGCAACTTTGGTTTGGGGAAGTTCTTTCGTTATCTTAAAAGATACACTTTCCGAACTCGGAAACGGACATTTTACCTTTTTCGTTCTTTCGCTCAGATTTATCATCGCAAGCGCGATTTTCGCCGCGTTTTGCGCTAAACGATTTTCAAAATTCAACAAACAAATTCTTTTCGACGGCATGGCTCTCGGCGGAATTCTGTTTCTGGCTTACGCCTTTCAAACCGTCGCGCTGAATTTCACAACCCCGTCGAAAAACGCGTTTTTAACCGAGGTTTATTGCGTTCTCGTTCCTTTTTTGTCCTGGCTTATCTTCAAAAAGAAGCCGTCGGCGAAGAACTTCGTAGCAGCGTTCGTTTGTCTTGCCGGCGTGGTTATCATTGCGTTTTTCGGCAAAACGGAAAAGGCGTCGAACGAGACTCTCGGCGACAGTCTTACGATTCTTTGCGGATTTTTTTACGCCTTGCAGATGATATTCATATCGTTCTTCACCGAAAGGGACGACGTGATGTTGCTTCTTTTTGTGGAAATTTTCACGGTGGCGATTCTCTGTCTTGCAACGAGCGCGGTGTGGGAATTTCCGCGGCATGCCGGAGAACTTGTTATGAGCGGCGAGGCCGTATGGAAAATAATTTATCTCGGCGTTCTCGCAACGGGTTACGCGCAATTTGCGCAGACGTACGGGCAGAAATTCACGTCTGCCACCACGACTTCGATAATTATGTGTTTCGAGGGCGTTTTCGGCGTAGTGTTCGAGTTTATTTTCGGGCAGAACAACCTGAACGCGTTCATAATCATAGGTTTCTCGCTTATATTCCTTACGCTTATAATAAACGAAACGGACGTAGGGGCGATATACAGGAAGATCGAAGATCGGAAGAAATGCGTTGCAGGCGATATTGCGGAGAGTGCGTCGGGCGGCGCGCCGCAGGGAAAAAAGCAAGATGAA
>ULUE01039590.1_pt1 | contig 22624 bp, 23 predicted proteins | sample 1958211 | NCBI WGS metagenome assembly ULUE01 (sample SAMEA4835752, study PRJEB28245) | human gut metagenome | biome: gut microbiome; material: fecal sample | place: Denmark | collected 2008 | reverse complement strand
GTCAACGATGAAGGACGAGCCGCAGTATTCGCAGCTTACCTGCGACGCACCGTTTTCGATCTTCAGCGCAGCGCCGCATTTGGGGCAGGTAAAGTCAATCAGAGTCATAAAACACCTCTCGGCATATTCATTATATAAATAATATCATACGCCGCCGCCGATTTCAAGCGCCGCCCGCCTGACGACTTACTTCAAGCAAATAATATATGTAATCAGAACAGCGATTATCGCAAGGGCATGACAGGCGTGTCGTTCGGTCTTGCCCGCATTGGCAGGCTTGGCGCTGAGGAACCTTAATTTGAGTCTAAGCTTATCTAAATCGTCTGCAAACAGAATGAAGCAAAATCGTTTTCGCTGTTGTCGCCGACGATGGAAAGACGGGAGTGGGGGTCATCTTCATAATAAAAAGCTCATGCCGTTTGAACACTCAAGAACGCCGCCACTAAACAGAAGTTCGTCTCCTTCACGCAGCTCAATACCTATCAAATCCTCCGCCTCAGCGACGTCCGGTACTGCGGTAGGGCCTTCGATGACCGTGAACGGTCCGTAGCTTTTGTCGCCGCAGGTGAACATGACGCTTTTGTCCTCGGACACCGTAAACCGTGCCTTCTCTCCGTTTATTCTGCCGGAGTAGACCGTGCTGCCATTCTCCTGAGAGACGACAAGGATCGTGTCCATGTACTCAAATCCTACTCGTGATATGGTTAGCGGATAGAGTATCGAAAATACCAGTACACCATGATAAGCAAAAGCGCCAAAATGATCTTTTGCGGCTTATCCAAATCTCTGAGCCTTTTCATACCGTCGCCTCCGATTTACATTTATACAAAATAATTCTATCATATAAAGTGCATACAAGGCAAGAAAAACCGCCGCAATTTCACAAAATTGCGGCGGTTTTGTCATATCAGCATAATAAGCGTACCGGCGACTATCAGCACGAGACCGAGCGCCGACTTCTTTGACAGGCGCTCCTTAAATACCAGCGACGAGAAGCCGATGGACACGAGGATGCTCAGCTTGTCGATGGGAACGACGACGCTTGCAAGACCGCCCTGCAGCGCCTTGTAGTAGCATATCCACGATGCGCCCGCCGCAAGACCCGACAGGCAAATGAAGCCAAGCTCGCTTTTCGGCACGTCCTTCAGCGTGTGCTGCTTGCCCTTCAAAACACGATGAGCCACGCCATAACAAGCACGACCCCGGTACGGATGGCGGTTCCGAGATTGGACTCGACGCCGTCGATGCCGATTTTTCCGTCGGTTTTCCTGATACCGCATTTTGCGAAGATCGTCGTCAGTCCGGCAAACAGTGCCGAGCCGAACGCAAAGAGAATCCACATGAGAAACACAATGATGACAGTATTCAGAAGGTAAGTCATGTTACCGCTCTCCTTTCGTGCGGTCAATGCAAAAGCCCCCGCCTATGACGGGAGCTTTTGTATATGTTGAGGGCGCTCGGTTTTTGACCGGAGTGTAATGACAGAATTACAGAAAACGCAGCTTCAACGCATAAATCATGGAACAGATACCCAAGCCTGCCGTATAGCAGCTGTTGGTTTTTCTGAATGCAGGAGTGTAATAAATATTATTGTCGGCATCGAAGCAGAATTTTTCGGCGGTTAGTACGTTTGTTTCATGCTCCAAAAGACTACCTCCGAGGAAACGACGCATAAAGTCGATTCCTGCACACATGGTAGCAATAGGCTTTTTCCTGCTGCTAAAGTGCGCGATGCATGCTTCTATTGTGCTAGAAGCCCTATAATTGTTCAGAAGACCAATTCCGCCGGGTATGATTAGTGCATCGTATTCCTCAAAATCAATTCCACAAATACTTTTAATGCGGCCTCTGCCAATGCGTGCGGACTCTAAAAGAACATTTCTGTTATCTGCAAGTTGCTCTGTCAGGTGGTTGACTGACGGGACGGAGATATCCTCGGCAACGGGCGTATAATCACATCCATATCTGTCAAGCGCAGCATATGTCAGAATAACTTCTTCAATGCAGGAACCATCGCCGAGACCGCAGCCGGCTAATAAAACCAAGCACTTCATACACCGCTGTCCTTCCGTAAATTCATATCTGTTTTATCAATTTCAAGTATAACCTACCAAAACAAAAAAGTCCACCGTAATTCTATCAAAATTACGGTGGACTTATGGCGGAGAGTAAGGGATTCGACCTGCGCTGCGGCACAGGCCGCCTCGGGTTGCAAAGCGCCCCCGGCGCTTTGCTAAGAGCCCTCGGGTTCGAATCCCAACGGTTTTTATTATATGCAAAAGCCCCCGCCTATGACGGGAGCTTTTGTATATGGCGGAGAGTAAGGGATTCGAACCCCTGTGGCGTTGCCGCCTAACGGTTTTCAAGACCGCCCCGTTATGACCACTTCGGTAACTCTCCATGCATCCAATATTTATAACATATTTGCGTATCGGTGTCAACACGTCGGGACGCAAACAGCTTTACAATGCTGCAAAAATAAATCGGCAAGTCTCAAAAGAGCCTTGCCGATTTGTGGCGCAGAAGGAGGGATTTGAACCCTCGCGCGCTTTTTACACGCCTACTCCCTTAGCAGGGGAGCCCCTTCGGCCTCTTGGGTACTTCTGCATAGCCGCTCAAATATAATAGCATACGGGAGCGCCTGTGTCAAGAATTAGTTTCCGCAAAAAGTCGCAGCGCATCGGCATAGCCCTCAAAGCCCTTTCCGACTATGCTCTCAAAGCAGTAGAGGGCGGGGAAGGAGCGCTTTCTGAAATCCTCCCGTGCGTTTATGTCGGTCAAATGCACCTCGACGGCGGGGATGCCGACCGCCTTGAGCGCATCGAGTATCGCAACCGAGGTGTGAGTGTACGCAGCGGCGTTTATTACGATGCCGTCAAAAGCTCCGTATGCCGCTTGTATCTTGTCGACGATCGCTCCCTCGTGGTTGGACTGGAATATCTCAACGCTGAGGCCCAAGTCAGAAGCAGTTGACATAATATAATAGCATAATGCTTTGTAATCCCGTCTGCCGTATATATCCGGCTCACGGATGCCGAGCATATTCAGGTTCGGACCGTTAATAACGAGTATTTTCATTTTAACGCCTCCATTATTTGTGTGGCACATTCGGCGGCGCTGCTGCCGCTGACGGTCAGATCGCACCAGCTTCTGTAGAGCGGCAAGCGCTTCTCCGCCATATCATAAAGAGAGCCTGCCTGAGACAGGGGACGACCGTCGGTCGGAAGCTCGGATATGCTGCGGTCGAGGAATACAATAACGCCGTTCTGATGCAGAAGCCGATAGTTTTCGGGGCGCAGGATCACACCGCCGCCCGTGGAGATGATGCTGCCGCCTGCTTTCGTTATGTCAACCAAAATCTCAGTCTCAAGCTTCCTGAATGCAGTCTCGCCGTAACGTGCAAAGTATTCGGGTATCGTGCAATTGCAGCGTTTTTCAAACTCGGTGTCGCAATCTATATGCCGCATTCCTGTAAGTTTACATAATTCTGAACCCGTGGCCGTTTTGCCGCAGCCGGGCATACCGATAAGCACGATGTTCCGCACACGGCGGAGCAGACTGCCATATGCATCCTGAAGCTCTTTCTCCGAAACCGAAGCTCCCGTAAAGAGCCGTACTGCGGCGGCTGCCTGCGCTGCAAGCATGAAAAGACCGCCCGCTGCGGGGATGCCGAGACTGTCCGCATCACACAAAAGTGCGGTTCTGAGGGGATTGTATATGAGGTCAAAAACCCCGGTGCATTTATGAAAGCGACTGAGATCAATAAGCCTTTCTCCGTTGTTCGGATACATTCCGACGGGGGTCGCATTTACAATGATCTCGGCGTCATAATGATTGCACAAGTTTACATAATTCACCTCGCCGTTTCTCGTAACGGTGACGATGGAAGCGGCATTCAAATCACGCAGAGCGGCTCTGACAGTTGGGGCGACGCCGCCGTTTCCGAGGACAAGACACTTCTTTCCATCGACCGAAATGCCGCTGCTTTCGATGAGCTTCATAAAGCCCGAATAGTCGGTGTTGTAGCCTATAAGTCTGCCGCCGTCGTTTACAATTGCGTTGACGCTGCCGATCTCGGCTGCGGTCGGGCTAAGCTCGTCGCAGTAGGGAATGACGGCTTTTTTGTAGGGGACCGTGACGTTTATACCTTTAAAATTCCTGTCGCCGAAGAACCCACAAAGCTCCTCCGGCTCCTTTTCGATCAGAGCGTACTCATAGCCGCCGAGCATCCTGTGCAGTTCGGGAGAGTGGCTGTGCGAAAGCTTTCTGCCAAGCAGTCCAAACTCAGTCATGTCCGATTATCTCCTTTTGCCGTGCTTTAGAAATCTCGAATATCTGCCGATACAGGTCGTGAAACTCCGGCGGTACGCCGTCAAGGACGCTGCGCTCACGCTCGGCGTCAAGTACGGGCAGCCCATGCTCACGCTTGTACTCCGCAATGTCGGAGCAAAGCTCCAGCCTCTCATTCAGCCGCTCAATGATCTGCGCATCGGCAAGCTCAATTTTTCGCCGCAGCTCCGAAAGCTCCTGCGTGGCACAATCGGTTAACATAATATCATACAGCGCAATAGCTGCCGCACTCTCGACCACGGGCGGAGTGCGAAGCGCAAAGCAGGCATCGTGTCTGCCGGATATGTGCAGATCCACGTTTTGAAGCGTTTTGAGATCGACGCTTTTCTGCGCTTTGGCGATCGACGGCGTGGGCTTAAACGCAACCGAAAATCGTAGCGGCATGCCGTTTGTGATGCCGCCCAAAACACCGCCTGCGTTGTTGGAAAGTATCTCGACTTTGCCATCTTTCACGGAATATTGGTCGTTGTTTTCGCTGCCGAGAAGTGCAGCGGATGCAAAGCCTGCGCCGAATTCAATGCCTTTAACGCCCGGAATTGCAAAGATTAGCTCGGAAATGTGACCGTCAATGCCGTCAAAAAGCTCTCCTCCGATGCCAGAGGGAAGCCCAAAGACAGTGCATTTCACGATGCCGCCGATGGAGTCGCCGAGGCGTGCGGCAACTTCGGCATCCTTGCGCAGATCGTGACCGGATAAAGGGGAAACGACCTCGGTGCAAAGCGTAATTCCACGGCGATCAAGCTCCTGAATGACGATGCCGCCCGCAATGCACAGGGCTGCGGTCATCCTGCCGGAGAAGGGACCGCCGCCGGACATATCGTAGTCAAGACCGTATTTCTGCCATGCCGCAAGGTCGGCATGACCGGGGCGGGGGGCGGCAGTTAAGTTTACATAATCTTGACGCTTAACGTCCATGTTTTTTATAACGGCACGGACGGTACCGTCCGTCACGCCGTCGGTTATACCCTGAGTGAAGATCGGAACGTCGTCCTCACGGCGCTTGCTGCACAGCGGATCGGTTCCGGGACTGCGTCGCCTGAGAAAGCTTTGCAGCGCCGCCTCATTGACGGCAAGCCCCTTCGGAAGCCCGGATATGCACACGCCAAGCTCGCTTGCGTGCGAAGCGCCGAAGATCTCGATCCTGAGATTTTTTCCGCAATAGACACTCACAGAATTTGCCCTCCGAGTGATTTGAAGTCATGGATGAAGTCGGGGTACGATTTTGAGATGCAAGAAATGTCGTCGAGACTTGACGGCGACGAAGCGGCGCAGGCGGCAATGATCGCCGCCATTGCAATGCGGTGATCGTTAGATGCCGAAAGCTCAGCGCCGTAAAGCTTGCCGCCGAATACCGTAAATGTATCGTTTGAGCGCTCGGTGCGTATGCCCATAGAGGTTAACATAACATCAACGGCACGCAGCCTGTCGGATTCCTTGAAGCGTAGTCTTGAAGTCCCGGTAAAGTGTGTTACCGCAGCTGCGGCGGCAGCCAAAACCGCAAGGGGAGGGAACAAGTCGGGTACGTCCGACACGTCTACCGTGACCCGACTCGGACACGGTCCGCAGGGGGACACCGTTCCGAAATCCGAGGCGGAAAAACCCATCGTGCGGAGTATATCGAGTATGCGTCTGTCACCCTGACTTGAGCCGCAAGACAGACCGTCAACTCTGATTTTCCCGAGTCCCATAGCGCCGGCGCAGAGCCAAAATGCCGCTGCCGACCAGTCGCCCTCGACCGTGTGACGGGACGGAAAACGGTAATCGCCGGATACGGAAAACGTGTTGTCAATTTGGTTTACATAAATATTAGACAATCGCAGGTAATCAATTGTAATATCAATATAATTTGCCGAAACGATAGGCGGTATTATGTTAACTTTACCGCCGCCGACAAGGGGCAATGCCATTAAAAGACCGCTTATAAACTGAGACGATATTGAGCCGTCAAGCTCATAGCGCCCGGACGTGATTTTGCCGCTCATACGAATAGTATTACCGCACTGCTGTATGGACGCACCGTGCGCACAAAGCACCTTGCACAGCGGTGCGATAGGGCGCTTGGCAAGCTGCGGCGAAAGGCGAAACTCGGCACTGATGCCAAGTGCGCAGACGATCGGCAGCATGAATCTCAAGGTGCTGCCGCTGTCGCCGCAGTCGAGTATAACGCCGGACTTCGGAGCCGCCCTGTCAATGGGGATGACCGTCTCACCGTCAAACTCGGCACCCAGTGCCTCAAGGCAGTGCTTAGTTAACATAACATCGTCACAGCCGCTCAGCGATTTGACGGTACACGGCGAATCCGACAGAGCGGCGCATATGAGAGCCCTGTGTGAACAGGATTTCGAGGGCGGCGCTTTCACGCTGCCGTTTAAGGTCGAAGGAAAAATAGTCGCCATCTCAGTTACCGAAAAGTATGGAGTGAAGCTCGGAGTATTTCACGGTTTTCAGCTCGCACGAACCGAGACCCTTGTACAGCACAAGACTTACATCGTCTCCACGACGCTTCTTATCATTCATCATTAGTTTACATAATTCTTGAGTGTCAACGTTCAGCTCAGTGGGCAGACCGTGTGACCTCAGATAGGTGCAGACATCGTCTGCGTACCGTGACATGACGGCAAGCCCGATAGAGAGCGCCTTGCCGTGACTAAGTGTAAAATCGCTTTGTTTTTCAAGGGCATGGGCGATCGTGTGACCGAGGTTCAGATACATTCGCATACCCTCGTCACGCTCGTCGCCTTCAATATAGCTGCGCTTTGCGTCAAGCGATTCGTATACGATCTCCTCCGTTTCGCAGTCGGGAACGGAGAGCAAATTTGGTTTACATAACATTGAATACTTTGCGACCTCGGCATAGCCGTCGCAGAGGTCGTCCGGAGAAAGCGTACTGAGTACATCTGGGTCACACAGAACCGTGAGCGGCTGATAAAATGCCCCCACGAGATTCTTTCCGGCGCTCAGATCAATACCGCACTTGCCGCCGACGGAGGAATCGACCATTGAAAGCAGCGTTGTCGGTATTTGGACAAAACTCACTCCACGCATATAGCTTGCCGCCGCAAAGCCCGCAATATCCCCGGTGACTCCGCCGCCGAGGGCGACAACGCAGTCGCTCCTGCACATATGAAAGTCCGCCATCGCATTGAGGAGGGCGATATAGGTGTCGGCGTTTTTGTGTTTCTCGCCGCCGGGATAAACAAAGCGCTCGGTCAAAAAGCCTGCATTTTCAAGGCTTTGACGCACAGTGCCTGAGTAAAGCCCTGATACGGTCTCACCGCAGACGACCATTGCACGGGTACCTCTGCTTACGCTGCGCACATACTTGCCGCAGTGCGGAAGCAGACCACGTTCTATGAGAACGTCGTAGCCCTTTCCGATGCCGATCCTCAGTTTTCGCATGACATGACCGCCTTTCTGACGGCAAAAAGCTTTTTGCACAGAGCGTCAAAGCGCTGCGGCGTAAGTGCCTGCGGACCGTCGCACCGTGCGTGCGCCGGGTCGTTGTGGACCTCGATCATAACGCCGTCCGCACCTGCGGCTGCAGCCGCAAGCGCCATCGGCTCAACATATGCCGATTTCCCGGTCGCATGGCTTGGATCGACGATGACGGGCAGGTGACTGCGTTCCTTGATGACGGGCACCGCCGAGAGGTCGAGAGTGTTCCTCGTTGCGGTCTCGAATGTGCGTATGCCACGCTCGCACAGGATGACGTCGGCGTTACCGCCGGACATGAGATACTCCGCCGAGGTCAGAAGCTCATCTACGGTGTTCGACCAGCCACGCTTTAAAAGTATCGGCTTGCCGCAGCGGGAGAGCGCCTTCAAAAGCTCGGTGTTCTGCATATTTCGTGCGCCGACCTGTATGACGTCGATGTCCTCAAACAGCGGAAGCTGAGACATATCGAGAATCTCGCTCACCACGGGAAGCCCCGTGAGGCGCTTGGCTTCGAGAAGAAGCGGGATGCCGTCACTGCGCAGACCCTGAAAATCGTAGGGCGAGGTGCGGGGCTTGAACGCTCCGCCACGCAGAAGGGTCGCTCCCGAAGCCTTGACCGCCGAAGCGATGCCGCACACCTGCTCACGGCTTTCGACGGAGCAGGGTCCTGCGATCACGGCAAAGCCGCCGCCTCCGATGCTGACGCTTCCGACCGATATGACGCTGTCGTCGGGGTGGGAGAGCCTGCCTGCAAGCCTGTACGGAGCGGTGACCGCTTTGACGGACTCCACAAAATCGAGACTTCTTATATAATCTGCGGCGAGCGCCGATGCATCGCCGACGACGCACAGAACGCTTCTGCCGTCGCCGGGAACGGAGACGGCTTTAAGACCGCAGCTTTCGATATATTCGCACAGCGACTGCTCCTGCTTGGGCGCCGCATGAGGGCGGAGTATGATTATCATGGATATACCCCCGTTAGTTTAATCGTTACATTATACAACAGTTTCCGACTCCAGTCAAAACGAAAAACAGCGATCAGAGCTGCTTTGACAAAAAACTCTTGACAATGCGGCGGCTTGTGGTATAATTCGGTACACAAACTCAATACCTTATCAAGAGCGGTGGAGGGAACGGCCCTGTGAAACCCGGCAACCTGTCGAAAGGCAAGGTGCTAAATCCGGCGGTGATGATCGAAAGATGAGGAATGCTATCAGGTATCGGACTCCGCCGAAGGGCGGGGTTTTTCTTTGCCCTGAGCCTCCCTGCGATGCGCTTTTGAGAGCAAATAATTACACAATTGGAGGATAATAAAATGAGCAAAAGGCTTTTCACTTCCGAGTCCGTGACCGAGGGACATCCCGATAAGATCTGCGACCAGATCTCCGATGCGGTGCTGGACGCAATACTTGAGCAGGACCCCGACGGCAGAGTTGCCTGCGAGACCACGGCTTCCACGGGGCTTATCCACATCATGGGCGAGATCAGCACGAGCTGCTATGTCGATATTCCCAAGATCGCAAGAGACGTCATCCGTGAGATCGGCTACGACAGAGCAAAGTACGGCTTTGACTGCGACACCTGCGGCATAATCACGAACATTGACGAACAGTCCGCCGACATTGCCCTCGGCGTTGACAAATCGCTTGAGGCGAAGGCTCAGGACGACGGCGAGCTTGATAACGGCGCCGGCGACCAGGGCATGATGTTCGGCTATGCCTGTAACGAGACCGAGGAGCTTATGCCCCTTGCGATAAGCCTTTCCCACAAGATCGCAAAGCGCCTTGCCGAGGTCAGAAAGAGCGGCCTTGTCGATTACCTCCGTCCCGACGGCAAGACGCAGGTCACGGTCGAGTACGATGACAGCGGTAAGCCCGTCAGAGTTGACACCGTGGTGCTGTCCACTCAGCACGCAGCCGAGGCTTCCCTCGACACCATCCGTAAGGATATGATAGAGCTAGTCATCCGTCCCTGCATTCCCGCAGCGCTGCTTGACGAGAACACCAAGTATTATGTAAACCCGACCGGACGCTTTGTCATCGGCGGACCTCAGGGCGACTCCGGACTTACGGGACGCAAGATAATCGTCGACACCTACGGCGGCAGCGCACCCCACGGCGGCGGCGCCTTCTCCGGCAAGGACCCGACGAAGGTCGACCGCAGCGCAGCCTATGCAGCACGCTATGCCGCAAAGAACATCGTTGCAGCCGGACTTGCCGACAAGTGCCTTGTTCAGCTTGCATATGCGATCGGCGTTGCACGCCCCGTGTCCGTCATGGTCGATACCTACGGCACCGGAACGGTCTCCGACGAGAAGCTTGCGGAAGCGGTAAACACCGTTTTTGACCTGCGCCCGACGGCGATAATCCGTGACCTCGACCTCAAAAAGCCCATCTACCGCAAGCTCGCAGCCTACGGTCACATGGGACGTACCGACCTTGGTGTGCGTTGGGAGGATACCGACAGGACCGAAGCGCTCATAGCGGCGGTGAAGTGATGCACATTCCGAGCTGTGAGAGCACGGAGCTTGAGCTTTTGGGCTTTGACGAGGCGCTGGACGGTCGTAGCTTTGAGGGCTACGACCCGGAGCGCTGGCTCTATGTGCCGGATCACTACTCCGATTACCGTTACATCCTCGGAACGAGGGGAGTAAATCCTCTCATCTGCATCGGGATAAACCCCTCAACGGCTGCGCCCGATGCGCTCGACAACACGCTCAAGAGCGTGGAGCGTATCGCAAAGGGAAACGGCTACGACAGCTTCATAATGTTTAATGTATACGCACAGCGGGCGACGAACCCCGACGACATGGACAGGATACCGAACGGCTTCCTGCACGCAGAGAATATGAAGGCGTTTCGCTACATACTCTCGAATGTGGGCGAGGGGCATACGCCTGCGGTCTGGGCGGCATGGGGTACCGTCATTGAAAAGCGCCCGTATTTGCGTGACTGCCTGTGCGATATGCTGGAGATCGGCAGAAGCTACGGCGCACGTTGGCTGTCGGTCGGCAAAAGGAGCAAGAAGGGGCATCCCCATCATCCGCTCTATCTGAGGAGCGACGCCGTGACCGAGGATTTCGACATTGACGCATATCTTGAGGTGATAAAATGAAAACAAAGCTGCGCCTTGCCGTCTGTCAGATCAGGACGGAGACGGATAAAAATGCGACCATGGAGAAGGCTGCCGCCATGATAAAGGATGCGGCGGACAAGGGAGCCGACATTGCGGTGCTTCCCGAAATGTTCAACTGCCCGTATTCAAGCAGGTACTTCAGAAGCTTTGCCGAGAACGAAAACGGCGAAAGCCTTGTCGAGATGTCACTCTGGGCAAAGAAAAACGGCATCATCCTCGTCGGCGGCTCTGTGCCGGAAAAGGACGGGGATAAAATGTACAACACCTGCTACGTTTTTGACCGTGACGGGGAGCTTATCGCAAAGCACCGCAAGGCACATATGTTCGACGTTCAGATAGAAAACGGGGTCTCTTTCCGTGAATCCAAGCACTTTTCACCCGGAAACGAGATAACGGTGTTTGACACGGAGTTCGGTAAAATGGGCGTTATGGTGTGCTTTGACATACGCTTCCCGGAGCTGTGCAGGAGCATGGCGGAAAGGGGCGCTAAGCTCATATTCTGCCCGGCGCAGTTTAACATGACGACGGGACCTAAGCACTGGGAGCTGAGCCTCCGTGCAAGGGCGATGGATAACGAGCTGTTTTTCGTCGGAGCTTCTGCGGCACGCTATGAGGGCTTTGACTACGAATGCTGGGGTCACTCGGCGGTCGTCAGTCCCTTCGGCGACGTGATCGCCTCCTGCGACGAGACCGAGCAGCTCATGCTGTGCGACATCGACCTTGCGGAGGTGGACTCGGTCAGGCAGCAGCTTCCGACCTTCCTTAGGCTGCGTGAGGATCTTTACACCGTGTCGAAATAGTCAATATCGACAAAGATTCCGGCGGCGAAGCGCAAAGCTTTCGCAAAACGCCGAAACTGTAAAAAGGGCTTGCCAAACAGACGGCAAGCCCTTATGATATAGAAAAAGATTTTTAAGCAGGTCCCGTGAGGCCGGCAAAGTCGCTCATATTGCAGGGTCGTGCATTGGCACGTCTGCGCTTGCGTATCTTGCCGGAGGCGGCAGGATATTTTTTTATGCTAAAATAAGAAATGATGCCCGGAGGCAAAAATGGAGATAAAATCAAAGCTCATGGACGAGGCGGCGATGAACCGTGCGCTCATGCGTATCTCGCATGAGATCGTCGAAAGAAACAAGGGAGCGGAAAACGTCGTTCTGCTCGGAATAAGGCGCAGGGGAGTGCCGATAGCAAGGCGCATCTGCGAAAACATCGAAAAGATCGAGGGACAAAGCGTACCCTGCGGCGAGGTGGACATCAGCTTTTACCGTGACGACCTCACGAAGCAAAGCGATATGCCGCAGCTTAAATACACCGACTTCGGCTTTGACGTAAACGACAAGGACCTCGTGCTTGCGGACGACGTGCTGTACACCGGCAGGACCGCAAGAGCGGCGATCGAGGCGGTGTTCTCCGCCGGGAGACCGAGAAGCATCCAGTTTGCGGTGCTTATCGACAGGGGTCACCGTGAGCTGCCCATAAGGGCGGACTACGTCGGAAAGAACGTTCCGACCTCCAGAAGCGAGCTTATCGAGGTGCGGCTGCCGGAGTATGACGGCGACACCGGCGTATATCTTTGCGAGATCGAAAAATAAATATAAAGAGAGGCAAAACGATGAAAGAAAAGAAAGCGATCAGCGGCCCCGTGTACGATGCCCGTACACTTGGGGCAGGCAAAATGGGCATTTTGGGACTTCAGCATATGTTTGCTATGTTCGGTGCGACGGTGCTTGTGCCGACTCTCACGGGACTGAGCGTTTCGGCGACGCTGCTGTTTGCCGGTCTCGGCACTCTGCTGTTCCACCTCATCACCAAGGGCAAGGTCCCTGCGTTCCTCGGCTCGTCCTTTGCGTTCCTTGCGGGATACTTTGCAATAGCCCCCAACGGCGAAAGAGAGCTGCTGCCGTATGCCTGCGTGGGCGTTGCGGTTGCGGGACTTATGTACGTCATCCTGTCCGCTTTCTTTAAGATGTTCGGCACGAAGAAGGTCATGCGCTTCTTCCCACCGATAGTCACGGGACCCATCATCATCGCCATCGGTCTGACCCTCTCCGCAAGTGCGATAACTAATTGCTCTAAGAACTGGCTCATCGCCGGCTTTGCGATACTGGTCGTCATCGGCTTTAATATGTGGGGCAAGGGCATGACCAAGATCATCCCCATCCTCCTCGGCGTAATAAGCTCCTACGTTTTTGCGATAATCATTGACCCCGCAGAGAGAACAGCGGTCGCAAGCGCCTTTAATGACGCAAGCTGGGTCGGACTGCCTTTTCAGTGGAAGGACACCGTGTTCGGACTCTTCGGCGGCAAGGTGGATAAGCAGCTTCTCGTGACCTCCGTCGTCACCATCGTTCCGCTCTCTCTTGCGACCATGGTCGAGCATATCGGCGACGTCTGCGCAATATCCTCCACCTGCAAGCGCAACTACATGGACGACCCCGGTCTGCACCGCACGCTTTTGGGCGACGGCCTTGCGACCACAATGGCGGCGCTCTTCGGCGCACCCGCAAACACGACCTACGGCGAGAACACCGGCGTTCTGGCGCTCTCCAAGGTCTATGACCCCAGAGTCATCAGGATCGCAGCGGTGTTTGCGATAGTGTTCTCCTTCTGCCCCAAGTTTGCGGCGCTCATCACTGCAATGCCGGTCGCAACGATAGGCGGCGTATCCATGGTGCTTTACGGCATGATCTCAGCAGTCGGCGTCCGCAACGTCGTTGAGAACAAGGTGGATTTCTCCAACAACCGCAACGTCATAATCGCAGCGCTCATACTCGTGCTTGCGATCGGTATCAAGTACTACAACGCAAGCGGTGCAATACAGATAGGCAGCATAAGTCTTTCGGGACTTGCGGTCGCATCCGTCGTCGGCATACTCCTCAATGCGATACTCCCCGGTAAGGATTACGACTTCGAGCAGGAGTCCGAAGGCTCCACCTCCGTAAACTTCAAGGTCTGATAAAAATAATAAAAAACAGGCAAAGCCTTGCTTTGCCTGTTTTTTTTGCTATTGCGGAAGTGATTTTATAAAGTTGCTTCGGCTTCGGGGTTTGCCATGAATATCGCCGCAAAGGTGATTCCGAGAAGTATGAAGTATGCGAACAGGACTCTCGGATAGAACCAAAGATACTCAACTATGCAGGAGAAGGCGATTCCGACAAATGCGGCCGTACAGGCGATAAGCAGCGCTCTGACAAAACCGTCAGCACGTCTGCGTGCAATGACCGAGTCTTTTATGCAGCGGAGAATGAGCCACATGAACGAGACAAAACCGAGTATACCGGTCTCAAGTATAAGCTCAAAGTACTGCGACTGCGTATGCACTGCACCGTCAACGGTGGCGTACAGAGGGTACAGCGAAGCAAACGAGGCAGGACCCAGGCCGATGCCGTTCACACCGTAGTCACGGATCATGTACCCGACGCTCTCCCACAGATCGAATCTGTACTGAGCAGAACTGTCTATGTGACCGCTGCTGCCGAGGAAGCTTGTGACAATTGTGGCAAGACGGGCCACTATGGTGGAGGGCAGGAATGGGATTGCCAGCAATGCCAGTGCAATAAAAAGCGGAATGAGCTTTTTGTTGCGCAGCCAGATGTATATGAGCGCCGCAAGCATAAGGGATATCCAGCCCGAACGAGAGTAGGTCATGATAAGCGCAACTACGGGGAATACAAGACCTATGAGGAGCGCAACGCAGCTAAGCTGATTCTTTCGGGTGCCGGCGAAAGCCGCACACAGGGGCATAAACAGCACGAGAAACTCCGCATAATTGTTCGGATTGTCAAGCGTTGAGGTGACACGACCCGGTATGCCGGAATTGATCGTCAGATCGGTCAACGAGGCATCGGCGTAAACAAGATTGAACTTGCGCTGAATGATGGCGTAAACAGCCGTCACAATAACTGCGGCATAGATAAACGCAAGAAGCTTAAACAGCTGCTTTGCGTCGCTCATATCCGCCGCAATGACATAGGTGAAGATGAATGCCGCCGCAAAGAACAGCAGTATTCTCATGCTGTCGGAGCGGTTCTGCGAGAACAGAAGGCTCAAAACGAGCGCTATGGCAAAGAGCATAAACGGGAAGCCGAGCTTTTCCGGATACATCAGCTTGCGTTTACCGCTGCCGACAAGGATCAGATACAGGGTCAAAAATCCAATCGCAGCGACGATCGCATAACCGTTGTTCCAGTAGCTGTGAGGCATGATGAACATTGCACAGATAAAGGCACCGAGCAGGAATTCAAAGTTGAGAATAAACGAGCCGCGGCACAGCCTCACTATAAGGCTGCCTTTCCATGCAGGAGCGGCAAAGCCCGCAATTGCGGAGAACAGTCTGCAAATTATGTCGAGGACAAAGCGCAGTATGCGTGACAGAAGCGAAGATTCGTAGACCGTTTGAATACGATTTCCTCTGCGCAGAAGCTTTACTGCCGCAAGGTTGTCATATGCACGTCTGAAGGGCTCCCAGATCTTTTGGAGTATCGAAAAGAACGTGCTGTGTATCCATGCATTATAGAAGTAATTCAGGATGACGCCGTACTGCAAGCGCATCGCCCTCCTTTCGTGAGAGTATCATAATGCGTCACTCCGCCTCGGAAACGCCGGAGACGTAGGCGTAAAGGCTTGTTTTGCCGAAGTGCATGGTATAGCAGGCGCCGACGCCGTAAAGCCTGCCGTCAACGTAAAGACCCTTGTCCGTGAGCTTGCCTTCAAGCTCTACCGTGACGTAAACTTCATCGGTGTATGCCACTTCGGCCTTGACCTGATTGCCTTCGTCATCGACCATATAAGTGTAAGCTGGAGCGCTTTCAACGGAAACGACCTTGCCGAAGGAAACATCCGTAGTGTCTTCAAATGCGGGCGAACCGATATCCATGGACTCTGCAATGCCGGAGGGCGCTTTGTTGGAGCAAAACACGACTCTGAGAGTCGTTGTCTCGGATTCGGACGCTTCCTGAGCGGGAGTGAAAGCCTTGGTTGCAAAAAACACGGCGGCTGCGATGATAACAAGGATTATCAGCAGGTCAATGATGTTGATTTTGCCGAAGATTTTTCCGTTTTTGTCGATCATGTTCTTTATTACCTTTCAAATCAAATTATTTATAAGCTTCAAAAACATCCGATGCCAGCTTGCGGAGATCGAACTCCTCGCTGACCTTTTTCAGCGCATTGGCGGAGTATTCCGAGCGGAGGGCATCGTTTTCCATCAGTTCAAGCATCGCATCGGAAAAAGCGTCGCTGTCTCCGAATTTGACGGCTTCGCCGCAGACCGTGTTTTTTACCGCAAGATCGGGGTTGCCGCCGACGTCGGTCACAACGAGAGGGACGCCCGCATTCATGGCTTCAAGTATCGCAAAGCTCATCGCTTCGCTGGAGCTTGTGTTAAGATACAGGTCGGACGATTTCAGCATCCTGTCCGTATCACGACGGAAGCCGAGCTGTATAACGCAGTCGCCCAAACCCGAATTCGTGATCATCACGGCGATATCGTCAAACTCCTCGCCTTTGTCGCCGGCGATGAAGCAGACGAAGGGCTTTTGAGTCTTGCGTCGGAGCTTTGCAAGCGAGGCGAGCAAAAACGGAAGCCCCTTTTCCGGAGAATAGCGTGCCATTATCGACATGACGAAGGTCTCGTCCGGCACTCCGAATTCACGGGCAAAGCTGCGGTCATACACTCGCTCTCCGCTCGGCTCGATGCCGTTGCAAATGACACGAATACGGTCCTTTTTGACGCCGTTTGCGGCCAATATATCGGCGCCCTGACGGCAGACGGCAATTACTCTGTGGTCAAACGGAGTGACGATGCGGTTCAGTATCTTCCATTTCATGTTCTGATAAATGGTGAGATGAGCCGTGTACACGACCTTGACGCTGCGATAAAACCGCTTTGAAAGTATTGCAATGACGTTTTCCATCGGATATTGTGCGTGTATCACGTCAACGGCGTTTGCACGGCAGTAGCCGGCAAGCTTCTTCGCTGCCGACAGAGCATTTTTGGCGCTCATGTCAAAGCGAAAGCAGGGAAAGCCCTCTGCGCTTATTGTTTCGGAAAGCTGCCCCGGAACGTTGTAGGCAAGATGACATGTCTCGCCACGTTCGGACAGAATGTGCATCAGATTCAAAACGTACTTTTCGGTTCCCGCTTTTCCGGCAAAGTTGATCAGATACAAAATGTTCATATAAACACCTCGCTTAAGCCCTAAGCTGAATCTTATATACTATACAATGGATGACCGCTTATTTCAAGAACGAATACTTAAATTTTAGAGTGGGCGGTAAGTGCCAGATATGGTATTGCAAATTTTTTAAGTTATGGTATAATGCTCTTAACTATACAACGTGTATACGAAGGTGCCGAATGAACATTAAAAGTATAAACAAAAAACTGAGAAAAGAGTTCGGAGATCGGGTCAATGCATCATTCGAAAACGGCTGCATCGTTTTGCGTGGAAAGCTCCCGACATGGGAGGAGACAGTCAGAGCGGGGCAGCTTGCCGCAACGCCGTATTCGACGACGCACGTCGTAAACGACATCGACTGTGCCGAGGCGCAGGACGAAAAAATGCATCTGCCGCTCCTTAATGATACGGCGCTCGAAGGCCGCAGGGTGCAGGTGCTTATAGTCGGCGGCGGCATCACGGGCGCATCCCTTGCAAGGGAGCTTATGCGCTATAAGCTCGATGTGCTTCTCGTTGACAAGGAGGGCGACCTTGCCCTCGGCGCTTCGGGAAGAAACGACGGTGAGGTGCATCCGGGCATAGACCTCAAAAAGGGCAGCTTAAAGCACAAGTACATACGCCGTGCAAATCATATGTATGAGGATGTTTGCCGTGAGCTGGATGTTCCCTTTATCCGCACGGGGCAGTACGCCTGCTTTACCGATAAGCGGCTTTTGCCCTTTGTGCGTCTGTATGTGCAGTACCGCAAGCACATCGACGGGATAGAGGACTCCTGCGTTGTTACGGCAAAGGAGCTCAGAAGAACCGAGGAGAACATTAACCCCGACATCGCCTTTGCGATCTCAAACCCCTCCTCCGGCTGCGTAAGCCCGTATAATCTCACGATCGCATACGGCGAAAATGCGGTGCAGAACGGCGCTGCCGTGTGCCTTAACACCGTGGTTTTGGGCATGACCGTTAAGGACGGACGCATCGTTTCGGTCGAAACGAACCGAGGCACCGTCTATCCGGAGATAGTCGTCAACGCCGCCGGCGTGTATGCAGACAAGCTTGCGCAGATGGCAAACGACCGCTTCTTCTCCATACATCCGAGACGAGGCACCAACTCCATACTTGACCGCAAGGCGGGCAAAAAGTGGCACGGCATCGCTTCCGTCGTGGGCCTGAGTACCGGCAGCAAGAGCCACACCAAGGGCGGCGGTATACTGCACACCGTGCATGACAACCTGCTTGTAGGACCTGATGCCGTTGAGACATGGGAGCGTGAAAACACCGCCACCTCAAGGGAAAGCATAGAGCGGGTGTTCAACAAACAGAAGATAACGATGCCCTCGCTTACGGAAAGGGACATTATCACATACTTCACCGGCATCAGAGCCGCCACCTACGAAGAGGACTTCATAATCGAGCCGGGAAGAAATACGAAGAACATTTATCACATCGCAGGCATCCAGTCTCCGGGACTCACCACCGCTCCGGCGGTAGCGCAGGACGTGGCGCAGGAGATCGTCAAAATGCTCGGCGGTGCGGAGGAAAATCCCGATTTTGACCCCGTGCGGAAGGCGCCTCCCGTGCTGCGTGAGATGAGCGACGAGGAACGTTCGGAGCTTATCCGTAAAAACCCCGACTACGGTGTCATCGTGTGCCGCTGCGAGGAAGTGAGCAAGGGCGAGATACTCGACGCACTGCGCTCGCCCATATGCGTGCCGACGGTGGACGGCGTCAAAAAGCGTGTCAGACCCGGTATGGGGCGCTGCCAGGGCGGCTTCTGCTCACCGCTTGTGACGAAGATAATCGCAGACTATCTCGGCATCCCCGTAAGCGACGTGAGGAAGTCGAACGAAGCCTCCGTCATGGTCTATGAGAGCGACAGGGGGGACGGCAAATGAACTACGACGTAATTGTGATCGGCGGCGGACCCGGCGGCCTTGCCGCTGCGATAAGCGCAACGGAAAACGGGGCGCACTGCCTTATAATCGAGCGTGAGGAGCGCCTGGGCGGAATGCTCAAGCAGTGCATCCACGACGGCTTCGGTCTGAGCCGCTTCGGTGAAAGACTGGCGGGACCCGAATATGTCGAGCGCTTCATGGATAAGGTGCGTGAGGAGAATATCGAGACCTCGCTGAGTACCTTCGTGACGAGGATAGAGCGCAGGGACGGCTCTTTCGAGGTCGTCACCGTCAATTCCGACGGCGTTGCGCATCACACGGCAAAGGCTGTCGTGCTTGCCACGGGCTGCCGTGAAAGGACCGCAAAGCAGGTCTTTATCCACGGCACACGCCCCGCAGGAGTGTATACCGCAGGGACCGCTCAGCATTTTACGAACAGACTCGGCGTTATGCCGACCAAGAGATGTGTTATTCTCGGCTCCGGCGACATAGGTCTTATTATGGCACGGCGTCTGACGCTTGAGGGCGCAGAGGTCATCGGCGTGTATGAGATAAACCCCACGCCGTCGGGACTTACGAGGAATATCCACCAATGCCTGCACGACTTTGACATACCGCTGCACCTCAGCCACACGGTGACGAGGGTGTTCGGAAAGGACCGTCTTGAGGCGGTCGAGGTCTGCCGTGTGGACGAAAGCATGAAGCCCATCCCGGAGACTGCGGAGCGGATAGACTGCGATGCGCTCATCGTCTCCGTCGGACTCATACCCGAAAACGAGATCGCCGAAAGCATCGGCGTTACGCTCGATACGAGGACAAAGGGACCCGTGGTGGACGCTCAGCTTATGACGAGCGTTCCGGGCGTGTTCTCGTGCGGCAATGCGCTGCACGTCAACGACCTTGTGGACTTCGTTTCCGCTTCGGGCGAGCTTGCGGGCATGAATGCCGCACGCTTTGCCGCAGCGGAAAGAGACGAAAAACGCTTTGAGGTCGGCAATAATCTTATGTACTTTGTACCTCAGTGTCTCGACCTCAATGCGGACAACTCGAAGGTCACATACTACTTCCGTTCGGCGAAGACATTCGGAAAGTGCAGACTTTCCCTGTACGCCGACGGCAAGGAGATCTGGAAAAAAGCCTACCCCTTCCTGCGCCCGCCCGAAATGAAGGAGCTTGTGCTTGACATGACGAAGTTCGACATAAGCGGCGATACGGCTCTGCGCTGGGAAATCGAGGTGGAGGAATGAAGGAATTTAACTGCATCGTGTGTCCGAGGGGCTGCCTTCTGCACGCCGAGGAGCAAGACGGCGAGATAGTCGTCACGGGAAATACCTGCATAAGAGGCCACGACTTTGCCGTGAGCGAGCTTACCTGTCCCAAGCGCAGCCTGTGCAGCCTTGTGAAAACCGTGTTCCCGGAAGCGCCCGTGCTGCCGGTGAAGCTCAGCTGCGACATTCCCAAGGACAGAATATTTGACGCAATGGACTGCATCAAAACCGTCGTCGTGTGCGAAAGAATAGGCAGAGGTGAGGTCATAGTACCCGATCTGCTCGGACTCGGCGCCGACCTTATCTCGACGAGCGATATACTTATAAGACAGCAGATAAAAGCTACGCTTTAATAAATATCGGGAGGATAATATGAGTAAGCCTTTGATTCTTACCTACGACGTGGGAACGCAGAGCACCAGAGCGATACTTGTTGACAAACAGGGCAACATCGTCGATAAGGTGCAGGTCAAGTACAAGGAGCCCTACATTCGCAGACACGACGGCTGGGCGGAGCAGAAAACCGATTTCTATTTTGCCCATATGTGCGCCGCAAGCAAGGTGCTGATGGACAGGAACGCCGACAAAACGCAGGACATACTTGCCTGCGTTGTCACCGTCATCAGAGACACCCTCGTCTTTCTTGATGAGAACAATCAGCCAACAAGGGACATCATCCACTGGCTTGACGCAAGAAAGTGCGATTTTGACAATCCCTATCCCGCATGGAAGAGCTTTCTGTTTAAGCTCATCGGCATGGACAAGGGAACCAAGATCGCATACCGCACCTCCAAGGTCAACTGGGTACGTCAGAATCAGCCCGAGATATGGGACAAGACGAAGAAGATCGTCTGCCTGCCCGCATATCTCAACTTCCGCATGACGGGGCGTCTTGCAGACACACCGGCAAACACGATCGCACATATCCCCATGGATTACAAGAAAAAGCGCTGGATGGGCGAAAACGATCTCACCCGCTGTATGTACGATGTTCCGCAGGAGAAGCTGTACGATCTCATCCCCTCCGGCGAGGTGCTGGGCTACGTCAGCAAGGAAGCCGCCGAGCTTTCAGGCGCTCCCGTCGGACTGCCGCTCATATCCACCGGCGCCGACAAGGCGTGCGAGACCTTGGGTCTCTCCGTTGCGGATACGAGCAAGGTCTCCATCTCCTTCGGCACCAGCTCCACGGTCGAGATGTTCACCGAGAAATACTTTGAGCCGCAGCCCTTCCTGCCATCGTACCCCTCGGTCATAAACTCTGCGTGGAACCCCGAGATCCAGGTGTTCAGAGGCTTCTGGATGCTTAGCTGGTTTATCAAAGAATTCGGCGAAAAGGATGCGGAGGAGGCGGCAAAGCTTGGCATATCCACCGAGGAGCTGCTCAACAACAAGGCGGCGCAGGTCCCCGCAGGCTGTCAGGGACTCATGCTTCAGCCGTACTGGACGCCCGATGTCCTCAAGCCCGACTCCTACGGCGCCATTATCGGCTTTGCCGATTACCACACGAAGTACCACGTCTACCGTGCCATTATCGAGGGCATATGCCTTGAGCTGTATATGTCTATGAAGGCAATGGAAAAGCGAGGCAAGATGAACATTAAGGAAGTGTTCGTCGGCGGCGGCGGCTCAAAGAGCGACCTTGCCTGCCAGATCCTTGCGGACGTGTTCAATCTTCCCGTAAAGCGCATACATACGCATGAAGCCTGCTCCATCGGCGCTGCAATGGTCGCTTTCATCGCAAAGGGCGAGTTTGACAACTATCAGGAAGCGATAAAGAGCATGGTGCATGAAAAGGACGTATTCATGCCGATAAAGGAGAACAACAAGGTTTACTCCGGAATGTACAATATGGTGTACAAGAAGATATACAGGCACGTTAAGCCCTTGTACGCAACGATGAATAACCTCAAGGAAAGGAATATGCTTTAATGAGTCACAAACCTTATAAGGGCTTTGAGCCTAAGTGGGTGGATACCCCCGCACCGCAGGACAGCTACCGCTCCATATTCCGTTGGGGCGACCCCGAATTTTTCAAGTACCCCAAGGAATCGCTGTACAAGATGATGAAGGAAGTCTTTAAACTCACCGACGACGACTTTAAAGAGTATTCCGACGACATCGGCTTTGACAAGGTCGAGCTTCCCAACAACCCCGTGCAGCTTGCTCAGGAGCATCTCGATGCGCTTCGCGAGATCGTGGGGGAGGAGGGCTTCTCCGTCTCGGATTACGACCGCCTTTCCGTCGCCTACGGCTTCACCGCATACGACATTCTGCGTCTGCGCCACAAGATCATAGACTCCGTGCCGGACGTCGTGCTTTACCCCGACACCACGGAGCAGGTGGAAAAGATCGTCGCATATGCGACCGA
>ULUE01070213.1_pt1 | contig 22722 bp, 14 predicted proteins | sample 1958211 | NCBI WGS metagenome assembly ULUE01 (sample SAMEA4835752, study PRJEB28245) | human gut metagenome | biome: gut microbiome; material: fecal sample | place: Denmark | collected 2008 | reverse complement strand
CGGCGGCAGCTCCGTCACGAGAGGCGTCGAGCCTGTAAAGGGCGGCATCAGCCTCGATATGCGCCGCCGCTTCAACAAGGTCATATCATTTAACGAGATCGACCAGACCATCACCGTTCAGGCAGGTATGTCGGGTCCCGACCTCGAAAAGACCCTGCAAAGCGCACCCGAGCTTTTCGGCGCAAAGCGTCAGTACACCTGCGGGCACTTCCCGCAGAGCTTTGAATACTCCTCCGTCGGCGGCTGGACCGTCACGAGGGGAGCGGGACAGAACAGCACCTACTACGGCTGCATCGCCGACATCGTGCTTTCTCAAAAGTACGCCACCCCCATCGGCACGATCCAGACCAGCCACTATCCGAGAGAGGCGTGCGGCCCCGATCTCAATCAGATAATGATGGGTTCCGAAGGCACCTTCGGCGTTCTGACCGAGGTCACGCTGAAGATATTCCGCTGGATGCCCGAAAACCGCAAGCGCTTCAGCTACATCTTCAAGACTTGGGACGACGCCATGAAGGCTGCAAGGGAAATGATGCAGCACGAGTGCGGCTACTCCTCCGTGTTCAGACTCTCCGACCAGGAGGAGACGAGCATGATGCTCCGTCTGTACAACGTGGACGACACTCCGCTGTACCCGCTGCTTGACAAGCTTGGATATAAGGACATGGAGCGCTGCCTGTTCCTCGGCTTCACCGACGGCGAAAAGGGCTACTCCAAGAACGTCGCAAAGAACATCCGCAGGATCGCAAGACAGCACGGCGGTCTGCCCCTCACCGGCTACGTCACCAAGAGCTGGGAGAAGGGACGCTTTAACGACCCCTACCTCAGAGATACGCTCATGGACTTCGGCATCACCACCGATACGCTCGAATGTACCGTCAACTGGTCTAACATGGAGCAGGTGCATCTGGACGTGCGCAAGGTCTGCCACGCTCTGCCGAACACCGTCGTCACCACGCACATGAGCCACTGCTATCCGCAGGGCGCGAACCTGTACTTTATCTTCCTCACCAAGATGCAGGACGAGAAGGCGTTCAAGGCGTACCACACCACGATACTGGACGCCATTCAGCGCTCCGGCGCTTCGATAAGCCACCATCACGGCATCGGCAAGATGTTTGCACCGTGGCTTGAGGGCTACATCGGCGACAAGGAGTACGGCGTATTTAAGGTGCTGAAGAATTACTTCGACCCGGATTACAACATGAACCCCGGCGGCACGATAGGTCTTGACCTCATGCCGGAGGAGAAGAAGTTTGACAGACAGTACACCGATTACTTAAAGCAGGACAAATTCGATAAGTAAGATAAAAGCAATTGTTCATTAAAAATCCTGTCGAGTAATAATCGGGAGTTCAATTCTCCTTCCTGATAAAAAAGAAACAGCTCATCCTAACGGATGAGCTGTTTCTTTTTTTGGTGCGAGAGAGGAGACTTGAACTCCCACGTCGGTTGACACACGCCCCTCAAACGTGCCTGTCTACCTGTTCCAGCACTCTCGCATGGCCCGAAGGCATGAGTTATTATAGCAGATATGCGGAGAATGTCAAGAGTTAATTTTCGCAATTTTTCGTATCGCTGCGTTTCTCACCGAAAACTGCGGCGACGGTAAATCCGATATACCCCGCAAAGGCGAGCAGCATAAGGCAGCCGGCGACGGCGGGCGGCAGCAGGTAGGCATTGCACAGGTACGCCCGATAGCAGAGCAGGGAAGCGCACTGCACGCATGCCGCACAGGGTACGGTGCGGGCATCGAGAAAGCACAGCGCAAGCGCAAGAACGTCGGCAGCGAAGAAGTAGCGGTCGTGCATATGCGGCAGCAAAAACGGGATGCCCACAATAAGCAGCAGCGCAAGGTACAGCGTCACCCTGCTGCTCAGCCTACCGTGCCGCTTGAGACTCACGGAGGCGACGAAGACGAGGAGCATAAACGCAAAGGCAAGCGCAACGCCGATCTCCGACCAAAGTGCCGTGTCAAGGGAATCGAATATCGAGTACAGAGACGGCGAATTGTAGTTGAGCCTGTCGCCTGCGGTCGAGGCGTTTGAAACGTAAAGCGTCATCGTCTCCACAAAATCACGCCCCAAAAGCACGGGCGGCAGAAGGTACAGAACATAGGCGGCGGGGAAGATCGGGAGATGCCGGAGCTTTATGCGCCCGTCTACAAGGAACACGAAGAATATCGGCATTATAAACACCGCCTGTAGCTTGAACGCAAGGGAGGCTGCGATGCAGAGCATCGCCCGCACGGGCTTTTCCGAGAGTGCACAGTATATGCCGATAAGTCCGAAGAAAACGTATATCGAATCGCACTGACCCCAGTAGGCACCGTTGAGTACGACCGTCGGCAGCACGAGCGCCGCAAAGAACGACGCAAAGCGTGCTTTGCGGTTTTCGGTGTACAGCGAAACGAGCTTCAAAACAGACCACGCCAGCAGAACGTCAAAGAGCATACTCAGAAGCTTTATTTGGTAAAGCGGTGGCATATCGAGGTAGGAAAACAGAGCGAGGAAATACAGATACGGGGGATTGTAGTTGCCGACGCTCATTGACAGCCCCTCAAAGCCGTAGGTTCGGAAGAAGTCCACCCAAGGCGCAAGAAACATCTGATAGTCCGCAGTTTCCTTCGGCAGCAGAGGGATCCTCAGCAGAAATACGGCTGCAAGCGGCAGCAGAGCAAACACAAATGAACGGAAGCTGCGGCACAGCCCCTCACGCCAAAGAAGCGCAAGGCTGAGCAGTATCATCAGCATTATTGCGGCGGTCATAAAAATCGTCATATTCGGTCGCCTCCGGGCACAAAAAAGGGCGGGAGCCACAGCCCGCCGCCAAAAAAGCCATAATTCACAAAAATATACTTGACATGGGAATGTACGAATGATAAAATACCTTGCTATGTTATTTTGGAAAAGTAGCGATACACACCCAATCTTTACATCCCAAGTATAGCATGACGAACCCGTAAATACAACACCGGATGCGAACAAAGTAACAACTCATCCGGGTGTCCAACAATAACGAAGGAGTGAGCGCAAATGCCCAAAGACGTTCTCTACGGCAAGACTTTGAGAAAGAGCTTTGCCCGCAGCGAAGAGATCCAGGATATGCCCAACCTGCTCGAGATCCAGAAGAAGTCCTACAAGTGGTTCCTCGAAACCGGACTGCGAGAGGTATTTCAGGATACGGCAGCCGTGACCGACTACTCCGGCAATCTTGAGCTGAGCTTCGTGGATTATTCCATGGACGAGAAGCCCAAGTACACCGAGGAGGAGTGCAAGGCGAGGGACGCAACGTATGCCGCACCTTTGAAGGTGAGCGTGCGCCTGCGCAACATGGAGACCGAGGAGATCAAGGAGCAGGAGATCTTTATGGGTGACTTCCCCATAATGACCGCCGGCGGCACCTTTATAATAAACGGTGCGGAACGAGTCATCGTCTCTCAGATAGTCCGCTCACCCGGTATATATTACGATAAGACCACCGACCGCAGCATGACGAGCCTGTATGCGGCGACCGTCATCCCGTACCACGGCGCATGGCTTGAGTACGAGACGGATGCAAACGACGTGTTCTATGTCCGCATCGACAAGAACCGCAAGCTGCCCATCACATGGTTCCTCAAGGCAATGGGCAAGTACGACGCCGCAAAGCCCGAAACATGGCTGAGCTGCGTTTCCGACCCCGTTGTCGGCGCAATGACCAACGAGCGCATAAAGGAGATCTACGGTGAGGACGAGCGCATGACCGCCACCCTCGACAAGGACACCGCCGCAAACAGAGACGAGTGCCTCATGGAGATCTACCGCAAGCTGCGTCCCGGCGATCCTCCCACCGTGGAAAGCGCCGAGGTCCTGCTCGACGGTCTGTTCTATGACCGCCGCCGCTACGACATATCCAACGTCGGCCGCTACAAGTTCAACAAGAAGCTTGCACTCGGCCGCCGTATTGCGGGCTTTATGCTCGCTCTGCCCGTCGCCGATCCCCGCACCGGCGAGATAATCGCCGACGAGGGCGAGGTCCTTTCGAGAGAAAAGGCGCAGCTCGTCGAGGCGTCCGGCGCAAACGAGGTCTACCTCAACGTCGAGGGAAAGACCGTCAAGGTGTTCTCCAACGGTATGGTCGATCTTGCAAACTACGTTGACTTCGACCCCAAGGAGATCGGTGTGACCGAAAAGGTGAGAGGCATCGTCCTTGCCGGACTGCTTGAGCAGTACGAGGGCGAGGCGCTGCGTGATGCCATCGTCGAGAATATCGACGTTCTGATCCCCAAGCACATCGTTGCGGACGACATTTTCGCTTCCGTCAACTACCTCAACTGCCTTGCCTACGGCATCGGCGAGAAGGACGATATCGACCATCTCGGCAACCGCCGTGTCCGCAGAGTGGGCGAGCTGCTTCAGAACCAGTTCCGCATCGGCTTCTCCCGCATGGAGCGTGTCATCAGAGAGCGCATGACGCTTCAGGATCTCGACATCGTCACGCCTCAGAGCCTTATAAACATCCGTCCCGTGACGGCTGCGATAAAGGAGTTCTTCGGCTCCAGCCCCTTGAGCCAGTTCATGGATCAGACAAACCCCCTCTCCGAGCTTACTCATAAGCGCCGTATGTCCGCACTCGGACCCGGCGGCCTGAGCAGAGAGAGAGCTTCGTTCGACGTTCGAGACGTTCATTACAGCCACTACGGCCGTCTCTGCCCCATAGAGACTCCCGAAGGCCCCAACATCGGACTTATCTCCTACCTCGCATCCTACGCCCGTGCCAATGAGTACGGCTTCCTCGTGGCTCCCTTCCGCAAGGTCGATAAGGAGACCGGACGTCTGACCGATCAGGTCGATTACATGACCGCAGACGTTGAGGATAACTACATCGTCGCTCAGGCGACCGAGCCTGTGGACGAGAACGGCTGCTTTATCAATGAGCGTATCACCTGCCGTCACCGTGACGAGATCATCGAGGTCGACCGTGACCGTGTCGATTACGTTGACGTAAGCCCCCGTATGATGGTCTCCATTGCGACCGCAATGATCCCGTTCCTTGAGAACGACGACGCTAACCGTGCGCTGATGGGTGCAAACATGCAGCGCCAGGCGGTTCCTCTTATGGTGACTCAGGCTCCCATCGTTGCCACCGGCATCGAGCATAAGTGCGCCGTTGACTCCGGCGTCGTGGTGCTTGCCGAGGGCGACGGCGAGGTCATCAGAGCCGACGCCGACGTCGTTGCGATAAAGTACGACAGCGGCGAGATAAAGAGCTACAAGCTCATAAAGTTTGCCCGCTCCAACCAGGGCACCTGCGTAAACCAGCGCCCCATCGTTTCGCTGGGCGAGCGTGTGCATGAGGGCGACGTCATTGCAGACGGTCCCAGCACCAGCCAGGGCGAGATTTCTCTGGGCAAGAACATCCTCGTCGGCTTCATGACCTGGGAAGGCTACAACTACGAGGACGCTATCCTTATAAACGAACGTCTCGTTATGGAGGACGTGTTTACCTCCATCCATATCGAGGAGTATGAGTGCGACGCACGAGACACCAAGCTCGGACCCGAGGAGATCACGAGAGACATCCCCGGCGTCGGCGACGATGCACTCAAGTACCTCGACGAGAGAGGCATCATCTGCGTCGGTGCAGAGGTCCGTGCCGGAGACATTCTCGTCGGCAAGGTAACGCCCAAGGGCGAGACCGACCTCACCGCTGAGGAGCGTCTGCTCCGTGCCATCTTCGGCGAGAAGGCGAGAGAGGTCCGTGACACCTCGCTGAAGGTGCCTCACGGCGAAAGCGGCATAATCGTTGACGTCAAGGTCTTCACCCGTGAAAACGGCGACGAGATGAGCCCCGGCGTAAATCAGGTCGTCCGTGTTTACATCGCTCAGAAGCGTAAGATCTCCGTGGGCGACAAGATGGCGGGACGTCACGGCAACAAGGGCGTCGTATCCCGCATCCTTCCGAGAGAGGATATGCCCTATCTGCCCGACGGCACTCCGCTCGATATAGTCCTTAACCCCCTGGGCGTTCCCTCCCGTATGAACATCGGACAGGTGCTTGAGGTCCACCTCGGCTACGCTGCCCAGGCGCTCGGCTGGAAGGTCGCAACCCCGATATTCAACGGCGCAAACGAGGAGACCATCCGTGCGACCCTGCGTCAGGCAGGACTGCGTGAGGACGGCAAGAGCGAGCTTTACGACGGACGTACCGGCGAGAAGTTCGACAACGACGTCACCGTCGGCTGGGTCTACTTCCTCAAGCTGCACCACCTCGTTGACGATAAGATCCACGCCCGTTCCACCGGACCGTACAGCCTCGTTACCCAGCAGCCTTTGGGCGGCAAGGCGCAGTTCGGCGGTCAGCGCTTCGGCGAAATGGAAGTCTGGGCGCTGGAAGCATACGGCGCCGCACACACCCTTCAGGAAATACTCACGGTCAAGTCCGACGACGTTACCGGCCGTGTACGCACCTACGAGAGCATCGTAAAGGGCAACAACATCCCCGAACCCGGCGTGCCGGAATCCTTCAAGGTCCTTGTTAAAGAGCTTCAGTCTCTGTGCCTTGACGTCCGTGTCCTCGACAAGGACGGCGGCGAGATCGAGCTTAAAGAGGACGATGAGGACGATTTCATCCCCGGCATGAAGGACGAGGTGTACAACGACTTCAGCGACGACGATTTCGCCAGCGAGGGCTACACCGTTGAGAACGTACCCGAACCGGAGGAGGAAGACTTCGGCTTCGGCGGCTTTGACTTTGACAGCGAGGAGGACGAGTAATTATGAGTTATACACCGTTTGACGCCATTAAAATAGGCATTGCCTCCCCTGAAATGATCCTTTCGTGGTCGTCCGGCGAAGTTACCAAGCCGGAGACCATCAATTACCGCACGCTGAAGCCCGAACGTGACGGACTGTTCTGCGAGCGGATATTCGGACCCACCAAGGACTGGGAATGCCACTGCGGTAAGTACAAGAAGATCCGCTACAAGGGCAAGGTCTGCGACCGCTGCGGCGTTGAAGTCACCAAGAGCAAGGTGCGTCGTGAGCGCATGGGACACATCGAGCTTGCGGCACCCGTGTCGCACATTTGGTACTTCAAGGGTATCCCCAGCCGCATGGGTCTCCTGCTTGACCTCACGCCGAGGATCCTCGAAAAGGTCCTGTACTTTGCAAATTATATAGTAATAGACCCCGGCTTCACTCCGCTTGAAAAATGCCAGATACTCACCGAGAAAGAGTACCGTGATATGCGTGAGAAGTACGAGGACGACTTTGAGGCGGGCATGGGCGCCGAGGCGATAAAGAAGCTCCTTCAGCAAATCGACTGCGAGAAGCTTTCCGCTCAGCTTCGTGAGGAGCTGAATAGCGCATCGGGTCAGAAGAAGGCAAAGCTCGTAAAGCGTCTTGAGGTAGTCGAGGCATTCCGTCAGAGCGGCAACAAGCCCGAATGGATGATAATCGACGTCCTGCCGGTTATCCCGCCCGAGATCCGCCCCATGGTACAGCTCGACGGCGGCAGATTTGCCACCTCCGACTTAAACGACCTGTACCGCCGTGTAATAAACCGCAACAACCGTCTAAAGAGACTTATCCAGCTCAATGCGCCCGACATCATCGTGCGCAACGAGAAGCGTATGCTCCAGGAAGCGGTCGACGCTCTTATCGACAACGGCCGCAGGGGCCGTGCCGTAACGGGTGCAAACTCCCGTGCGCTCAAGTCCCTGTCCGATATGCTCAAGGGCAAGCAGGGACGCTTCCGTCAGAACCTGCTCGGCAAGCGTGTCGACTATTCCGGACGTTCCGTTATCGTCGTGGGACCCGACCTCAAGATCTACCAGTGCGGCGTTCCCAAGGAAATGGCGATAGAGCTGTTCCGCCCCTTCGTTATGAAGAAGCTCGTCGAGGACGGCGTTGCGAACAACATCAAGTCCGCAAAGAAGATGGTCGACAAGCAGCGTACCGAGGTGTGGGACGCACTTGAGGTCGTCATTAAGGAGCACCCCGTGCTGCTCAACCGTGCGCCTACGCTGCACCGTCTGGGTATTCAGGCGTTTGAGCCTATCCTCGTCGAAGGCAGAGCGCTCAAGCTCCACCCGCTGGTATGTACCGCATACAACGCCGACTTCGACGGCGACCAGATGGCGATCCACGTTCCGCTGAGCGCAGAAGCTCAGGCGGAGGCACGCATACTCATGCTCTCTGCAAACAACCTGCTCCGTCCGCAGGACGGACACCCCGTCACCGTTCCCACTCAGGATATGATCCTCGGCTCCTACTACCTCACCATGAAGCGTATAGGCAAGGCGGAGAAGGGTGCGGAGACCGTGTTTGTCACCGACGCCGGCGACAGCGATCTCATGGCAGGCGATATAGTCGACGGCGACGACTTCGTCGCAGCGGAGAAGAAGGCTCTCGGTGAGGGCAAGGAGCCTCCCAAGTATAAGCCCGTACACTGCTACCGTGACCCCAGCGAGGCGATCATGGCATACAGCCAGGGCGAGATAGGACTTCATGCTCCGATCCTCGTCCGTGTGACCAAGACCTTCGGCGGCGAGGAAAAGAGCCGTGTCATCGAAAGCACCGTCGGACGCATCATATTCAACGAAAAGATCCCCCAGGACCTCGGCTACGTTGACCGCAGCGATCCCGAAACGGCGTTTGACCACGAGATCGGCTTCCAGGTCGGCAAGAAGCAGCTCGGCGACATCATCGACCGCTGCATAAAGAAGCACGGCTTCACCATTTCCGCTGAGGTGCTTGACGGCATCAAGGCAATGGGCTACAAGTACTCGACCAAGGGTGCGATCACCATATCCATTGCGGATATGACCGTCCCCGATGCGAAAAAGACCCTCATCTCCGAGACCGAGGGCAAGGTCGTCAAGATCGAGAAGCAGTACGAGAGAGGCTTCATCACCGACGACGAGCGTTACAGACTTGTCGTTTCAGAGTGGGAGCATACCACGAAGGACGTAACCAACGCTCTTCAGAATTGTCTCGATACCTACAACCCCATCTACATGATGGCAAACTCCGGCGCCCGCGGCTCCATGAACCAGATCCGTCAGCTTGCCGGTATGCGCGGACTTATGGCGAACACCTCCGGTAAGACCATCGAGATCCCCATCAAGGCAAACTTCCGTGAAGGACTTTCCGTTCTGGAATACTTCATCTCCTCCAGAGGCGCCCGTAAGGGACTTGCCGATACCGCTCTGCGTACCGCAGACTCCGGCTACCTTACCCGCCGTATGGTCGACGTCTGCCAGGACGTTATCATCCGTGAGCCGGACTGCGGCACTACGGACGGCGTTTGGGCATCCGCAATATACGACAAGGGTCAGCTCGTGCAGTCCTTCGGCACCAGCATCCACGGCAGATTCCCGGCGGTACCCGTCTGCGATCCCGAAACCGGAGAGGTGCTGTTCGATACCGACCATATGCTCATGCCCGACGATGCACCGGTTCTTGAGGCGCACGGCATCGAGAAGGTGCTTATCCGCAGCGTCCTCACCTGTGAGGCACGCACCGGCGTCTGCGCAAGGTGCTACGGCATAAACCTTGCGATCGGCAAGCCCGTCAATGCGGGCGAGGCCGTCGGCGTCATTGCCGCACAGTCCATCGGCGAACCCGGTACTCAGCTTACGATGCGTACCTTCCACACCGGCGGTGTTGCGGGCGACGACATCACTCAGGGTCTTCCCCGTGTCGAGGAGCTTTTCGAGGCACGCAAGCCCAAGAAAATGGCGGTGCTTTCCGAAGTATCCGGCACCGTTTCCGTCGAAGAGACCAAGAAAAATGCTCTGTTTGCCATCAGCGTCGTAAACGAGGCCGAGGCAGATACGAGAGTTTACACCGTACCCCATTCGGCAGGCATCCTCGTCAAGAACGGCGAGCATGTCGATAAGGGTCAGCCTCTCACCTCCGGCGCTCTCAGCCCGCACGACGTGCTGCGCATCAGAGGCGTTGACGATGACGAGTTCGGCCGCTTCGGCGTTCGCAACTACATCATCCAGGAGGTCCAGAAGGTCTACCGTCAGCAGGGCGTTGACATCAACGACAAGCACATTGAGATCATCGTGCGTCAGATGATGCGCAAGGTGAAGGTCGAGGATGCCGGCAGCACCGAGCTGCTCTCCGGCGCAACCGTTGATATCGGCGAGCTGAAGGCGGCAAACCGCAGCATCGACGAGCGCATTGCGGCAGGTGAGGAGGGACTCACCAAGGCGACCTACACCCAGCTTCTCATGGGTATCACCAAGGCGTCCCTTGCAACCGAAAGCTGGATGAGCGCAGCCTCCTTCCAGGAGACCACAAAGGTTCTGACCGACGCCGCCATCAAGGCGAAGGTCGATCATCTTGTCGGACTCAAGGAGAACGTCATCATCGGTAAGCTCATTCCCGCAGGCACCGGGCTGTCCATCTACCGTGACTTTGCGGAGAAGACCGACGAGAGCGCAGCGGATGAAGCCGAGAGCTTCGTTGACCTGTCCGCACTCGTGGGACGCACCAACGCACTCTGATAAACATCAAACGACAAAGCCGCAGAGCAGTCTCTGCGGCTTTGCTGCGCAGTATAAGCGCCCGACTATGCAAAATCGCAGAAAAAATGCTTAAAATAACACCGTGTTTGTGCAAAAAATTCCTTGACTATTTTTGTGCATTCTGATAAAATTTTAGAACGTGTGGGGTTAACTGCGCCCAAATTGCGCTTTTCCCGACACAGACCTTGAAAACCAAGGAATTTTCGAAGAAAGGAGTAATGAATTTTGCCTACGTTTAACCAGCTGGTAAGAAAAGGCAGAGAGAAGGTTACCTACAAGTCCACCTCCCCCGCAATGCAGAAGGGACTGAACACTCTGAAGAACTGCGAGACCGACCTCAGCTCTCCTCAGAAGAGAGGCGTCTGCACCGCAGTCCGTACCTCCACCCCCAAGAAGCCTAACTCCGCACTGCGTAAGATCGCCCGTGTCCGCCTGACCAACGGCTATGAAGTCACCGCATACATTCCCGGTGTCGGCCACAATCTTCAGGAGCACAGCGTTGTTATGATCCGCGGCGGCCGTGTCAAGGACCTTCCCGGTGTCCGTTACCACATCATCAGAGGCACCCTCGATGCACAGGGCGTGACCGGACGTATGCAGGCCCGTTCCAAGTACGGCGCAAAGAGACCCAAGGCTGCAAAGAAAAAGTAAGAACCAGCATCGCAAATTATTTTGCCCTGTTGTTATCATATTAGGGATAACCTCAGGGCGCAGACGGGGGCGCATAGCCGCCACCGAGTACCTGTGAAATCATTCTTTAATGAAGGAGGGAAGCAACAGTGCCCAGAAGAGGTAATGTTCCCAAGAGAGAAATTTTACCCGATCCTATGTATAACAGCGTGCTTGTCACCAAGCTCATAAACGCCATTATGCTGGACGGCAAGAAAGGTGTTGCTCAGAAGGTCGTTTACGATGCTTTTGACATCATCAAGGAGAAGAGCGGCAAGGATCCCCTTGAAGCCTTCACCGAGGCAATGAATAACATCATGCCCAGCCTGGAAGTTAAGGCTCGCCGTGTCGGCGGTGCAACTTACCAGGTTCCTATCGAAGTAAGACCCGCACGTCGTCAGACTCTCGGTCTCCGTTGGCTCGTTGGCTATGCCCGCAAGCGCAGCGAAAAGACCATGAAGGAGCGTCTCGCCGGCGAGATCATGGATGCCTGCAACAATCTCGGTGCATCTGTCAAGAAGCGTGAGGATACTCACAAGATGGCAGACTCCAACAAGGCATTCGCACACTTCAGATGGTAATCTGAAACGGAGAAGATTATGCCCAGACAGTTTTCACTTGAAAAAACCAGAAATATCGGAATCATGGCTCACATCGACGCCGGAAAGACTACGACGACAGAACGTATTCTGTACTACACCGGCGTAAACTACAAGATCGGTGAGACCCACGAGGGTACGGCGACCATGGACTGGATGGAGCAGGAGCAGGAGAGAGGTATCACCATCACCTCCGCCGCCACCACCTGCCATTGGAAGAACACCCGTATCAACATCATCGACACTCCGGGACACGTTGACTTTACCGTGGAGGTCGAGCGCTCGCTCCGAGTGCTGGACGGCTGCGTGACCGTGCTTTGTGCCAAGGGCGGAGTCGAGCCTCAGTCCGAAACGGTATGGAGACAGGCCGACCACTATAATGTCCCCCGTATGATCTACGTCAACAAGATGGACATTATGGGCGCCGATTTCTTCAATGTACTCAACATGGTGCATGACAGACTGAAGTGCAACGCCGTTCCCATCCAGCTTCCCATCGGTTCGGAAGCCGACTTTAGGGGCATAATTGATCTCGTGGAGATGAATGCCCGCATTTATTACGACGATCTCGGCAACGATATGCGCACCGAGGAGATCCCCGAAGATATGCGTGAGTTGGCCGAGGAGTACCGTACCAAGCTCTTAGAGGCAGTCTCCGATTTCGACGACGAGATAATGATGCTTTATCTCGACGGAGAAGAAATACCCCAGGATATGCTCCGTGCCGCCATAAGAAAGGCGACCGTCACCGTAAGCATGGTGCCGGTGGTGTGCGGAACATCCTACAAAAATAAAGGCGTGCAGAAGCTCCTCGATGCGATCGTGGACTATATGCCCTCTCCGCTGGACATCCCGGCGATAAAGGGTGTAAACCCCAAGACCGACGAGGAGGAGAGCAGAGAAGCGTCGGACGACGCTCCCTTCTCCGCACTGGCATTCAAGATCATGACGGACCCCTTCGTCGGCAGACTGAGCTTTTTCAGAGTGTACTCAGGTACGCTGGAAGCCGGCAAGACCGTTATGAACTCTTCAAAGGGTCAGCGTGAGAGGGTCGGTCGTATCCTGCTCATGCACGCAAACCACCGTGAGGATCTCAGCATGGTGTATTCGGGCGACATCGCCGCAGCCGTCGGTCTTAAAAATACCACGACGGGCGATACTCTCTGTGACGAGAAGAACCAGATAGTGCTGGAATCCATGGAATTCCCGGAGCCGGTCATCCGTGTCGCCATCGAGCCCAAGACCAAAGCAGGTCAGGAGAAAATGGCGATCGCCCTTCAGAAGCTGGCGGAGGAGGACCCCACCTTCAAGACCTATACGGACGAAGAGTCGGGTCAGACCATCATTGCCGGTATGGGCGAGCTCCATCTGGAGATAATCGTTGACAGACTTCTGAGAGAATTCAAGGTAGAGGCAAACGTCGGCAAGCCGCAGGTCTCCTACAAGGAGACCATCACCCGCAGCGCAACCGTCGATACCCGTTACGCACGTCAGACCGGCGGTAAGGGACAGTTCGCACATTGTAAGATCATTGTCGAACCGAACGAGACCGGTAAGGGTTACGAGTTTATCAACAAGATAACCGGCGGTGCGATCCCGAAGGAATACATTCCTTGCGTGGACCAGGGCATTCAGGGTGCGATGCAGGCGGGCGTCCTTGCGGGATACCAGGTCGTTGACGTCAAGGTGACGCTCATCGACGGCTCGTATCACGAGGTCGACTCTTCCGAAATGGCGTTCAAGATCTGCGGAAGTATGGCGTTCAAGGAAGCCTGCGAAAAGGCAGGACCCACGCTGCTTGAGCCGATCATGAAGGTCGTCGTTACCGCACCCGACGAATATATGGGCGACGTAATGGGCGACATCAACGCCAGAAGAGGACAGATCGTCGGTACCGACATCAGAAACGGCGCTGCGATCATAGAGGCAAACGTGCCTCTGTCCACCATGTTCGGTTACGCTACCGACCTGCGCAGCAAAACGCAGGGCAGAGCAAACTACAGCATGGAACCCAGCCACTATGTCGAGCTTCCCAAGAGCCTTCAGGAGACTCTTGTGGGATCCCGCAAAAAGGGCTGACAAGCTTTAAGCATAATATCATTCAAAAATAATTCACAAACAATTTTTATCTGAGGAGGATATTCATAATGGCAAAACAGATGTTTGACAGATCCCTGCCCCACGTTAATATCGGCACCATCGGTCATATCGACCACGGCAAGACCACTCTTACCGCCGCTATCACCAAGTATCTTGCATTGCAGGGCAACGCAGAGTACACCGACTACTCTTCCATCGACAAGGCTCCCGAAGAGAGAGAACGTGGTATCACCATCAACACCGCACACGTCGAGTACAAGACCAAGAACCGCCACTATGCACACGTTGACTGCCCGGGCCACGCCGACTACATCAAGAACATGATCACCGGCGCTGCTCAGATGGACGGCGCAATCCTCGTTATCGCAGCTTCCGACGGTCCTATGGCTCAGACCCGTGAGCACCTCCTGCTTGCACGTCAGGTTAACGTTCCTTCCGTTCTCGTTTTCCTGAACAAGTGCGACCAGGTCGACGACGAAGAGCTCCTCGAGCTCGTCGAGATGGAAGTTCGCGAGCTTCTCGACTTCTACGGCTTCCCCGGAGATGACACCCCCATCATCCGCGGCAGCGCTCTGAACGCTCTCGTTTGCGAGTCCACCGATCCCAATGCACCCGAGTACGCTTGCATCAAGGAGCTCATGGACGCAGTTGATACCTGGATCCCCACTCCCGACCGTAAGTCCGACCAGCCCTTCCTCATGCCCATCGAGGACGTATTCACCATTTCCGGCCGTGGCACCGTTACCACCGGACGTGTTGAGCGTGGCCGTGTCAAGGTTGGCGACAAGGTTCAGATCGTCGGCCTGAAGGACGAGATCACCGAGACCACCGTTACCGGTACCGAGATGTTCCACAAGCAGCTCGAGTACGCAGAAGCAGGCGACAACGTCGGCACTCTGCTCCGTGGCGTTGCTAAGAAGGACGTTGAGCGCGGACAGGTTCTCGCAGCTCCCAACTCCATCAAGCCCCACACCAAGTTCAAGGGTCAGGTTTACGTTCTGTCCAAGGAAGAAGGCGGCCGTCACACCCCGTTCTTCAACAACTACCGTCCCCAGTTCTACTTCCGTACCACCGACGTTACCGGCGTCATCTCCCTGCCCGAAGGCGTTGAGATGTGCATGCCCGGCGACAACGTCGACATGGACGTAGAGCTCATCACCCCGATCGCAATCGAAAAGGGACTCCGCTTCGCTATTCGTGAAGGCGGTCGTACCGTCGGTTCCGGCGTTGTCATCGAGGTCGACGAGTAATTAACCATTGTATGAAAAATCCGTGAGTCAATTGACTCACGGATTTTTTTATTTGATCCCGTGCATAAAGCCGCCGATGTCCGCCGAATGAATGTCGCCGCCGATAACACGCCCGCCCTTGACAAAAAGTGTTGCGTACACGGTCGAGCCGTTGCCGTAATTTGTGACTATGTAGCTGTACTGCATACACTTGCAGCCGCCGTAGGAGGTAAACTCAAAGCCCTGCTCCGACTGCATTGCGGCATAGTCGGCGACTGCTCCGTCGAAGGTTTTCGGGAGCGTGACCTCCGCTTCCGTCTCGCTCGACTTATCGACGCACCAGCCGAGGGAGGAGAGGTATTCAATGCGCCCCTCGCTCGTGGAGACGTCGATCGTCTCGCCGATGCCGAGGAAGCCGGAGGCGGGGCCACATATTATGACCGCAGCGATGAATACAACGGCAAGGAGGATGAGTATGACGACGGCTTTTGTTTTCGTTAGCTTTTTGGTTTTCATTCATTTCACCTGACAATCGGAGATTTTACACGGAGTTTAAATTTGAAGGAGGAATTTGTGCTAAAATAAGTTCAAATGTTTTGAAACGGTGAGAGTATGTCGGTTCTGAGACTTGACAAATACCTTTCCGACTGCGGCGTCGCATCGAGAAAGGAAATACGGGAGATCATAAGAAGCGGCAGAGTGACGGTGGACGGCGTTGCCGAAACGAACTTCGCAAGGAAGATCGACAGCGGAAGCGCCGTTGCGCTTGACGGCTCTGCTTTAGCTTATGAAAAGCACCGCTACTTTATGCTCAATAAGCCCCATGGAGTCCTGTCAGCAACCGAGGACAGGGACCAGGCTACCGTTTTGTCGCTGCTTTTGCCTGAGCATAAGCGGCTCGGACTTTTTCCCGTCGGCAGATTGGACAAGGATACGACGGGGCTGCTCATCCTAACAAACGACGGAGACTTTGCACATAAGGTCATTTCACCGAAGTCGGGCATCATGAAGCGCTACCTTGCCGAGACCGACGGACGCTGCACCGAGGACGACGTGCGTATCTTTGCCGAGGGAATAGTTCTCGGCGACGGGACAAAGTGCCTTCCCGCAAAGCTTGAGCCTTGCGGTGAGCGCTGCTATGTCACGGTCGCAGAGGGCAAATACCATCAGGTAAAGCGTATGCTTGCGGCGGTCGGAAAGCCCGTTTTGAAGCTTCATCGGCTCTCCGTCGGCGGACTTTTGCTCGACGAAAGCCTTTTACCGGGGCAGTACAGAGAACTTGACGCCGAAGAATTGTGCAGAGTGATGAAGCAAAATTGAACAAATTTTAAGCTGTAATTTGGCTGTTTTATCAAGTGAATTAGATATTTTTTTGGAAACTTCACAAATTTTGAGGTGTTTTCTATTGAAAAACGCACAAAAATGGGTTATTATAATACGAGCGTGCTATGCAGGCTTATAGTAAAATTACCCATAGCGCAAGGGGAGGAAACACATATGTCAAGCAGAATTTTCCAAAGCGTTATCCTTCAGATAAAAGAAGCCACCGACAGATGCATCGGCATCATCGACGAGCAGGGCTTTGTCGTCACCTGCAGCGAACTGCCCATGATTGGTTCAAGGCTTGAGGACTTCCAGAGCTATAACTATGATCTGTCGGAGCCGGTCTATGTGAGCGGCATCCGCACATACAGAATACTCGGCACGAACAACGCAAAGTTTGACTATGCCGTGTTCGTTGAGGGCTGTGACGAGCTTGCGAAGGTGAGCTGCATCATGGCATCCGTCGCCTTTAACGAAGCAAAGACCAATTACGAGGAAAAGCACAACAAGGCTGCTTTTCTTAAAAATATAATTTCCGACAATATTCTCCCCGGCGACGTTTACGTCAGAACCAAGGAGCTGCACTTTGTGCCGGATGTGCCGAGAGCGCTGCTTTTGGTGCGTCAGGTCGAGAGGTCGGACGTTGCGGCGGTCGAGGTCATGCAGAACCTCTTCCCCGATAAGCAGCATGACTTCGTCATCAGCATCAACGAGACTGACATCGTTATAATCAAGGAACTGCCCGCAGGCGAAAATCCCGCGGAGGTGCAGTCAATTGCAGAGAACGTCGAAAAGGCGCTTGCCGACGAGCTTCAGATAAAGTGCATCATCGGTATCGGCACCACGGCAAGACACCTGCGTGAGCTTGCCGACAGATACAAGGAAGCGCAGATAGCGATCGACGTCGGCCGTGTGTTCGATTCCGAAAAGAACATTATCAGCTACGAAAATCTCGGCATCGGCCGCATCATCTACCAGCTTCCGACGACGCTGTGCGAGATGTTCTTAAACGAGGTATTTAAGAAGAATCCTCTTGAGACACTGGACGAGGATACTCTTGAAACAATAAACAAGTTTTTTGAAAACAACCTCAACGTTTCCGAGACGAGCCGTAAGCTTTATGTACACAGGAACACTCTTGTTTACAGGCTTGAGAAGATCAAGAAGCTCACGGGACTCGATCTAAGAGAGTTTGACCATGCGATCGTGTTCAAGGTCGCAATGATGGTCAAGCAGTACCTTGACTCCGTGAACAGCAACGGACGCTGAGCATGACTCAAGGCTGAGGCTACTTAGGAGGAAAAGCAATGGTTCAAATGAACAATGTGACGATGGTTTACGGCAACAGCGACGTTGCGGCGCTGGACGGCGTGAGCCTCTCGATAAGCGAGGGTGAATTTGCCTTTCTGGTAGGTCCCTCCGGATCGGGAAAGACCACCATAATAAAGCTCCTTACGGGTGAGATCCGTCCGACCGAGGGCGAGATCACCGTCAACGGCTTCAATATGGGCGAGATGAAGCGCCGCAAGATGCCCAAGATGCGCAGAACCATCGGCGTCGTCTTTCAGGACTTCCGACTCATCGAGAACATGACCGTGTACGATAACGTCGCCTTTGCGATGCGTGTCGTCGGAGCCACCGGCAAGGAGATAAAGGCAAGAGTGCCGAAGGTGCTTGAGCTGGTCGGACTTGAGGGCAGAGAAAAGCGTCTGCCGACCGAGCTTTCCGGCGGTGAGCAGCAGCGTGTTGCGATAGCCCGTGCGCTCGTCAACAACCCCAAGATGATAATTGCCGACGAGCCTACCGGCAACCTTGACCCGGTTCGCTCTCTTGAGCTTATGCTTCTGCTTGAAAAGATAAACGATATGGGGACGACCGTGTTGGTTGTCACCCACGAAAAGGAGCTGGTCAACGCCTTCTCGAAGCGTGTTATTGCGATAGACGGCGGTCACCTGATCAGCGACGGAATGGACGGGTATTACAACTATGAGATTGAGTAAATTCGGGTATCTGATAGGCGAGGGCTTCCGCAATATCTTTACACACAGATTCATGTCCTTTGCCTCAATCACAATTATCATGGCGTGCCTTATCGTAATGGGCAGCTTTACGCTTCTTGACGTCAACATAAACAAGATAATCGACGACATCGGCGAGCAGAATCAGATAATGGCGTTTGTCGATGAGGACATGAGCGCAGAGGACGCCACGGCGCAGATCCAGGCAAAGCTTGAGGCGATAGACAACGTTGCGTCGGTCGAGTTTATGAACCGCAGCGAAGCGAGACAGAACTTCATGGAGAACTACGACGAGAGCTTCATGGACGGCATCGACGACGATACCTTCCGTCACCGCTTCATCATTCAGCTCGTTGACCTCAGCCGCATGGACGAAACGGGTCAGGAGATCTCGCAGGTCAGCGGCATCGTCAAGGTCAACTCGCCCACGGAGTATGCCGAGAAATTCGTCTCCGTCCGCAACGTTATCAGCATCGTTTCGCTGGCGCTTATCGTCATCCTCGTGCTGGTGTCGCTGTTTATCATGTCGAACACCATAAAGCTTGCCACCTTCGGCAGACGTGAGGAGATCGCCATTATGAAGATGGTCGGCGCCTCCAACGGCTTTATCAGAGGACCGTTCGTCGTTGAAGGTCTCATCCTCGGTCTCGTCGGCGGCGGGCTTGCGTTCCTCGCTCAGTGGGGACTTTATGCGGCGCTTGAAGGCAGAGTGACGAGCGATCTGGGAATATCCTTCATCGAGATAGTTCCGTTTACGCAGCTTTGGCCCATGGTGCTGGTGATATTCATTGCCGTCGGCATCATAGTCGGTGCCTTCGGCGGCATCATCGCAATCAGAAACTACCTGAAGGTCTGATTGGAGGGTACTGACGTGAACAGGAGACTTATCGTATCTGTGCTTGCGATCATTCTTGTCGTGACTATGATACTCAGCATAGTCCTGCCTATGGTGATGGTGGACTGATAAAACGCTTGACGGACAGCCGCACGGCTGTCCGTCAACGGACTGTTTTAAGAGAGAAAGGGGAAAAGCCTGTGAATAAAAACCCCAAATCATTTTTCGGCAAAAAAATCAAGCTCGGCTATTTTATAATCATTTGTCTGGTGCTTGTTGTGGCTACCGCCGTTGCGACCTACTCGATAGCGATCGGTGGGTTCGGCTCAAAAAAGTACCTTGATAATGCCAAAAAGTATGTCGAGATCGAAAAAATCGTCTCGGAATATTACATCGGCGACGTGCCGGAGGATTCGCTTTACGATGCGGCTTGCGCCGGAATGGTTCGCTCGCTCAACGATAAATGGAGCTATTACATGACCCCGGAGCAGTACGAGACCTACAAGCTGTCCTCGGCAAACGAGTATGCCGGTATCGGCGTCACCATTCAGGTGAACGACGACGGCGACTTTGAGGTCATGTCCGTGCAAAACGGCACCCCGGCTCAGACGGCAGGTATCGCCGTCGGCGACATTTTGCTGGAGGTCGACGGGACGGCCCTCGACGGCATGACGCTTGAGGATGTCAGAACGCTCGTGAGATCGAAGCTGAACACCGATTTTCAGATGCTCATTTCCTCGGACGGCACCGAAAAGACCGTCAGCGTGAACTGCAAGATCATATACAAAAGCCCTGTCAGCAACAAGCTGCTTGACGGCGGCATCGGATACATCAAGATCGACAACTTTGAGGCGGGCGCCGCCGATGAGACCATCGCTGCGATTGAGTATCTCATTGACATCGGCGCAAAGTCCTTCATTTTTGACGTCAGGGACAACCCCGGAGGTCTTGTAAATGAGATGGTGAAGGTCCTCGATTACCTCCTGCCCGACGGCGATCTCTTCGTCAGCGTTGACAAAAAGGGCGAGGAGACCGTGATGAAGTCGGACAAATTCTGCTTGAAGTACGACATGGTCGTGCTTGTAAACGGCAACTCATACAGTGCGGCGGAATTTTTCGCAGCGGCGCTTCAGGAGTACAACTGGGCGACGGTCATGGGTGAGCAGACCACAGGCAAATCGAGGAGCCAGATAACGATAGAGCTTTCCGACGGCGGTGCGGTGCATATATCGACCAAGGAATATCTCACGCCGAAGCGTGTCGATCTCGCCGAAGCGGGCGGCATTACGCCGGACATCGTGATCCACAACGAGGGCGAAGCCGACAGTCAGCTCGAAAAGGCGATAAGCCAGCTTAAACGTTAAAAACGATAAAAAATCATTCTTAATATACGAAATATTCGAAAAGGAGACCGTGCCATGTCTACCGATAACAGGTACAAAATGAGTCAGGAGCGCTATGATGCGCTGAACGAGGAGCTTCACTACCTCGAAACCGACAGAGCAAAGGAAGTCGCAGAACAGATCAAAGAGGCTCGCAGCTTCGGCGACCTGAGCGAAAACAGCGAATATGACGAGGCTAAGTCCGAGCAGGGCAAGCTCTATTCGAAGATAGCGGAGATCAAAAATCTTATCGAAAACGCAGAGATCGTTGACAAAAACGAAGGCAATACCAACAAGGGCGCAGTCACTCTCGGCAGCGTCGTTAAGGTCAAGGACTCAGACGGCGACGTTGAGGAATACACCGTGGTCGGCTCTCAGGAGGCAAACCCCATGGAGGGCATGATCTCGGACGACTCTCCCTTCGGCAGAGGACTGTACGGTCATGTCGCAGGCGACACCGTCGAGGTCGAGGCTCCCATCGGTACTCTGAAGTACACGATCGTGTCCGTCGAGAATAACTGAACGAGGTAAGGTATGAGCGAGAAGAATACTAACGATACGCAGAAGCAGGAGCTTTCCGAGCTGCTGCAGATACGCAGAGATAAGCTGACCGCATTTCAGCAGGAGGGGAGAGACCCCTTCTGCCGCACCCGCTTCGTAAGAAGCGCATATTCCGAGGAGATCAAGGCGGATTACGACGCCTTTGACGGCAAGGACGTTGAGGTCGCAGGCCGCATTATGTCCAAGCGAGGCATGGGCAAGGCGATCTTCTGCCACATAAAGGACGACAGGGGACAGATCCAGCTCTACGTCCGCAAGGATGACCTGACGGAGCAGGAGTTTGCCGACTTCCGCAAGTACGACATCGGCGACATTATCGGCGTTTCCGGCTTCGTGTTCAAGACTAAGACCGAGGAGATATCCGTCCACGCAAAGAGCGTCGTGCTGCTCTCCAAGAGCCTAAGACCTCTGCCGGAGAAGTTCCACGGCATGACCAACACCGAGCTTAAATACCGTCAGCGCTACGTTGATCTTATTATGAACGACGACAGCAGACGCAACTTCACCATCCGCTCGAAGTTCATCAGCTACGTCAGAGCGTTTTTGGACGGCAGAGACTTCATGGAGGTCGAGACCCCCGTACTTAACACCATCTCCGGCGGTGCGACCGCCCGCCCCTTCATCACTCACCACAACACGCTGGACATTGATATGTATCTGCGCATCGCCACCGAGCTTAACCTCAAGCGCCTTATCGTCGGCGGCATCGAGAGAGTGTACGAGATCGGCAGGATCTTCCGCAACGAGGGCATGGACACCAAGCACAACCCCGAATTTACAACGGTTGAGCTTTACCAGTCCTACGCCGACTTCAACGATATGATGGACCTGTTTGAGGATCTGCTGAGCGGCGCCGCAATGAGCATACTCGGCACCTATAAGTGCTGCTGGCAGGGAGAGGAGATAGACCTCACTCCCGGCTGGGAGCGTCTCACCATGGCGGAAGCCGTCAAGAAGTACGTCGGCGTGGACTTCATGGCGATAGAGAGCGACGCCGATGCGGTCGAAGCCGCAAAGAAGGCGGGCGTCGACATGGACAAGGTCGAGCCGACTTGGGGTCACGCACTGTACGAGAGCTTTGACCAGCTCGTTGAGGAGAAGCTCATTCAGCCGACCTTCATTACCATGCACCCTGTGGACGTATCGCCGCTTGCAAAGCGCTCGCCCAAGGATCCGAGACTCACGGAGCGCTTTGAGCTGTTCATATGCCGCAGTGAGATGGGCAATGCCTTCTCCGAGCTAAACGACCCCATCGACCAGAAGCAGCGCTTCTTAAAGCAGGTTGAGCTGCGCAGCAAGGGCGACGACGAGGCGGGCATGATGGACGACGATTTCATCAACGCACTTGAGTATGGTATGCCTCCCACAGGCGGACTCGGCATCGGCATTGACCGCTGCGTCATGCTGCTCACGGGAGCAAGCTCCATCCGTGACGTCATCCTTTTCCCGACAATGAAACCTTTGGACTCTGACAAGAAGGTTTC
>ULUE01044816.1_pt1 | contig 22784 bp, 11 predicted proteins | sample 1958211 | NCBI WGS metagenome assembly ULUE01 (sample SAMEA4835752, study PRJEB28245) | human gut metagenome | biome: gut microbiome; material: fecal sample | place: Denmark | collected 2008 | reverse complement strand
CGATGCCAGCCGTGTGTGCATGGTGGATGTTTCCCTGCACGGCAACCAGGATACGCTCTTCACCGCTCCCCTGCCGCTGGCCGTGCGGCAGAAAAACGGCTTTCGCGGTCCGCGGGAGAACACGCCCCGGCTGGACACCAAACAATACTACCGTGACTGCGAGATTTCCGGCAACATTGATTTCATTTTCGGCGGGGCCAACGCGGTGTTTGACCATTGCCGCATTGTGCCCGTTGCCCACCGCGGCGTTACCAGCTATATTGCCGCCGCCAGCACGCCGCAGGGCAAGCCGGGCTACCTGTTTGCCAACTGCACCGTGCAGGGCAACAGCTCCGCAGGCAGTGTCTATCTGGGCCGCCCGTGGCGGCAGTATGCCCGCGTGTACTGGCTGGACTGCGATTTAAGCGATGAGATCATCCCCCTTGGGTGGGACAACTGGTCTGACCCCGCCAACGAGGAAACCGTTCACTTTGGTGAGTACGGCTCCAAAGGCCCCGGTGCCCCCAAAGCAAGCCCCGCCCGCGCCGGTTACGCCGCCCTGAATGATGAAGCCTCCGCCCAGGAAATGCGCGCCATGCTGGCTGAATTCCGGGCCGACTTCGGTGCAGAAGCGTAACACGCTCTTTGCGGAGCCGCCAATTATAACATTCCACCTCCTCCTAAAAAAGCAGCAAGCCCGCACCGCGCCCCTGTATGCGCCTGCGGGCTTGCTGCTGTCATACCGCCGCTTTGATTCCAGAAAGGATTTTTTAATGAGCTATACCAAACTGGACCTTCTGCAGGACCTGGCTGATATGGGCCTGACCGGGCAGGAAACCATTCTGATCCATTCTTCCATGAAGTCCATCGGCCCGGTGGACGGCGGTGCCGATACTGTGCTGGATTATTGAAAATTGCTATATATCAAAGTAAATGCCCCACAGTTGGCGGGCGGATACCGGTCGTGGTTCCGAGCCGTGCATGTGGGGCATTGGTATACCTTCTATTGAGTTTATGTTTTATAGGCAAAGTAGCAAAGTATAGGAAAGAGAATTGATGGCAAGGCTGCCAAACGGGACGATGGCAAGCATCGTGCCCTACAAATTATCTTTTAGGTGCACAACGAATGATTTTATGTTTCTCCGCGGCGGGGTGAGAGCATCCCGCCCTACTGGTATTTTAGAAGGTTAGCCGCGCAGAATAAAATGTTCTGTAGGGAATGGTCTTGACCGTTCCGGGGCCTTGTCCAAATCTGGCATAATGAGATTTGTGATCGGGCCCGTCCGGCGGCCAGAGGGCTGGCCGCCCCACTTTCCCCTACCGCCTGCTACCCACACTCAGGATATAACAACAGCCCCGGCTCTGCAAACGCAGAACCGGGGCTGTAATACTTAAATGATACCTATGTACCTTATTTACCGCCCATGAAAGCCGGCAGAGGTTTGCCCTCTTTGAGCCACTGGTGGTATTCGGCGGTAGCGGCAAATTCCACGTCACCGGCGGAGTTCAGCGCAGTCTCAACGGAGTCCTGAATAACGCCAATGATGAAGCCAACGCCGACAACCTGCATGGCAATATCATTGGAAATGCCAAACAGCGAGCAGGCCATGGGGATGAGCAGCAGCGAACCGCCCGCAACACCGGAAGCGCCGCATGCGCCCAAAGCCGACATAATGGACAGCAGGATGGCGGCAGGCACGGAGACCTGCATGCCCAGCGTGTTGGCGGCAGCCAGCGTCATGATGGTGATGGTAATGGCAGCGCCGTCCATATTGATGGTTGCACCCAGCGGGATGGAGACGGAGTAAATATCCTTATCCAGGCCCAGCTTTTCGCACAGAGACATGTTGACCGGGATGTTAGCGGCGGAGCTGCGGGTAAAGAAAGCGGTCAGGCCGCTTTCACGCAGGCAGCGGAACACCAGTGGGTAGGGGTTGCGGTGCAGGTAGATAAAGATGATGAACGGGTTGATCACCAGCGCCATCAGCAGCATGGTGCCCACCAGCAGCAGCAACAGGCGCCCGTACTGGGTAAAGATGGACAGGCCGTTGTCCGACACGTTGGTAAACACCAGGCCCATAATGCCAAACGGCGCCAGGTTGATGATCCACCGCACAATGGTAGAAATTGCATCCGCCGTGTTGGCCATAAAGTTCTTGGTGGTATCGCTGCCCAGCTTTTTCATGGCAAGGCCGAACAGGCAGGCCCACATCAGGATGCCGATATAGTTGCCGTTCATGATGGAAGCAACCGGGTTAGAAACAATGTTGGAAAGCAGGGTGTGCATCACATCACCCAGGCCCTGGGGCACCACATCCGCCGTGGCAGCTTCCGCCAGAACCAGCGTCTGCGGGTACAGCTTGCTGGTCACAACGCTGAGCGCAGCCGCCACAAAGGTGGTGAGCATGTACAGCCAGACCACCGTACCAAAGCGGCGGTCCAGCTTGGAGGAGCCCTGCGCCAGTGCACTGGCAACAATAACAAACACCAGCACCGGTGCAACGCCTTTCAGCGCGCCGACAAACAGGTTGCCGAATTCTTCGATCCATGCAGCACCGGGGCAGATCAAAGCCAGCACCGAACCGACCACCAGGCCGATTGCAATGCGCAGGATCAGGCTGGTGGAGTTGTACTTGGCAGCCAGCGTTTTGGCCGCTTTTGTGAGTTGATTCATAACGATTCCTCTTCCCTATTTTAATTGGGTTTGGCAGATGTTCCGCACCTGCCCATTCCGCAGCCGCCCGCACAAACGGTTTCGCGGAATGTTTTCCATTATACCGCAATCGTTCAAGATTGCAAGAGGCGGACAGGTGTGCCCTGTGGAAAAACAATCTATTTTTATCGTTGATACGAAGTAAAAAATATTTAAAAAATGTTTTTGTGGACAATATATCTGTGTTTCGTCCGTGGACATTTCGTTGTATGAAAGAGGGCAGCATACGAATGCACTGCCCTTTATTGGGAACACGGTTTAGAGCCAGATTCAGGGCCACAGGGAAACGCAGGCATATGGAAATTCGCCTGACAGCTTGTGGTAAACCTTCATATGGCCTTTTTTCCTCACTGATACCGGAGCGGTAATCATCTCTCTGCTTTTGGCAGGGCAATAAACAACTTAAAAGCCAAGACAAAGAAAAAGAGCCTCAAGCCAAAGCTTGAAGCTCTTTGGTGCGGATGAAGGGATTTGAACCCACACTCTTTTAAGGGAACTAGAACCTGAATCTAGCGCGTCTGCCAGTTCCGCCACATCCGCTTATTTTGTTTGGCCGCCTCACCGGCGACGAGTATTATTATAACCAAGTATCCCCCTTTTGTCAACACTTTTTGAAAGTTTTTTTATTATTTTATGCCTTTTTAGTTTCGTCAAAATACAGTTCGTTTCATCGTCATTTATTCTCCATATCTTACAAAGTTTTTCCTATTTTTGTTTCCCGAGCTCCCCTTTTTCATCCGAAATTCCTCTTTCCAAAAGAAAAACACAAAATTTCCTTTGTGCTTTTTTCAAAAAAGAGTAGCGGTATTTTTCTTTTCTCCGTAAAAGGTCGACTTTTTATAAGGCAATACCGCATAATTCTAAGTGCCGATACGGCGAGCGAGGTGCGGCAGATGCTAAGCCAAAAGCGCAGATAATACTGGATGCTGCAAAGGTGAGCGCCGCCAGTGGCGGAAACAGCGAACCGAAGCAGGGGCAGCGGTCGCAGAGTGTGAGGGGCTTTTGCCCCCGAAGCACGATGCGGGTACCGCAACCCGACATTATCGAGCATTTTGGCAACGCAGATGCCGTGCCGCAGCCGCCGAAGCGGTGCTTAAGCCGTAAGGCGGGAATTGTGCGGTGTTGCCATAAGGCTGCGGAACGGTCAATCCCGTTCCCTACAGCATTTTTTCAGCATGTGGCTAATGATACAGTGCCTATCGTGCTTTTCATCCGCGGATGGATTTCAAAGTTTTATTTTACAACTTCACAAGTATCTCCCCCGCACCGGAATCCGATTGCCCTTCTCCCCTATCCCCCAACCGCGCGTACCGTTCATCTTCATCCGCTCCCCCACCCAAAAACAAACGGCATGTGCCCCCCTTATCTCTATCATAAGGTGGGCACATGCCGTTACATTATCATGATTTTATCACGCCAAAGTCATCAGGCAATGCAGCCATCGGCAAAGCTGTTGCGCTTGGCTTTCTCTTTCTGCTGGTTGCGCTTGGCGATGATTTCTTTGCTCAGGCCAATACGGTTGGTCTTGAAGTGGAAGAACGGGCGTTCCGGTACGGTGAAAATCTCCACCGGACGCATGTAACGTTCCGGCAGGCAGGCATTGATCTTATCGCGCACATCGTCCAAGGTGTAGCCATCTTTGAGCTGGACGTACAGGTACGGCAGGAAGCAGCCCTCGTGCTCATCATCCGGCACGATAACAAAGAACTCGTCCTTGATGCCCTTGATGTCGGCATCGGCCACGATGTTCTCCAGCGGCTGCACCATCAGGTCGCCGCCGCCAAAGCGCGGGGATGCGCCGCGGGTCATCGTGTAGAGCACACCGTCCTCGGACATATAGCCAATATCGCCGGTGTGCAGCCAGGTCTTGCCGTCTGCGTGGACCTGCAGTGCCTTGGCGGTTGCTTCGGGGCGGTCATAGCCCAGCATCACGCCGGGGCCCGTCATGCAGATCTCACCGGGGGTATTGTAGGTCAGCTCTTCCTGGGTGCCGGGCTTGAAGATGCTGATGACGCTATGGATCATCGGCACACCAACATTGCCGTCACGCACCGGGAACGGAGCCATGGGCAGAGTGGCGTTGGAGCCGGCCTCGCTGCTGCCGTAGCCGGCAGTAAAGCGCAGGTTACAGTTATGCTGCTTGAGGAACTCCTCAACATTGCGCAGCTGCTTGTTGTTGAATGCCTCGCAGCCGGCGCCGATGGCCAGCATGTGGGACATATCATAGTCAGCCGGAAGACGCTTGCTGCGGCGGATAACCTCCACAAACATGGGGATCAGGGGCCAGTTGTTGGGGCGGTAGCGCATCATTTCCAGGTCAACATCGTACACATCCACAAACGGATCCAGAATGAGCAGCATACCGCCGGCCAGGGGCAGCAGCATCATGGAAACCACAACAGCGATCAGAGCCGGGGGCAGGATGGTCAGCAGCCAGGTGGGGCGGAATTTATCCGAAGCGCCATAAAAGTTCATCTGGGCCAGTACGCCGATGATGCTGTGTGCAGAATGGATGACCTGCTTGGAAGGGCCGGTGGAACCGCTGGTGTAGGCGCGCAGCAGCGGGCGGTCAATGTTGACAGGAGCGGGCACAAAGCCGCGAAAACGCTGGCCCATGTTACAGAAATCAGCCCACATCATGGTATCAGAGCCACGGGCGGGAACATCCGGATACAGGGCATCCAGGGAATGCTGCAGGTAAACCGGCATAGCGGCGCGGTCGCCGCTTTCCAGAGCGGGAACGATAACATAGGTATTCACGTTGGTCTGCTCACGGTAGGCTTCGATTTCGGCCTTGGAGAAGAAGTCGTGAACAAAAATCACCTTGGCATTGGCTTTCTGAACAGCTTCAATGTTTTCTTCCAGGGTGTTGTCACGGCACAGCAGCGAAGCGCCGATGCGCTCGGCTGCCAGCAGCAGATAAATGAATTCCGGCACAGAACGCAGGAACACGGGGATCTGGTCCCCCTGCTTGACGCCAAGCACCTGCAGAGCGCGGGCGGTGGCGTCCACCTTACGGAACACGGTACCCCAGGTGATATCCACGCCATAGTAGTGCATGGCAATCACGTTAGGGTCTGCAGCGCGCACGGAGAGGTACTGCTCCACGGTGCAGGCCGGAACCTGGATACCACGCAGAACATCTGGATAGAACTTCATCCAGGGGCGGTCAATGCTGGGCTTGCCAGTCAACATCGCGTTTTCATTCATTGCAATTTCCTCCAAATGTCTTTCCCTTATAGTTGCAGGGAATTAAATTATCCAAATCAAATCACGCCAAACCTTTATGGCGCTTTCCCCTGCTGTGCACATCGTTGCACAGCGTCACCGAACCATAATGCTATAATTATCTTCGGTGCTGAATATAGTATACCATTCCTGTTTACGGAAAGCACGAGAATCCCATGGCACAAATTTCCAGAAATTGATTCCGCATGATTCACTTTTTTCACATGAATTTTTACGCTTTGGCATGGAGTTTTCTTGCAATTTCATTTTCCTTGGTGCAACAAAAGCCCCAGCTGCCGCAGCAGCCAGGGCTTTATGTTTATGCGTATGTATGTTGTATTTTTAGATTTTGTTCATCCAGGTCTCTTGCAGTTCTTCCATTTCATCACTTTTGGCGCGGGTAATCAGATGGATTCCCTGCAGGACATGATGGATGTGCTCCGCAATGGCGTTGCGTTCTTTTGTCACGTTCTGGTCATCCAAATTCCAGACCTGATCAAAATATTCACTCAGGCGGTCTTCCATCACACTGTTGTTGACCATTGCAATCCGGTTGATGGGGCAGTTGTTATCCAGCCGAAGATACGATGCAGCACCAGAAAGAAACATATTGGGGTCCGCCACATACTGGAAATCGTTCACAATGCGGCCGCTGATCAAGCGGAATTCAAGTTTTTCACGCTGCTTGCAAAGCTGCAGCACATAGCTGATGCACCGGCTGCGCTGATCCGGGGTAAGGCTGACCTTGTAACTGAAAAAGTCCAGCTCGCCGGAAACCGCCATGGAGGAAAATGCAGCTTCATAAATCAGGATGCGGATGTTTGTTTCCTCCACCACACCTTTGGCAAGGTTGTGTACGCTACGCAGCTCCGCAGGGGTAGCACCCAAAAAATCTTTCAGCTCGGCCTCGTGGGCGGTCAGGATCTCTTCAAACAAGTCATCCGGCAGCAGAAGCTCATTCAGGTGGCCGAACATCCACCGCAGATTGGAGGCCAGCAGCGTGTGCATATAGTCGTACTGGCTGATCAGCTGGCGCATGCTGGTATCGCGGAAAAGCTGGTCATCCCGCACGCAGAGCTTGGAGAAGTTATCATACAGGCTTTCGCAGTTCTGCGGGTCCTCGGTGGCGGTAACGGCAGCGCAGCGGCTGTGGCTGACCAGCAGGCCGGTAATGGCAAAATCGCCCTTGACCACAAACACCGCGCGCCCGGCAGCCGCGGTGCTGCCAAACAGCTTGAAATGAATATGGCTGAAGTTGGTCAGCACGTTGATAATGAGCGCGGCATCATAGATGGGGTCCCATTTTTCGCGGCTGATATCGATCATCAGCTTGAAATAGACGTTATCATAGCTGCGCTGGTCCACCAGCTGGCCGTTTTGCAGGTTGGCAACTTTCAGGCGGTATTCGCGCGCCATTTCCATCAGGTCCATCACAGCCACAATGTCCAGCTGGCTGACGCGGCGCAGCACGGGGTGCACCATTTTGGTCAGGTATTGCAGCATGTTCAGCTCGGCCCAAAAGTCCGTATAGGGGCCAATGCGCGCCTCGCCGCTGTCCAGCTCCTCTTGCAAATAATCATATTCAGCAATCAGGTTATCATAAATGGCGGCTTTCAGGTCACTGGGGATGCTAACGCTGTATTCCCGCAGCAGCAGGTCACGGCCATCATCGGTGGCTTCATCCACCACGCAGGCACTGATGCCCTCCATCACGCGCTTTTCAGTCTTTTTGGCAGGCAGCATGCGGCCGCTGACCCATTTGCTGATATAGGAAACATCGTATTGCAGGCGCTTGGCCAGGGTATAGTTCTTGACTTCCGCAACTTCCAGCAAATGCTCCAGCAGAATGCTGAATCTATTTTTATCTTCCATTGCACCAAATCCTCTTCACCCATTTAGTTTGCACTTTTCTTTTATTCTATTATACAAGTTCCATATTTCGATTGCAAATTCAAATGATAACAGGTAAGGAGAAAACGAAGAAAATATATTAAAATCTTTCACAATTCGCGGCCGCATTCTTTGGCATTCATGCCAGTTTGTTGTTTTTTTGTTGTTTGAACTGACAAAGTTTGTTTGTTCTGCTTGTGATATCCTCCAAAAATTATACTTCGCGCGCCATATTTGCCAAATTTAGCCGCAGCTTTTTAGTAGGTTTTGCCCTTGCACCGGCCTGATGTGTTCGCCATGTTTTTGTGTGTTGCCTTTATTGTGCGGGTAAGGTAAATTGCGATTTTTTAATCGTGTACTATTTCTAGGGCAATACCGCATAATTCTAAGTGCCGATACGGCGAGCGAGGTACGGCAGATGCTAAGCCAAAAGCGCAGATAATACTGGATGTCTTATCGAGCATTTTGGCAACGCAGATGCCGTGCCGCAGCCGCCGGAGCGGTGCTTAAGCCGCAAGGCGGGAATTGTGCGGTGTTGCCCAAGCTTTCGGCGGGGTGGGGTTCCCCGCCCTACTGATTGTTTAAGGGTGTGCTGCCCATTATAATTTGTTCTGTAGGGAACGGTCTTGACCGTTCCGAGGCCTTGTCCGATTGGTTGTGATGGGATTTGTGGCAGGGCAAGGTGCCTGCGGGCGCAGTGACTGTTCCAAGGCGTTGGATTCGATTGCTTTAGGGCAATACCGCATAATTCTAAGTGCCGATACGGCGAGCGAGGTGCGGCAGATGCCAAGCCAAAAGCGCAGATAATACTGGATGTCTTATCGAGCATTTTGGCAACGCAGATGCCGTGCCGCAGCCGCCGGAGCGGTGCTTAAGCCGTCAGGCGGGAATTGTGCGGTATTGCCTTAGGTTTGCGGCAAGGAACCACCCCTCAGGCCGCTTCGCGTCCAGCACCCCTCCAGGGGAGCCACCACAATCATGGGGTCCCCCGCCCTACTGGCCTGGCAAATATTTCACCGAACCTATGCCCACAAATACAAAAATGCCGCAGCAGACTGTTACATCTGCTGCGGCATTTCTATTTAGGGGTTAATGGGCTGGGTTACAGCTCATTGTTCAGGCTGTGGGATTACTGCCGAATGCCGGTGTTCTTATCAAAATGATAAGTGCGGCCATCGATGACTGCATCGCCCTTAGCCATGGTGCCATAGATCGGGTCGAAATAGTAACGCTTGTCAGCGCTCCAGCCCTTGATCATGTGGCCCTGTGCATCGTAACGGACCCACTTGCCGGTACCATCGGCGCGGTCAGCCCACTGGCCAGCTTCAGATTCCTGATAGACATCCTTGCTGGTGGCTTTCTTGCCCTGGTCAACGGCATCCAGCCAGTACCAAGCGTCGGAAGCCGGGTCATAGATTTCCTTGCCGCGGCCATCCAGGCCCTGGCGAACGCCCTTTTCGTACCAGAAGTCAGCGCCTTTGATGGTCAGCCACTGGCCGTCCAGAGCGATACCGGTGTACTCGTCAAATGCGCAAGGTACACCGTCAATATCGCCTGCGCCCTTAGCCATAGCGCCGGTGATCAGGTCAAAGTAGTAGGTGCCCTTATCGGTCGTCTGCCAGCCCTTGACCATGTGGCCGTTCTCATCGTAACGGACCCACTTGCCGGTGCCATCGGGCTTATCAGCCCACTGGCCGGCGGCGGATTCCTGGTAAACGTCCTTGCTGACGGTCATTGCGCCGCCCTGGACAGCATCCAGCCAGTACCAAGCGTCGGAATCGGGATCATAGATCTCTTTGCCGCGGCCCTCAGTACCCTGCTTCACGCCCTTTTCGTACCAGTACTTCTTGCCGTTTTCTTCAACCCAGCCGTTCTTCTCGCCGTACTTGGCGGTGTAGTCCTTGCCGTTGAAGTTGACAGCAGCGGTGGTAACGCCGCTGGTCTGCTTTACCGTTGCATCCACGAACTGAGCGCTTGCGCAGTTCTTATCGGTGCAGGTAAAGACAGCCATTGCGGTAATGGTGGTCTTTTCAGCAGCACCATGAACGGTGCGTTCCTCGGCTTCGAGAGCCTGAGTTTCTTCGCCGCCGTTGTTGGTGGGTTCAGGGGTCTCCTTCTTCTCGAAGGTCGCTTCAAAATCCACACGGTTGGCCGGCATGGTGACCTCGTATGCGCCATTCTCATCAAGCTGTGCAGTAATCGGGCCGCCAGCGGCTCCCTGCATGCAGCTAGCTTCGCTCAGCTGATAGCCATCGGCAGCGGTAAAGGTAGCAACAATCTTAGTCCCAACTGCGGCACGAACAATGCTTTCAGTAGAGTCCTTAACGGTAACCTTAATCGTACCACCTTCGGTCGGTTCCACATTAGTGGTAATGCCATACTCAACGATCGTAAACTGTGGGGTGACAGTTACATTGTCAGCAGGCATTGTGAAAGTATAGGTGTTGGCTTTCTCGCCGGCCTTATACGAAATAACAGTATCCTTGCTGTCTTTAATCGCCAGACCGTTTTCAGCCAGCTTGGTCAGCATAGAATCGTTATCCACCGGCTCAACAGTCAGAGTAACAGTTTCGCCAGCTTTCACGCCAGTGGTCTTGTCAGCCGTCACCTTGCCGTATTCGGTGCTGTTGGTCGTAACGCTGTAGGTTTCAACCTTAACGGCCTCAAACTCAGCGCTAACGGTAACATCAGCGGCAGGCATCTTGAAGGTTGCTTTGCCATCGGTCAGGGTCAGCTTTTCGGTCTTTTTATCTTCGCCGATCTGATAGCTGTAGGTCAGGCTGTCAGCCTTGAGCTGGTAGTTATCAGCTGCCTTAACGGTAACGGTAACGTCGGTGCCTTCAACAGCTGCGGCCGGGTCTACGGTAACAGTGCCGTTCTCAGCAGGAGCTGCGGTAACCTTGTATTCCTTAACAAACTCTGCGCTGACGTTGACAGGGTAAGCAGGCATTGCAAAGGTGTAGGTGTTGGCTTTTTCGGTATCAGCCTTCACTTCAACGGTCTTATCGGTGTTGTCAGCGTCTTTGTAGGTAACCTTCACGCTGCCAGCCTTCAGGGCATAGCCGGTCGCGGGCTTAGCAGTCAGGGTTACGGTTTCCTTCTCAGCTGCTTCTTTAGCGGAAGCAGTGATCTCACCATTGGTCAGGGGAGCAACATTGACCGCATAGGTCTTGGCGTCTTTGGTAACACTGATGGTCACATCGCCGTCCGGCATGGTGAAGGTGTAAACCGTCTTCGCCTTTTCGGTGGTAGCCTGGGCTGCGGCTTCGTCCTGCGCTGCTTCCTGAACTTCAGTCAGAGCAACATCGGTATTGCCGTTCTTTGCGGTAACGGTAACGATATCGGTGCCTTCCTTTTCTACGGTCAGGGTAACGGTATCGTCCTTGATGTAGGTGTTGTTGGTGGTGCCCAGGGTCAGGGTAACGCCTTGAACTGCTTCCGGCAGGGTTACAGTGTGAGGTACGCTCTCGGTTGCGGTATGGCAATCAGAGCACAGGTACACATTGTTGCCAACGGACTTGGTTTCCAGCTCATCCAGAGCCCAGGTATGGCCCTTGGGCAGTGCGCCGTCAGCGTACTTCTTTTCACCCTTGGTCAGGCCGTACTTGGTGGTGCGGTCCTGGGTGTAAGCGGGGGTATCGCACCATGCTTCAACGGAAACATTGGTGGTTGCGCCGCTGCTCAGGTCGCTGACCATGTCGGACATCGGCATGGTTTCAACCAGGTTAGCGCACCACATGAACTCTTCGTTCTTGTTCTTCTCGTCAGAGCTGCCCATGTTCTGGTTGTAACTCGGGTTGTAGTTCCAGGACTCGGTCTTGTAGCTCTTACGTTCCGCATAAGATGCGCTGGAATCGTCGATCTTGACTTCTGCCTTGCCGTCCACCAGTTCCTTATAGGTGTTGGACAGGTTGGTGCCGACAGAAACGACCAGCTGATCCTTGGTGGTGTTGATGCCGGTGATCACAGTCTGGCCCTGCTGGGTGGTGGTAGCAAAGCTGTAGCTGTCACGCAGGGTCAGGCCAGCCAGAGGATGGTTCTTGAAGGTGCCCAGATACTTCACACTGCTGGTATCCTGGGCGCTGTCCATGATAACCATGCTCATGCCGGGAAAGTGGGTATCGGGAACCATGTTGCCGTCCTTATCCTTGGTCAGCTTAATGCCGCCATAGACGGTGTTGTATTCCTTCACTTCTTCCACTGTGCCGGTGGTCGGGTCCATACGGTAGATGGCGTTGTTGACGTTGAAGTACAGCTTGCCATCATACAGTGCGGTAGAGTGTACCAGTGCGGGGTAGATCCGCTTTGCAGCAGCGTCTGCCAGGCACTCGGTGTTCAGGTTGTTTTCAACCTTGGCATGCTTATCTTTTGCACTGGTATCGATCTTATAGATGGTGCCAGCTTCGGCCAGGACCTTGGCATTGCTGTCGTCATCATTGAAGTTGCTGCTGGTTTCCTTCAGATCGTTGTAGTACATCAGGATGATATCAAACGGGTCATCCGTCTTGGTAAAGCTGCTCATGCTGAAGCCGCCGGGTCTGCTGCTGGAATCCTCTTTGCGGATATAGTAGTTCGCATTACGCGGACGTGCTTCCAGAGTATCGGGGCCCTGGTTCTGCATCTTCTTCATGAACTGCTGCATCTGGGAGTTGTTACCAGAGCTGCCGGAACCAGAGTTGCCGTTGTTGCCGTTCTCGGACTGCTGGCGGCGCATGTTGTTATACAGGTTCTGGTTGGTCGTGGTATCAACGTAATAGAAGTAATTATTGTCGAAGTAGATGGGGCTGCAGATAGAGGTGAACCAGGTATCCTCGTAGCAGGTATCGGTGTAACGGGTCTCGTTCTTGTTCTCCGTCTTGGTGTAAGAGTAATGCGGCTTGCCGTTGTTCAACACAACATTGCCGTCATCATCCACATCGGGATTCTTGTTCTTGGTGTAGGTGTAGCCATCGTACAGCGAGTCAATGTAATCATAGTACTTGCTGTAACGGCCTTCCAGACCGGAGGGAGAAACCAGGAAGTTGACATGGCGCATGTCGCCTGCGTTCTCAACGCGGGTCTGGGCCATGCACTCGGTGTTCACGTCATCATAGCAGACGTCAACATAGTACCAGTTCTTGTTGGCTTCGCCGGTGGTCATCGTAGCAGAGTTGCTGTCGCCCTGCAGCTTGTTGACCTTGACTGCGTTGAAGTAGTGGACGTTGTTGAACATGCCGCCGCCGAACGCATTACCGGCAACACTGGTATCAGAAGTATCGCAGTAATACAGGATCTGGGCAAAGTCAACAACAGCGTTATCGCCTACTTCATCGGGGGTCTTCCAGCTGCCGTCATCATTCTTATAGATGCTCTTGTTGTCAGGCAAATTCTGGACCATGTAGTTAAATGCAGCTGCATAGCCCAGGCAGATGCAGCCATACTCAACGCCCTTAGCGCCGATCTCGCCGCCCAGCAGGGCACCGAAAGCAGTCGTCTGGATGGGGTCGTTGTTGCCGCCGCCGGTGATATCGCCCATGGAGCCCATATCGAATTCTGCAACCTGGGAGATCCAGTCGTGCAGGATCAGCAGCTTGGTGACATAGTCAGCGTCACCCAGCTTGGCAACCTGTGCCAGGCCTGCATCACGGATGGCTTTCAGAGCTTCGCCATAGTTCATGACGTAAGACATGAACGCCTGCGGCAGCATGTTCAGCATGAATGCCATGGTGGTCGGCGGGACATCATCGTTCGGATCAATGCTGCACAATATCTTGATTGCGCCCATGGTGCCGGTGATGCTGCCATCCTCGCCCTGCTTCTGAACGCCCTTGGAGGTCCAGAACGGGGCAACCACGCCGAAGTACTCTGCTTCGTCCTGGTTGAACTGCGACAGCTGGAAGTAGTAGTAGTTCATCTGCGCAGTCGAAACATCGTAAGTATTGGTGACCTGGTTGCCCTGGTCGTCCACATACACGGCAGTCTTCTGGCTGTCGTACAGCAGCAGGCTGTTCTTGCCCTTGTTGTCGCCGCTCTGATAGGTGAAGTTCACCTTGCTTGCGTCAACCGGGTTGTTCTGCATATCGTACCAGTTGCCGCCGTCCATTGCGGACACCAGGGTAACGCCGGTGCCGCCGGAGGTGGTATCCAGGGTCGGGGTGCCGCCCACGTTGATGTAGACGGAATTGTCATTCTGGTCTACCACAACGCTGACCGGCATGGTCATTGCCGGCTGGGTTTTGATTTCTTCGCCGCAGACAGCGCACTTGAAGGTGACGCTGGTGCATTCCCAGTCAATGGTAACGGGAGCGCCGGCAGAAATTTTGCCGGTTTCGCTGTCATAGAACAGCTGGGCGTTGCTGTAGTCATCGGCCAGCTTGCCCTCGACCTTCTTCATTTCCCAGTTGAAGGTAGCAACAAAGTTGCCATCTGCATCCTTGGGCACGGCATGGTTCTGGCAGGGCAGGGCGGCAATGTCGTCGGTGCGGGTGGTGGGTTCCTTGTATTCCTTCTTAACCGGGCTCTTGTCAGCGGGCACGCTGGCAGAGTAAACGGTCTTGCCGGCAGCGCCGGGCTTTGCCTCGGTGGTATCCTTGGTTACGGTGCCTTCTACCTTCTGGTAGGCATCGTCCTTTTCACAGGTATACACAGCGGTGTAAGCCCAGCCGTCATCGGTCTTGGTCCAGTAACCATCGGGGGTTTCCTTCCAGGTATGGGTGTGGCCATCCTCCGGGTTGGTGTCATTCCAGTACCATTTCGGCTCGCCATAGGTATGGCCGTCTGCAGCGGCGCTGGCCGCAAAGGTATCGGAGTTTTCAGCAACGTAAGCCTGTGCGTAGCTGTCAGCCTGCTGCGCAATCACTTCATCATCGCTGTTGGTCATGGACTCCATCGCAGAGGTCATGCCGGAGCTGCCGGTAAAGGTAACGGCGGTCACAACGCCTGCGGCGTTCGTCTCATAGCCCAGGTCGGTAACGGCGCTGGACAGATGATACGTTTTGATGGTGGCAGCCATCACCGATGCCATCTCGTCCTTGTTCAGGCCATAGGCTTCGGTGTTGATCTTGCCGGCTGCGGCGTTGGCGTACATGGCATCGGCCAGTGCATTTTCCAACGCTGCAAGGCTCATGCCCGCCTTGCTCTGTGCAGTCGCTTCCAGCTTGGCATCGTCCTGCTCCAGTTCATGCACTTCGCCCTGGGCAGCCAGCGTTTGGGCTGTCTGCTTGATCAGGTCTGCGGTGCTAGTGAACTTGGGCAGGGACTGCACAGCGCTGGCCGCGCTTGCTGCGCTAGCTGCAACAGACTGCGCTACCGAAGAATCAATCTTGGTAGTTTCGGCTGCTGCGGGAAGCGCCACGCTCTGGGCAACCATGGCTGCTGCCAGCACGGATGCACCAAAACGCTGAAGGTTTTCTTCATAGTTTTATCCTCCCTTAAGTGTTACTACTTTCCCCTTTTGTGTGAAAAGTGGTACGGCAGATGTGCGGCACTTTGCAGGTGTAGATTGCAAAACGCCTGGTTGTGCTCCCCTCGGTCTGGCGATCCCTTGCCGGGCTGCGGCCTGCTTTTGGGGCTTTTGGCCCCGGCACAGCGGCTGACAAAACGTTGTACCGGCTGCATGCCTTGATCCTGCAAATGATAACCTTTCCGACACATCTAGGTATATACATTATATCACAGTTGCCAGAATTTGCATAGTTCATTAGAGCGGTTTCTAGGTAAATTTTTGTCCTTGAATCAACTGAAACCTGTTTTTCGCACATTATTTGCGCTGCGGTGCGGTGACCCTTTGGCGGTACTTATTAACATTTTTGAATGGTTTATTCCTGTTTTTATCAAATGATTAAACATTTACCCCGATAATGTTCTTTGCAATCTCTTAATACAATCATCCGGTATTGTGATCGCGCATTTTTTGCCATTTCGGTTTGGCTTGTTGCTGAGAGATTTGGCAGAGATTGGAGGAAACTTGAAGGGAAAATTGGAGGTTGAGAATTGCCCATTATAAATTGTACCGTAGAGAGCGTTCCTGACTGCTCCGAAAACTTAGGGATAGATCAACCCTTGCCCCTTAACCGCGACCGGAAATACACCTTCCCAAGGTAGGGCGGTGTGAGTGCCCCCTCCTGCTCCACTTTTTCAAAGTTCCGAATGGTGTCCTCTCCCCTATCTACAATTCCTGATGTTTTCATGATGCGTTCCTTGGTCTTCCACACCCGGCCTTTGCCCCCTCCCCGTCCCATAAGTCGTACACAACAAAAAGGCCCCTGCCTTAACAGCAGGAGCCTTGAAAGCTATATCACAAGCCGAAAATTACTTCTCGATCTTGGAAACAACGCCGGAACCAACAGTGTGGCCGCCTTCGCGGATAGCGAAACGCATGCCTTCTTCCATGGCAACCGGGGTGATCAGCTCAACGTGCATATCAACGTTGTCGCCGGGCATGCACATCTCAGTGCCTTCGGGCAGGGTGATGATGCCGGTAACGTCGGTGGTACGGAAGTAGAACTGAGGACGATAGTTGTTGAAGAACGGGGTATGACGGCCGCCTTCTTCCTTCTTCAGGACGTAAACATGGCCATCGAAAGTGGTGTGGGGATGAACAGAGCCGGGAACAGCCAGAACCTGGCCACGCTCGATCTGGTCACGGTCAATACCACGCAGCAGAGCGCCGATGTTGTCGCCAGCCTGAGCGAACTCGAGGCTCTTGCGGAACATTTCCAGACCAGTGATGGTGGTGGTCAGCTTTTCTTCCTTCAGACCAACGATTTCCATCTGATCGCCGACATGAGCAGTACCACGCTCAACACGACCGGTAGCAACGGTGCCACGGCCGGAGATGGTCATAACGTCCTCAACGGGCATCAGGAACGGCTTATCAGCAGCACGGTCCGGGGTCGGGATGTAGCTGTCAACAGCGTCCATCAGCTCCCAAATGCACTTGTATTCCGGAGCATCGGGATCCTTGGAAGTGCTCTCCAGAGCCTTCAGAGCGGAACCACGGATGATCGGGGTGTTGTCGCCATCGAAATCCTGGCTGTCCAGCAGTTCGCGAACTTCCATTTCGACCAGGTCGAGCAGCTCTTCGTCGTCAACCATATCGCACTTGTTCAGGAACACAACGATCTTGGGCACGCCAACCTGACGAGCCAGCAGGATGTGCTCACGGGTCTGCGGCATCGGGCCATCGGTTGCAGCAACAACCAGGATAGCGCCGTCCATCTGAGCAGCACCGGTGATCATGTTCTTGATGTAGTCAGCATGGCCCGGGCAGTCAACGTGGGCATAGTGACGCTTCGCGGTGTGGTACTCAACGTGAGCGGTGTTGATCGTGATACCACGAGCCTTCTCTTCAGGAGCCTTATCGATGCTGGAGTAATCCATGAAATCGGCGTCGCCCTTCAGAGCCAGAACCTTGGTGATAGCGGCAGTCAGAGTGGTCTTGCCGTGGTCAACGTGACCGATGGTACCGATGTTGACATGCTCCAAAGAGCGGTCAAATTTTTCCTTTTCAGCCATTGGAAGTATCCTCCTTTAATTCAAACAGATAAAATAGCCTGTTGTAAGGCTATCATACTAGATTTTTCAAGAAAAATCAAGTATTTTGCGCGAATTTGTGCAGAATCAGCCCTTATTGCGCTCGGTCATGATCTTATCTGCAACACTCTTGGGAACCTGCTGGTAATCAGCCGGCTCCATGGAGTACTGGCCACGGCCCTGGGTCTTGGAACGCAGGTCAGTAGCGTAACCGAACATCTCGGACAGAGGAACCATAGCGGTGACACGGGCAGTGCCATCGGTGGATTCCTGGTTCTGGATCGCGCCGCGGCGGCTGTTCAAGTCGCCAATGACGTTGCCCATATACTCGTCAGGAACAACAACGTCAACCTTCATGATGGGCTCCATAATGACGGGATCAGCCTTCTTCATAGCATCCTTGAATGCCATGGAGCCGGCGATGGAGAACGCCATTTCAGAGGAGTCAACTTCATGATAGGAGCCGTCCCACAGAGTGACCTTGACATCCACGACGGGATAGCCAGCCAGAATGCCGGACTTCATCGCGCCCTGGATACCGTTGTCAACAGCGGGGATGTATTCCTTCGGGATAGCGCCGCCAACAATACCGTTGACAAACTCATAACCCTTACCCGGGTTGGGCTCAATCTTGATCTTAACGTGACCATACTGGCCCTTACCACCGGACTGACGTGCGTACTTGGTTTCCTGGTTAGCATCCTTGCGGATGGTTTCACGGTAGGCAACCTGAGGTGCGCCAACGTTAGCTTCGACCTTAAACTCGCGGAGCAGACGGTCCACGATGATTTCCAGGTGGAGCTCGCCCATGCCGGCGATGATGGTCTGACCGGTTTCTTCATCGGTCCAGGTACGGAAAGTCGGGTCCTCTTCAGCCAGCTTAGACAGGGCAATACCCATCTTCTCGCTGCCAGCCTTGGTCTTGGGCTCGATGGCAACGCGGATAACCGGCTCGGGGAAGTTCATGGACTCGAGGATGATGGGATGCTTCTCATCGCACAGGGTATCACCAGTGGTGGTGTTCTTCAGACCAACAGCAGCGGCGATATCGCCAGCGTAGCAGATGTCGATATCCTTACGGTTGTTTGCATGCATCTGCAGGATACGGCCGATACGCTCGTCCTGATCCTTAACAGAGTTGTAAACAGTGGTGCCAGCCTCAACGGTACCAGAGTACACGCGGAAGAAGCACAGCTTACCGACATACGGGTCAGTCATAATCTTGAATGCCAGTGCAGAGAACGGCTGATCATCGGAAGAAGTGCGATCTTCTTCCTCGCCAGTCTCCGGGTTGGTGCCCTTGATGGCCGCAACGTCGGTCGGAGCAGGCATATAATCAACGATTGCATCCAACAGTTTCTGAACGCCACGGTTCTTGTAAGAAGAGCCGCAGACAACAGGAACGATCTCGTTGGAAATAGTAGCCTTACGCAGAGCAGCCTTGATTTCTCCCTTGGTCAGCTCTTCGCCGTCCAGGTACTTCATCATCAGCTCTTCGTCGGTCTCAGCAACAGCTTCGATCAGCTTGTCATGATATTCCTGAGCCTGTTCTTTCAGGTCTTCAGGAATTTCCTCAACGCGCACATCATTGCCCATATCATCATAGTAGATATCGGCTTTCATGTCGATCAGATCGATGATGCCGCGGAAAGTGTCTTCCTGGCCGACAGGCAGCTGGATAGGCACACCGTTGGCATGCAGACGATCATGCATCATCTGTACGCAGCGGAAGAAGTCAGCACCCATGGTATCCATCTTGTTGACGTAAACCATGCGGGGAACCTTGTACTCGTCAGCCTGGCGCCAAACGGTTTCAGACTGAGGCTCAACGCCACCCTTTGCGGCCAGAACGGTAACAGAACCGTCCAGAACACGCAGAGAACGCTGAACTTCAACAGTAAAGTCAACGTGGCCCGGGGTGTCGATGATGTTGATACGATGACGGTTCTTTTTGAACAGAGCCGGATCGTGCTGGGTCTCGGTGTGGCTCCAGTAGCAGGTGGTTGCAGCGGAAGTGATGGTGATACCACGTTCCTGTTCCTGCTCCATCCAGTCCATCGTAGCAGCGCCGTCATGAACTTCGCCGATCTTATGGTTAATACCGGTGTAGTACAGAATGCGCTCGGTGGTGGTGGTCTTGCCTGCGTCGATGTGGGCCATGATACCGATATTTCGGGTCATTTGCAGGGATACGTCTCTCGGCGTTGCCATGGCTTAAACCTCCTCAGTAAGCAGATCAATAACGGTAATGCGCGAAAGCCTTGTTGGCTTCTGCCATCTTGTGGGTATCTTCGCGCTTCTTGACAGCGCCGCCAACGTTGTTGGTAGCGTCGATGATCTCGGCGGCCAGGCGAGCGGACATGGTCTTTTCACCACGGCTGCGGCTGTACAGAGTCAGCCAGCGCAGGCCGAGGGTCTCGCGGCGAGCGGGGCTGACCTCCAGGGGAACCTGGTAGGTGGAGCCGCCGACACGGCGGGCCTTAACTTCGAGGCTGGGCATGATGTTTTCCATGGCCTTCTCGAACATTTCGAGAGGATCGTTGCCGGTCTTCTCTTTGACAGTCTCAAAAGCTTCGTAAACGATCTTCTGAGCGACGCCCTTCTTGCCATCCAGCATGATGCTGTTGACCAGACGGGTGACGAGCTTGGAATTGTAAATAGGATCAGCCAGAACTTCGCGCTTTGCGATTTTACCTCTTCTGGGCATCTTTCTTCCCTCCTTCACATTAATGATATCATCGGTACTCGAAAGTTAAAGAAAACTCCCGTTATGCCACAAAAGGGTCAGCTGACCATTTTATGGCGAAAAGATGTTTCCTTACTTCTTGGCACCGGCCTTGGGACGCTTTGCGCCGTATTTGCTGCGAGCCTGGTTACGGTTTGCAACACCCTGAGTATCCAGAGTACCACGGATGATGTGATAACGGACACCGGGCAGGTCCTTAACACGACCGCCACGGATCAGGACAACGCTGTGCTCCTGCAGGTTATGGCCGATACCAGGAATGTAGGAGGTGACCTCGATACCATTCGTCAGGCGGACACGGGCAACTTTACGCAGAGCAGAGTTGGGCTTTTTGGGGGTCATGGTACGAACAGCGGTGCAAACACCACGCTTCTGGGGGCTGTTCATGGTGGTGTACTGCTTCTTCTGGGAGTTGTAGCTCTTCTGAAGGGCAGGAGCAGTGCTCTTGGTTACCAGGACCTCACGGCCTTTGCGTACGAGCTGGTTAAAAGTAGGCATTTCTTTTCTCCTTTCTTGATTATTCCGCGCAGTTTTTTGCGGGGGTTGTGCTTCCATTTTGGCCGCACTTGACCCCTTAACTCACGCATTTATAATAATAGCGGATAAACCACGCTCTGTCAAGAGTATTCACAAAAAATATTTCAAATAATCGTGCAAGATGCTGATTTTCTGCACTGGGGGTTCTAATTTTGCGTTTAAGGTGTATCTGAAAACAAAGAATCAGATACCCCCTCGGACTTTCCCCTGCTTATTTTGCAGCTTCCAGCTGTGCCACGCAGGCTTCGGCTTCGTCCAGAATGCGGCCGAACTTATCCAGGGCAGCATCCACCGGGGCGGGGGTGGTCAGGTCCACACCGGCATGGCGCAGCTCATCCAGCGGGTAAGCGCTGCCGCCCATGTGCAGGAACTCCAGGTACTTCTTAACAGCCGGTTCGCCGTTCTTCAGGATGCCCTCGGACAATGCCACGGCAGTGGAATAGCCGGTTGCATACTTATAAACATAGAACGGGCGGTAGAAGTGCGGGATGCGTGCCCACTCGTACTGTACTTCGTCATCCACAACCAGCTCCGGTCCAAAGTAGTCCACAATGAGCTTCTTGTACAGATTGTTCAGGGCGGCGGGGTTCAGGGCTTCGCCGCGCTCGGCCATGGCGTGGGCATCGCGCTCAAACTCGGCAAACATCGTCTGGCGGTAGACGGTTCCCTTGAAATTTTCGAGGTACTGATTCAGCAGGGCCAGGCGGGTTGCGGGATCCTGGTTCTTTTCTGCCAGCAGGTGCTCAATGAGCAGGTTCTCGTTGACGGTGGAAGCGACCTCTGCGACAAACAGGGTATAGTCGGCATACTGGGCAGGCTGGGTATGGCGGCTGAACCAGCTGTGCATGCTGTGGCCCATCTCATGCGCAATGGTGGAAACGCTGTCCAGCGTACCGGTAAAGTTGCACATGATATAGGGGTTGGAATCATAGCTGCCGCCGGAGTAAGCGCCGCCGCTCTTGCCCTTGTTGGGGAACACATCGATCCAGCGCTCGGCAAAGCCCTTGCGAACGATGGTGCCGTACTCTTCGCCCAGCGGTGCAACGGCATCCAGAACCATCTGCTTGGCCTGGTCATAGGTGTAATGGGCGCTGACGCCCTTGGTCAGCGGGGCGTACACATCATAGTAGTGCAGCTCGTCCACACCCAGGATGCGCTTGCGCAGAGCAACATAGCGGTACATATCCGGCAGGTGCTTGCGCACAGTAGCCACCAGGTTATCATAGACCTGGCCGGGCACGTTCTCCCCTGCCATGGACATGGCGCGGGAAGATTCATAATGACGGACGGAGGCTTCGGCGGTAGCGGTCTTGACAGCGCCCGAGTAAGAGGCAGCCAGCGTGTTGATGTGCTGGCGGAAGCTCTTGTAGTAGCTTTCAAAGGTATTCTTGCGCAGCACGCGGTCATTGGAGGTTTGCAGCAGGATGTAGTTGGAAGCGGTCAGCTCCACATCGTTGCCCTCGCCATCCTTGACGGAATCGAACACCATGTCGGCGTCTTCCAGGTTATCGGCAACATTTTTCGGGGTGCCGAATGCCTCACCGAAAGCAGCCAGCAGCTTTTCTTCCGGGGCGGTCAGGGTGTGAGGCTTTGCACGCAGCAGGTCTTCCAGAGCAAAACGATAGGGGGCAACCTGCTCGTCAGCCATGATGGCATCCAGGGTTTCCTGCGGCAGTGCCAGGATTTCCGGCTGAGCATAGGCGATGGTACCGACAGCCTTTACATATTTGGCAGTAGCGCGGGCATCCATGCTCTGGGCGTCATCAGCACGGGTATCCTCGCTCAGACGCAGGCTGGTGTAGACAGCCAGGTTTTCCAGTTCACGGAACACGCCGATTTCTGCATCATAAAATTCACGAATGCTGGCAGCGTTGTTCAGCTTGCCCTCCCAGGCAGCCAAAGCTTCAATTTTGGGGTCAATGGCGGCAAAAGCCTTTTCCCATTCCGCATCGCTGGCGTACATTTTGGTCAGGTCCCACTGGTACTGCGGGTCCATCTCTTTGCGTTCTTTCAATGCTTCCGACATGGCGGATTCTCCTTTTCTATATGGTGTCTTTCTGAGCCAGTCAGGGAAGCGTTCTCCCCTGCCCTCCATGCAGGCACCATTCATCCTGCACAGACAAACCCAGTATAAAAGTATTATACACCAAATGTTAGAAAAAAAAAATCCGTTTTTAT
>ULUE01046455.1_pt1 | contig 22998 bp, 16 predicted proteins | sample 1958211 | NCBI WGS metagenome assembly ULUE01 (sample SAMEA4835752, study PRJEB28245) | human gut metagenome | biome: gut microbiome; material: fecal sample | place: Denmark | collected 2008 | reverse complement strand
TTTCCGAATGAAGGCGGGCGGCATTGCCCGGAGCCAGCAGAAGAAAGGCCCCTCCCAACGCATGGAATCCCCAGCCAATGAAGAACCAGCGGGGGAGAACCATTCCCCGGCTGCGAGCGTAAAACCAGTACACGAACAGCATGCCCAGGGAAGCGGGAATCTGGTTCTCATTCGTCATGCCGGCGGCAAACGCCGTGACGCCTATCCAGAACCAGGAAAAAGGAGTGTCCCGAATCCGGGAAGTTCCTGCCCATAAGGAGCGGTACAGGCACAGGAAACCCAGCCAGATGGCGGCCGACCATGCGTAATTGGTCCCTCCGGACAGCCAGAACATCGTGATGCCCGGCCTGGATGAAGACGTAAGCAAAAGAAGCGCCCCTGCGGCAAACAGCAGCACATCCCGCCAGTTTCCGGAATTGACCCTTCTTCCCTGCGCCAGGAAAAACATCATCAACGCCAGGGAAAGAAGCACGAAGGGATTGACGGCCAGAAAAAGCCATTTTCCCGCCGTAGCCGTAAAAATAGCGAGGAATTCCCCCAGCCGGGGATTCCAGTGCATGTATGACCACCAGCACCGCTCCAGCACGGGCTGAAAGGCAAGGCGGTGGTCCGCCCCGAACACGGAATGCATCAAGCTGTCCCCGGTGAAAGGAGTCCACCAGGTAAGCAGCATGGCATACACAAGAAACGCCAGCACCACCACCCGGAACAGGAAACGCGCCGCCAGTGACTGCTTCATGGAACAAGCCGGAATAAAAACGCCGTCCGCAACTAATCCGCGACGGCCTTGAATACCGGGGTGGGCAGCTTGTCCGGCTTCTTGCCAAAGAAATCCCCCACATCCTTGAATGTCACGAACAGGAAGAACCCCATCAGCAGGAACACAAAGCCGAACTGGACGAATTCCAGGACTTTTGTATTCAGGGGCCGCCGGAAAATCAATTCAACGGCATTCATGACCACATGGCCGCCATCCACCACCGGAAGAGGCAGAATATTCAGAACCGCCAGGTTCACGTTCAACACCACGGAAAACCACAGGGCCAGCTTCCACCCTTCATCCAGAGAGAACATCTTGTAAAACTGATTGGCAATGCCCACAGGTCCGGAAAGATGCTCCACTCCCACGCTGCTGCCGGGAGCCACCACCTTCGCCAGGGTATCCCCCATCCATTTCAGACTCTGCTTGATCTGCGCCCACGGAGAAGGATGGACGGTAACGTCACGGCCCACGGAACTCAGGTCCCAGCTCACGCCCAAAATAGGCTGGGCCCCTTTGAGCAGGGAACCGTCCGCACCATTGTGCCAATTCTCCGGAAGTTTCCCCTGGATATTCACCTGCCTTGCAACTCCGGCCCCGTCCGTCACATCCAGCAAGAGCGGTTCATTCTTCTTCAGCAGAACATCCAGTGCGACAGGGTTCCAGAGGCGTTCTCCATTGGCGGCCGTAATCTTATCGCCCGGATTCAATCCGGCCAGGGCGGCAGGAGAATTGGGGATCACTTCCCCAATCACGCAGGGCATGGCCTGCATCAATCCCACCTGACGCATGCCGGAGCGCTGCCACCAGGACGTTTCCGGAATCCGGAATCCGCAGGAAATTTCCATTTCTCCTTCATTTCCAGGTCTCTGCACCGTAAAAACCACCCGGTCATGCTCGCCCAGCATGATCAATTCCCGCACGCCTTCCATATTCCCCGCCCACTTGTCCACAGGATGGCCGTCCACTTTCACAATCTTGTCACCGGGAAGAATGCCGGCCTGCGCCGCAGGGCTGTCCGGAGCAACAAAACCGACCGTAGTCACGCCCATCTCCACATCCGGCTTGCCCACCATCCAGACGGCCACGGCAAACAACACAGCCAGCAGAAAAGACGCGGCAGACCCGGCGGCAGCCACGATGATCTTGTCCAAGGGAGTAACCGGCTTCAGATCCTTGGGAAGCTCCGCACGCCCTTCAATGGCCTCCATAGGAGCCATCTGCGGCAGGGAAACAAAACCTCCGGCCGGAATCCACCCCAGCCCCCACTGCACGCCGTTAATCGTTTTTTTCCAGATGGGACGGCCAAACCAGATTTGAAACCTGTCCACATACAGACCACGCCAGCGGGCAGCGAAAAAATGACCAAGTTCATGAATAAAAATCATGAAGTTAAACAACATTACCACGCCGAAAATAATGGCGATGGTGGCAAGGACGGAAAGAATGCTATCCATGGTAGTTTTTGCCGTCCAAACTACCACGGAGCTCTCCGGTGAACAAGCTTCAAAGATGTCCTAATGACAAAGTGAATGCTGATGTTCCAAATGGATTTCAAAAGGTGCCTGACAGACCAAAAAACAGCCTTTACCTTCCGGGAATTCTGAAGCCGCAAGTAAAAGACCGCGTTCCCTTTTTTCGAGCGGTACCTCTGGGAGAGGCGGCATCATCATCCCAGTCCGGAATCTGGACGAATAAAAGCGCCTTTTTTCTACCAGGAGAAAAAACCGGCGGAGCATCAAACGCCGCAGCCCGTTTTTCTGTCCGGATCCCCTGAACAGCCTTCGCAATAAATGCCTCTAGAATTGGAAGCAATGATTAAAGCACCATTGTGTTCTTAACAAAAATGCGCACTGGCGGAAACAGGATTTTTCCCAGCCGGTATGGGAAAACCGACGCAGCAATAAGAGAAACTGACTGGCGCACTAAATGATGAACGAGCGAACACCTGCTTCATAAGGCATTTACAGGAAAATGCCAACGTCCGGAACTGTTATGTCCGGACATGAAAACAGCCTCCGGAAATAATTTTCCGGAGGCTGTCGGTTAACGTTTACTGAACAGATGGAAACTCCCGCACATTCAGGCGCGGAGAGCTGCGCCATCCTTGGCTTCAATGGCCTTCTTCGCTTGAGCGAAGATAGCGTCAAAAGCCTTTTCGTCAGAGACGACCAAATCGGCAAGAACCTTGCGGTCCAAATCGATATTGGCGGCTTTCAAGCCTTCCATAAAGCGGGAATAGGTCAGACCGCGGTCGCGGACGGCAGCGGAAATACGGGCGATCCAAAGACGGCGGAATTGTCCCTTCCGACGCTTGCGGTCGCGGTATTCATACTGCCAAGCCTTGTAAACAGCATCCTTGGCGTAGCGGAAGAGTTTGCTGCGGAAACCGCGGAAACCCTTGGCACGCAAGAGAATGCGCTTACGACGCTTGCGAGAGGCCGGTCCATTAGTGGCACGTGGCATAGCTTATTTCTATTTCTATCTTGAACAGACTGTTCTTCCTCACCTCCCTGCAGTCTCGCCTGTTCTTATCTTCTCATCGGAAGAAGGCTGCATGAAGGCCCCCCGTTCAGCGGGGGGAAAGCTCGGCATTAGTCGAGCGTTTCCGCGGTTTAGGCGAAAGGCAGGTTCTGCTTGACTGCCCAGACTTGCGTCTCGTCCACCAGAGCCACCTTGCCAAGCTGGCGCTTGCGCTTGCTGGACTTCTTCTGGAGGATGTGGCGCTTGCCCTGTTTACGGCGCAGTACCTTGCCCGTGCCGGTTACCTTGAAACGCTTGGCGACTGCCTTGCGGGTTTTATTGATACCACCTTTGCGGGTCATGGTGGAAGGAGATTACAGGCTTCTTCCAAATACGCAAGTATTTTTTATGCAAATCTTTTTTTCAGACGATGGCAAATGAGGCCCCTCCTGACCATACATTGCCCGGCGCCTTTGACGCAGCCGGCTGCATCAAGAAATAAAATGGGGAACATAACCGGCAAAGGACGATCAGACAGCTACTGCTGCCAGCCTGGGAATCCTCTGTCATCCGCCATACCCTCTGCCACTTCGGCAAGTGCTTATCATGAGAAATTCTTACACATAAGAAAAGACTGGAACAAAGAGCTCTTCATATACTCCCCCATCGGTGTAAGGCCTCCTTAGAATATTTCACGTTGACAGCGGACTCTGGTCCGGAACACTGACGTCACATCAGAAGAATTCTTTAAGCAATTAACTGTTAAACCCAATATCTAAATCACCGTCAAATGAGACCAAGAATAAGATGGACAAATATCACGGAAAAACAGCATGCCATCCTACCAGAAAGGTCATCCCCAATTCATCACGCCGGATATTATCCCCTGCCTTTTTCATATTCTCCGCGCATTTGTCTGATTTCATCCCGAATCAAGGCGGCGCGTTCAAATTCCAAATGGGAAGCAGCCTCCTTCATTTCCGCCTCCAGCCTGGCAATGCGCTCTTCCAGACCATACCCGGCTTCATCCTCCGCTACGCGGAAGGACTCTTCATCATCCTCTGCGTACAACTTCAATTGCCCCTGTTCGGAACGGCTCACCGTCTGGGGGACAATGCCGTGTTCCCGGTTGTATTTTTCCTGAATACCCCGGCGGTAATCCGTCAGCTCAACCAGCCGTTTGATGGAATCCGTCATCACATCCGCAAACAAGACGCACTCTCCATTCAAATGCCGCGCGGCGCGGCCCGCCGTCTGCACCAGGGACGTCTCATTACGCAAAAAACCCTCCTTGTCCGCATCCAGAATACACACCAGGGAAACCTCCGGCAAATCCAGCCCTTCCCTAAGTAGGTTAATGCCTACCAGAACATCTATCTTCCTGGCTCTCAAGGCACGTAAAATCTCCACGCGCTCAATCGCATCCACATCCGCGTGAATATAGGATACCTTCAACCCTACCCCTCTCAGGTACTCCGTCAAATCTTCCGCCGTCTTCTTGGTCAGCGTCGTAACCAGCACGCGTTCATTTTTGGCGACGCGTTCATTGCACATGGCGATCGTCTCGTCAATCTGCCCTTTCAACGGACGGATGGTAATCTTCGGCTCCAGCAGCCCGGTAGGCCGGATAATCTGCTCTACAATCAGGGGTGTAGAACGCCTGGTTGGGTCAAATTTTTCTACCGGTTCCGTGGATGGGCTGGGAGTAACGCGAATGTCCTTGGGTGAGGTAAACAAAATTCCTTTGAACCCTTCCGGAGCCTTTTCTCCGGATCTGGCGGCACGGCGCACGGGAATATACATCTTATTATCCGCACGGCAATTTACCAGTTCAAATGGCCCCGGAGTAGCGGAAGCATACACAATCTGGTTCTGCCTTTCCATAAACTCATGGAATTTCAAAGGCCTGTTATCCAGAGCGCTGGGCAGGCGGAACCCATGCTCCACCAGAATATTTTTGCGGCTTTGGTCCCCCCCGTACATGCCTCCCAGCTGCGGCACCGCCACATGACTTTCATCAATCAGGGTCAATGAATCCTTGGGAAAGAAATCCAGCAGGGTGGATGGAGCGCTTCCGGGCAGGCGGCCGGACAAATGGCGGGAATAATTCTCAATCCCCTTGCAGAAACCCAGCTCTTCAATCAGCTCCAAATCATAATCCGTGCGCAATTTAAGCCGCTGCGCTTCCAGCAGGCGCCCATGCTTCTCAAACCAGCCTACGCGGTCCTCCAGCTCTTCCCGGATAGCCTTCAACGCCGCCGCCCGTTTCTCCGGAGCGGCCACATACTGCTTGGCCGGGAAAAAAGTGTAGCTCCCAAGCCGTTCCCTCACGCGCCCGGTGGCGGAATCAATCAAAGAAACCCGTTCCACCTCGTCGCCGAAAAACTCTACGCGGATTGCTTCACCTTCCGAATAAGCGGGAAACACCTCCACCACCTCACCGCGCACGCGGAATGTGCCACGGGTAAAATCAAAATCCTGCCGCTCGAACAGGCGTTCCACCAGCTGCTTCAAAAACACGTCCCGGTCCATGACATCCCCCTCGCGCATGCGCAGCGTCAGGTTCCTGTAATCCTCCGGTGTGGACAGGCCGTAAATGCAGGAAACGGATGCCACCACAATCACATCCCTCCGTGTCATCAGGGAATTCATGGCATTCAGGCTCAGGCGGTCCAACTCGTCATTAATGGCGGAATCCTTCTCAATATAGGTGTCGGAACTGGCTATATACGCCTCCGGCTGGTAATAATCGAAATAGGAAACGTAGTAATCCACCGCGTTATTCGGGAAAAAACTCTTCAGCTCCGAATGAAGCTGTGCGGCAAGCGTCTTGTTGTGGGAAATCACCAGCGTTGGTCTGTTCATCCGGGCAATCAAATTCGCCATGGTGAATGTCTTGCCGCTCCCGGTCACTCCCAGGAGCCCCTGGTGCTTGTTGCCCGCCTCCAGAGACTTGAGCAACTTGCCGATGGCCTGCTCCTGGTCTCCGGAAGGCTTGAAGGAGGAATTCAACTCAAAAGACGACATACGCAATGCCGTCAGTATATTGCTCCCGCCCCGCCGGGCTAGGACAATGTTTGACAATTTTCCCCTCCTGACCCAGTATATGCGGCATGTACATTCCCACACAGGAAGAACGGTATGCAAAAAAAGGGGTCGTTTCCCTCATCCTGTGCGTCGTAGTCCCTTCCTGCCTGTATGTCTCTCTTCTGTCCAAGCAGCTGATGATGGTGCGCGGACATGAATGGGAAGCTGTCATGAAACTCTTTCTGGCATTCACCTACCCGCTGGCGGCCCTCTTCGCCATGACGGGCATTCCGTTTTTCTGGTGGTCTGTGGGCATCTCTCTGGCGGTTCATGCCGGCATCGTCGCCTGGCTGAAAATAACGCCTCTCCTGTCCCCTAAAAAAGCCGTCTGCATCGCCCTGTGCCTGGGGATGCTGGACTTTCTGTTCGTGAAACTATTTCCTTTTCCGGCACAAATCATGGGATAAACCTGCCCGGGAAAACATCCGGACAGGACAAAAACCGGTTCAGGACTGCTTTAGCTGGCTCAAGAATCTTCTTAATTTCACGCCTCGTTGTTTGGCATCAGTATCGCACTCCTCATACGCGAAACACTGCGCCCCGGAACCATCACCGGCGGCCAACACCAGCTTGGGATAAAACTTTCCTTTCTCCAGAACTTCCTTCACAGAATCAGCTACCAAGGATTTTCCATCCTTTACCGGCAGACAAACCAGGACGTACTCAATACCTTCTCCTTCTAATCCGGAGTAAATGTGCCTTTGGGGAACCAGACATCCGCCCATGAATGGAAAATGCCGCCAGAAAGCAGATACCCAACAGGGCAGCTAATTTTCCTATGGGTTCTCACCACAGGTGCTTTCCACAAGCGCGTCAAAGGTAAAAACTCCTGTTTAATCTTGAACGCCAGAGCCTGGTATGGCAGAGTGCGTCCGCCCGTTCGTTGCGCCTGTGGCGAAATTGGTAGACGCGCCAGACTTAGGATCTGGTGCCGAAAGGCGTACAGGTTCGAGTCCTGCCAGGCGCACCATTTCACAATATAAACATATCATTAACAATGATTACCTATATTTCTTGAGGAAAGGGGCAATGAATGCCGTCCCCAGTCCAATCAGGGCAATCAGGGAGAAAGACCACCGGAGGGAGGAAGCATGGGCAATATGACCAATGACCGGCGGCCCCATCAGAAACCCCAGAAAGCCGATGGTAGAGACGGAAGCCAGCGCCATGCTGGGAATCATTTTCCGGGATTTCCCGGCCATGCTGTAGCAGAGCGGGACAATGGAAGAGGTGCCAAAACCCACCAGCAGAAAGCCCAGCGTGGCGGACCACAGCATCGGGAACAGGACGGAGGCGAGCAATCCGGAGGCAATGAGGATGCCGCTGGCGCGCAGAACCCGCACAGGCCCGAAGCGCATCACCAGGCGGTCTGCCGTAAAACGCCCCAGGGCCATGGTGCTCATGAATGCCACGTATCCCATCTGCACCAGCCCCGGGCCAGGTTTTACCACACTTTCAAAGTATACGCCGCTCCAGTCAAACATGGTTCCTTCGCTCACCATGCTTCCGAAGGCGATCAGTCCGATGACCAGTACATAAGAATCCATGCTCCGGAACATGCCGCCTCCCTGGGAGGAGGAACGCCGGGCATCCCTCGGCAGAAGAGAGGGGGAAAAAACGGCCAGAATAATCATGCATATCAGGAAAATGGTGATGAAATGCGTCTCCGCAGAAATATGCCAGTCCACCATGGCTGCTCCCAGCAAAGCTCCGAAAAAACCCGCCAGGCTCCATAAACCGTGGAACCGGGCCATGATGCTGCACTGGTACAGCCGTTCCACTCCCACTCCCTGCGTATTGACGGATATATTCGTCAGATTTGCGGCTACTCCAAAGAAAAATAACCCGGCCGCCAGTTCCCAGAAAGACCCCGCCATACCCAGGCATACAAGCACGGCAGGATAAAAGACGGATGCCGCCATCAGTATTTTCCGGCTGCCGCAACGGCCAACCAGGTAACCGGATAGCGCCATGGCGGACATCTGCCCCACCGGGACGGCAAAGAGAACGGACCCCAAGTCGGCATCGTTCAACCCCAATGCACTTTTGATGTCCGGGATACGGGATGCCCAACTGGCGAATACCAAACCCTGAAGAAAATAAAAGGTACTGACCGACAGACGGTAAACACCTTGCGTTGTTTTAGGAAGAGGCACATTCATGATGAATTTCCTGATCGCGCAAACGCTATCCCTATTCCCCTCTCCTGGCAAGAGAAATCATCTTTTGTACAATAAGATTTTACATGCAAAAAGGCATCCGGAAAAAGGACAGGATTTACGGATATTTCTCCCCCGCCATTTTCCAAGGCAATTTTTCTTTCACATAAAAAACGCCGTATTCCTCATGGAACACGGCGTTGGTAAAAGGGAACAAAAACGGTCAACGGGGATCGTGGTGCCAGTTCAGGGCACCCTTGCCCAGCGCATACAGGTAGGCCACCAGCAAAATGCCAATGAAAATGCACATGGCCGTGAACGATTCCGGATTCATCATAATATAGTCCCGGAAATTGACGGCCCAAGGATAGAGGAATACCACTTCCAAGTCAAAAATGACAAAGAGCATGGCCACCATATAGAATTTTACAGAGAACATGGGGGCGCCTTCCCCCATGGGAATCATCCCGCATTCGTAGGGAATGTCCGCCGGTTTACGTACGGAAGAACGCTTGCCCATCAAGATACTGAGCAACAAGATCATGCCGGCCAGCCCCAAGGCGGCCGCCACCTGCACGAGCACTGAAAAAAATTCCTGATTCATGACGTCTGGCACAGGTGTACCACAGGCATTACGGAAAAGCAAAACTAAAAAGGACAACAGCTTTCATGCTGACGGGAGGGACGGTAAAATTCCGTCTCCCGCCCTGTCAGATAGTACAAAGGCAACAGCCCGTTCCATGGGGACGCCCAGCATTTCACCTCCCTGGAATTTCCTTTCTGCGGGTCTCTGTCTTCCAGGGCATCTTACGGTAAACATCTGTTTATCACAAAACTCCGCTATCCGGTTTTAACACGCAGAATCCAGGCAAGATGCAGCCTTCCATTTCAGCATTCGGCAATTAACCGGCAACAACAGCAGCCGGCAATGGCCCAGCCATCAGCCCCCCTCCCCTCACGGAAAGCGTACAGGAATCCCCTTCATTGCCGGGAACAACGGACTCATGCCCCCATCAAATGGGAAATCCACCTTCCGGCCGCTTCCATCAGAATAATACATCCCGCCAATATTCCAAAAAAAATTCCCGCCAATTTAAGCAGCAGAAAGCCCATTCCCAGAAAAACACCGCCAATGCAAGCGAACACGACCATCGCCAGCATATTAAAAAAATCTGACAATAACATCAACATAACCCTGATTTTATTCCATTACCCGGCAATTAGAAACGGGGTTTCCTGCAATCCCCGGCCCTTTCCTGCGGGGAATGGGCGTCCAACATCTTTCCAAGCACCTGCATCACTCCGTTTTCCTCATTGGACGGCGCCTCAAATGCGGCCATGGAACGGATTTCCGGCACGGCATTCGCCATGGCATAACTGAAACATGCCTGCCGCATCATTGGAGCGTCATTCATCTGATCCCCGAAAACCATCGTTTCCTCCGGAGAAATTCCCAGTTTCCGCTGAATCAATTCCAGGGCGGCCCCCTTATTGGCCCCTTTCCGGCTGATATCCATCCATTTCTCTCCGGAGACAGCCACCTGGAAGCCATGTTCCAAATGCTTCAGCCGGGGATAACTGTTTTCCCCGGCTCCCAGGAAATCATATACTGCTATTTTCAAAAGTTTGTCTCCCCGCACGTCCAGCAGGTCTCCCACTTCTTGACAGCGTGTGTAATATTTGCGGGCCTCCCGGACGAATTCCGGCTGTTTGTCCTCAATATATGCGGAATCCCGCCCTGCGAGGACGATGCAGGTTCCTTCAATGCGCCTGATCCCGGCAATCAAACCGGCTACCGTTTCATGATCCATGTCCAGAAGCAGCCATTCTTTTCTACCCGCCGCCGCATAAGCGCCATTCTCGGCAATAAACAGCATCCGGTCCGCCACGGGGGCAAAGGTCCGGAGCAATCCGTCATACTGGCGGCCGCTTGCTGCCGCAAAACGAATGCCGCGAAGCTCAAGTTCCCTAAACAAGGGAAAAAACGCAGGGTCCAATTCTCCCTTTCCATTAAGCAGCGTCCCATCCATATCGGACGCAATAAGTTTGACGGAATCCATAACGTTGCCAGAATCATCGTTTATCCTTACTGCCAGGGCAAGAGCGGCTTCAGACAGCATGGAGCGGACAGCAAAAGGAAAGACCAGGAGGTCAGCAGCAGGGATACAGTTCTCTCCATCATTTCACGGGAGAATCTCCATTTCTTCCATAAGTTTCCGCTTCCTTCATTCTACCGTGAGCGCAGCAGCGGCAAATGCAAATAATTTGAAACCATCCGCACATCCGTAATATTTAGCGTATCACACCGAATTGCAAATTCGGATACAATTCAAATAATTGGAGTTAAATGATCCACGCCATAAACTCCATAATTTTTGTGAAGTCCGGCCCATGACACCATATTTTCCGTTTCCTTCGTAATTCTCTTTATCCACGAGCTTTTTTCCTAGATGAAGCGGGAAAAAATTCTCTTCCGAATTTGCAATCCGCCACCCGAATTCCCGCATGGTTTGACCCGGGCATTCTTTGCTCATACTATTTTTTCATTGCCCGGAGTTATGGATTCCTGCATCATGGCCTTTCGCAGTACCCCTGCTTATGATACACATGACTTTAAGAAAGAAAACTCTCTGGTTTCTTGGAGCTTTGAGCTTTTTTGCCTCTCTTGCCGCGGCTTTCGCTGTTTTCTGTCTGAGCAGGAATGATTCTTCACCCACGGAATGGAATTTCAACCCTATCTGGACAAAAGCGGAAAAAGAACAAATTCTTACCGCAGCGAATTTCACTGCCCATCGAAGCCCGGAACGTTTCATTTACCGCGGGCTTTCCCTCAATTCACGCCATATTGACTGGCACATGTTTTCCGAGGTTTCCATGCGCCAATATATGAAGGACGAAATCAGGGAACGTCTTCAGATGATACGGGACACGGCAGAAAGCGCAGACGGCCGCTGCATCACTCCATCCCATGAAACCCTGCTGCATCTCGCCGCCGGGCTCGGAGAAGTACAGTTGCTGAACCGCCTTTTACAGCGCCATGCGGACCCGAACGTCCAGATCATCCTGCCGCAACAGGCCTTTCCCTTCATTCCGGACTCCGAACAGGGAAATACCCCCCTGACTTACGCCTGCCAGCCAGGCATGGACGACTCCACGCCCCTGCCGGTGCATAACAGGCTTTCCTGCCTTAATCTCCTGATTCAGTACGGTGCGGATGTGAATAAACCGGGGCCGCTGGGCTGGCCGCCCCTCGTCATCACCTGTGTAGCCGGTATTGGAGGAGCACCCTATGAGGAAGCGGCCCTGTTTCTTCTGAAATGCGGTGCGGATATTTCCCTCCAACCTGAATTGAAAGGTAAAAAAACAAGTCTGCTCACATGGGCCGCGGCCGCCGGATACCCCCTGCTGGTCCGCAAGCTTTGCGAAGCCGGGTACGATCCCAATTTCCGCGGGGAAATGGCCCCGCCTCTCCTTTCCCTGAACCTGAACATTCCGAACACCGCACTGCAAATTGCACATATTTTGCTGGAATACGGAGCGGACGTGAATGCGGCCATGCCCGCGTCCACCACCCTGCCGGAAATCGCGGGAGACACGGCCCTGCTGAACCTGTGCCGCCAGCTGGCTTTCATTGATGTGTCCTGCCTCCCTCAAATCAGGGATCTGGTCAATCTCTTCATCAGAGAGGGAGCTGACGTCAACCATCAAAACGCCGCTGGAGAAACACCCCTTATGGCGTGCTGCCGAGGCATGCTGCTGGGAGACGATTCCCTGGACCGGCTGAAACTGGGTATTGCGCGTCTTCTGCTGGACCACCACGCAAACCCATCCCTGAAAGACAAATACGGACGCACAGCCCTCCAGAGGATAGGCAACCGGTCAAACGAACATCTCCAGATGGTGCTGAAATACCTGCCGGAATTAAGCTCTCCGCCGCTTCCGAAGAAGGAAAACCATTGAATCCCGCCGCACCTTACTTCACCCGGGCATTCACCGTATCCAGCAGAATGCCGGCATCCGGTTGGGACCCGGTGCTGATGAAATGGATATAACTGGCTCCATTGGGGGACTTATTAGCCATTTTCAACGTTCCGGCCTTCTTTCCGTCCAGAGACACCACGGCCTGCCCACCCTGCCAAAGAATGGAAATTTCATGCCACGCGCCGGGCGTGAAAGGCGCTTTTTTCATCCCCAGCAACAGATGGGGCGCAGGTCTCAGTCTAATCGGGAAGGTAAACAAGGCATAATCCTTCGTGGTGGAATCACAGGCATTGAACAGCCGATCCGTCAGAGAGACCTGAAGGCCGGAATCATCCGCCTGCTCCCCGTCCGCTACACGGAAGCGGAATTTGACCAGCCCTGTGGTCCCGTTCGGAAAGTTCCAGGTAGCCCCGCCGTTCCGGTAATCCACATTGGATTTTTCATTGACCAGTTCGGGATCATTCAGACGCTTGATTTGCAACACCTTTTTCGTGTCCCCGGACGGATCCGGAACCAGCTCGGCGGAAGGCTTGCGGTTATAACTGCAATGGCCTTTTTTCTGGGGGATATAAGTATGAATGGTCCACTGGGAATCCAAATCTTTCCCCGTCTGCGTGGCACGCGTCTTGGCCCTTACCCAACGGCGGTCCACAATAACCAGGCGGCGGTGGTTTTTATGCTGCCCCAGGGAAATAAGGATGCGGTTTTTGTCCAGCTGCACCATTTCGCTCTGGTGTTTGCCACGGTCTTCCGGACCATCCAGCGTAGCATAGCCGGGATGGTTGCGGTGTTCGTCCAGGATAATCTCCCGGAACCCGTACCAGGTTTTGCCCTCGTCCCCGGACATAGCAATGTGGTGGGAATCACGGTTGGTGAATACATCCTCCCACGTTCCGTTGCCAGCTGTGGCGTTTTCAGGCAGAGCCATTGTATTCGTCCACAGGGAAACGATAGTTCCGTCATCCAGGCGGCCCAACGTGTTCATGGTCAGGGTGCCGAAAAAGCGGGAAGGCTCCGGTTTGCTCCATGTTTCCCCGTAATCCCTGGAAAAAGCCTGCCACGCCTGGTCCTGGGAAGTGCGGGCAAGCGCCCACAACGTACCGTCTTTCATTTCCAAAACCGTGGCTTCCACGGCATTGTTGAACCATCTGACGCCCTGGTGGGGAGGCCTGGCTTCATGTCTGGGGGAAGTAATACCGTTCTTGGATACATGCCAGGTCAGCCCCCCGTCATCGGAAATATGGAACTTGGTGCCGCTGCCCATGTTGTGGAACGGCACGATCACCCTGCGGCCCTTGTTCACAAAAACAGGGGTTCGCATGATGCCGCCCAGTTTTTTCAGGTTTTTCCTCTTTTCCGGATCTTTCCAGTCTTCTTCCAGCTTGCCGTCATTCGTGACGGCAAGCCACTTGCCGTCCAGCCCACCCCTGGAAAGAAATACAAAGCCTCCGATAGGCTGCACACGAATGAATTCCCTGGTCAGAAGGTTGCGCACAATAGCCGGAGATTCCTTGGGAATGCCTCCGTAGTTGGGAGGGTAGCCCGCCGGAGCGGCCTTCATTTCCCATGTTTTTCCGTTATCCCTGCTGACCAGGTAATCCGGTTCCTTGCGGGTACCGGAATAATGGCGTATTTCACGGGAGTCCACACGGATAAGGCCGCGCCCCGCATCAGCCGGCGGAGTAGCGACAACTTCAGGTTCCGGAACGGGTGCGTCCTTCTGTTGGGCATAACAGCAACAAAAGGAACCGGTCAACAATGCAAACAACAGGTTTTTCATAAACTAAATATCAAAGGCTGTATATTTTTCTCAACCAGAGCTTTCCCTTCAAGCAAAATCCTACCTTCCATCAGAAGACGATCATCAGGAATGCTTTCCCGCCTGCTTCCCTCCCCGGTATTTTGCATCAAGCTTTTTCAGAAGTACGGCCAGCTCCTTTTCCAAAACCTCGTACCCCCTGGCATTGGGATGCACCACATCCTTCATAAATTCATTCTGCGGAGAAGCACCGTCTGCGGAAAGAAGCGCCTTTCCCGGATCGGCAAAGAAAATGTCCTTTCCGTTATGCAGCCCCGCCAACAGTCTGTTCGTCTGCTTCACCGGTTCCGCCAGTTTTTTCTCCTTCCGTGGGAGAACGCCCAGCAACAGAATTTTGGAAGAGGGGCACTTCCGGCGCACCAGGCGGACAAATGCCCTGATATTGTCCGCACATGCCTGCGGCGTATCCTTGCGGTGCCCCAGATTATTGGTCCCCAGCAACACAATGATAACCCGCGGAGAAATGCCGTCCAGCTCCCCGTTTTGCACACGGTAATAGGCATTATCCACATAATCAAATCCAAAGCCCATATTCGTCGCCGCATGCGGGCCGAATAATTTCTCCCATGAACCCGCTCCCGTATTTTTTCCGTCCCCGGAAGGCTCCCCTCCCCAGTGGTGGGTAATGCTGTCCCCTATCATCACGTATTCAGGTTTGACGGTCCGGTTTCTTTTTTTAACAGCTTCATGCCGGGCATTCCAATCATACGGGTCCCGCTGATGAGGCTCCGGCTTCAGGGTAGCGGGCAAAGCGGCAGAGGGAGCGGAAAAGGCGGGAAACACCAGGCTGGAAACGCCCAGCAGCAAAGCGAATGTGAACAATAGGGAATTCATGATGGAACAGCGGAATTGAACCACAGTTTAAACGGATTCTTTCACTTATCAAGATAACATGAGGGTCCGACCCTCTTCGGATAGAAAAGACCATCATTCAATGATGATCCTCTTGTGCGCAACAACGTCGTTTTTTCAGACGTTTTTAACTGTCAAATAGATAAAAACAGCTTGCCGATGAAAATTGAAAGTCTGGTCTAATCATTTTTTCTAATTGGGAAAAATCAACATATTCCAAAAAATATTATAATTCTGACAAGAACAACATAGGCAACGCGTAATTCTCATGCATGAATTTAAAAATTTTATCATTAATGAAATCATTCCCCATATTTAAAATCATATTCTGCATATTGTCCGCTATTCCATTGATAAAAGCAGAAGATAAGATTCCATTTCCTATCATAGAAAATGGAAATGGAGCATCCATTTATTACAGTGGGGAAAATCAAATTATCCATACGGCCATTGACATTCTCATCAAAGATTCTCAATACATATGCAGAAAAGAAGGAATTTCTGTGACGAACTCCGAAAAGGCAGGGGATATCCTGGTAGGCGTTATTGGAGAAGATAAAAAGTTCGACACGTTATGTTCACAACACTGCTCGAAATACAAAGAACTAAAAGGGAAATGGGAAACCTTTCTCATACATCCCATACGATCCCACGATAACAAGAAAAGACTTTTGGTAGCCGGCTCGGATGCACGAGGCGCAGCATATGGAATATTGGAACTATCAAGAAGCATGGGAATATCCCCCTGGATTTGGTGGGCTGACGTCATTCCGAAAAAAAAGGACTCCGTTCTCTGGAATCGCCCTCCTCAATACATGCAGAGCCCTTCTGTCCCATACCGCGGCATTTTCCTGAATGATGAAGACTGGGGACTCATGCCCTGGAGCACAAAAAATTATGATCCAACCAAACGGGCAGGAGAAATTGGAATACGAACATATTCCAAAATTTTTGAGTTAATGATGAGGCTCCGAGCCAATACGCTGTGGCCAGCCATGCACGAATGCACGGTTCCTTTCCATTTTGTCAAGGGCACCAGAGAAACGGCTGAAAAATATGGCATAATCATAGGAACGTCACATTGTGAACCCATGTTGAGGAATAGCGCAGGAGAATGGAACGACCAATTAAACGGACCTTATAATTTTGTCACTAATTCCAGCAATGTCATCCATTACTGGAAAGAACGCCTGTTGGAAGTAGGACAAAAAGAGAATATTTATACGGTCGGAATGCGAGGACGGCATGACGGCAGAATGCAAGGAGTCAGTTCTATTGAAGAAGAAAAGAATGTTTTGCAACAGGTTATCCGCAGTCAGAGAAATCTTTTAGCAAAATATGTTAACAGCAATGTAAAAAATATACCGCAAATTTTTGTTCCTTATAAGGAAGTTTTAAAGGTTTATAACAACGGATTAAGCCTTCCTGATGATATAACGCTCATGTGGAGCGATGATAATTATGGACACATAACACGCTTGAACAATGACAAAGAAAAATCCAGAACGGGAGGCTCTGGAATATATTATCACATTTCTTATTGGGGCTCCCCTCAGGATTATCTCTGGCTTGCATCCACCCAGCCGGGCCTGATCTATCAGGAAATGCAGCGAGCGTGGGAGAATCAAGCGCGCAAAATATGGATATTAAACGTAGGAGATATCAAACCGGCGGAATATCTGATAGAATTTTTTCTGGATATGGCATGGAATATTCATTCTATTAATTCAACAACAATTCGCGCCCATCTTTCTTCCTGGGCAAGTCGGCAATTTCCCGGTTACGAACATGAAATATCCCCGCTTTTAAATCTTTATTATGATCTTGCCGCCCAAAGAAAACCGGAGCATATGGAATTTCCTCCGTCAAAAAGAGGAATACTATTCTCCAATCCATACAATTTCCACGAATTCGGGGATGAGGCTGGGCGAAGAATATATTGGTATCAGGTTCTCAGCGACATGTCGGAAAAAATCTATAAAAAAATGGATCATGAAAAAAAAGACGCTTATTTCCAGCTGGTACATTATCCTATTTCTTCCGCAGCTTCCATGAACAAAAAAGTTCTGTATGCTCAAAAAGCCAGAGAACTGGCTTTATATAACCTCCCGGCAGCCAATCACTACAGTGCTCTTTCCAAAAAGGAATATAATAAAATATTCCAATTAACCCATCACTACAATTTAGAAATAAGTAATGGAAAATGGAAAGGAATGATGAGCATGTCTCCAAGAAATCAATCTGTTTTCAAATGTCCCGAGCTTCCTGAATTTATCACTTCAACAAAAAAAGGGATACTGCTTTGGGTCGATGGCAATCCGTCCCCCTCAGAAGCACGCCAAATCTCTTTACCCACTTTAACGAAAGGAGCAGAAAAACCATCAACCATTACAGTCTACCAAAGAGACAACGCCGACATTGTTTATGAAGCCATTGATATTCCAAAAGGATTTCAAATTCAAACAAATCCTCTTCCCGGAGGAGAAGTTCAAATAGCTATATATACGGATTCCAGCGCACAAGACGGACGGAATACAATTAAAATAAAACTCAACGGAGAATATTACACATTCATATGTCCCATCGTTTCAGCAAAAACAAACATGCCTCAACAATTTATTGAAAATCAATTTTACATAGCATTCCCCGCAACACAACAAATTAACAATAAATTAAAAACAAAAATTATTGATTCGCTCGGGCATAGCGGAAGCTCTTTAGTTCTTCCGAAATCTTCCAAAGACAATAAAAACAAACATGCCTTTTACGAATTTTATTCCTTCAGCAAAGGACAATTCAATCTATATGTCGGAAGCATTCCCATTCATCCGCAATGCGAAAAAAAGTTAAGGTATGCCGTTATCATTGACAATCAGGCGCCCGTCATTGTATCAACATACGCAGAATTCCATACAACAACGTGGAACTTGAATGTTCTGAGAAACCAATCTTTAACCTCAAGCCAGCATATTATTGAAAAACCGGGGAAGCATACCATACAGATTTATGCGCTTGATGAAGACTTATATTTAGACCAGATCATGATTGATTTTAAGGAAAATAGAAATTTTTATACCATTCCCTGCAGTTATTATAATAACCCAGTTAATTCGCTTACAGAAAAAAATCCTATTATTGAAAACAAGGACTTGCCAACAAAAAAATAATATGCATAATTTCCCCCCTTCATTATTATTTTATATTATTTTTTGTTTATGGTCAGCATCATAAAAGACTTGAAAGAGCCTCTCGCCCTGCCTCAGGAATGGCAGGGATTCAAGCCGGGAGCATGGACGGAGTCCATTGACGTACGGGATTTCATCCAGCATAACTATACGCCTTATTCCGGCAATGAAGAGTTCCTTTCCGGCCCCTCCCAGCGCACGCTTCGTTTGTGGGATGAGCTGAAAGTCCTGCTGAAACGGGAAATAGACAACGGCGGCGTGCTGGATGCTGATGAAGAAGTGGTATCCTCCATCACCTCCCACAAGCCCGGCTACATTGACAAGGAACTGGAAGTGGTCGTAGGCCTCCAGACGGACGCCCCCCTGAAACGGGCCCTGATGCCCTTTGGCGGCCTGCGCATGGCCCAGCAGGCCCTGGAATCCTACGGGTTCAAGATGTGCGAAAAAACCGCGGATATTTTCAAAAAGATACGCAAGACGCACAATGAAGGCGTTTTCGACGCCTACACTTCCGATATCCGGGCGGCCCGTTCCGCCGGCATTATTACCGGCCTTCCGGACGCCTATGGCCGCGGACGCATCATCGGGGACTACCGCCGGGTGGCCCTGTACGGCACGGACAGACTGATTGCCGAACGCCGCAAGGACCTCAAAAACCGTGAACATTCCCCCCTTACGGATGAGCTGATCCGCCTGCGCGAAGAAATGAGCGAACAAATACGCGCCCTGGAAGAACTCGCCCAGCTGGGCGCCTCCTACGGCTGCGACCTCACTCGCCCCGCCGCAAACGCCCGCGAAGCCGTGCAATGGACGTACCTGGGCTACCTGGCCGCCGTGAAGGAACAGAACGGAGCGGCCATGTCCCTGGGCCGCGTTTCCACTTTCTTCGACATTTATTTCACCCGCGACCTGGAACAGGGGCTCATCACGGAAGAGGAAGTTCAGGAAATCATCGACCAGTTCGTGATGAAGCTGCGCATCGTCCGTTTCATCCGCACGCCTGATTACAATAACCTGTTCTCCGGAGACCCCACCTGGGTGACGGAATCCATCGGCGGCATGGGAGAGGACGGGCGCACCCTCGTCACCCGCAGTTCCTTCCGCATGCTGCAGACCCTGTACAACCTGGGGCCGGCTCCGGAACCGAACCTGACCGTTCTGTGGTCCCGGAACCTGCCGGAAGCCTTCAAAAGCTTCTGCGCCAAGGTTTCCATTGAAACGTCCTCCGTCCAATACGAGAACGACGACCTGATGCGCCCGCACTGGGGCGACGACTACGGCATCGCATGCTGCGTGTCCGCCATGCGCATCGGCAAGCAGATGCAGTTCTTCGGAGCGCGCGCCAACCTCGCCAAGTGCCTTCTCTACGCCCTGAACGGCGGCGTGGATGAACTCAAGGGCAAACAGGTGGCCCCGCCCTCCCCCCGCTACACGGAAGAAATTCTCAACTATGATGAAGTGATGGCCCTGTACGACAAGATGCAGGACTGGCTCGCCAAAACTTACATTGACGCGCTGAACATCATCCACTACATGCACGACAAATACTGCTATGAACGCATTGAAATGGCGCTGCATGATCCGGAAATCCTGCGCACGATGGCCACGGGAATCGCCGGGCTTTCCGTGGCGGCGGACTCCCTGTCCGCCATCAAGTACGCCACCGTAAAAGCCATCCGCAATGAAGAGGGGCTGATTGTGGACTTCAAGACGGAAGGGGAATTCCCCTGTTACGGGAACAATGACCCGCGCGTGGACGACATAGCATGCAGCCTGGTCAGCAATTTCATGGAAAAACTGCGCAAGCTCCACACTTACCGCAATTCCCTGCCCACCCAGTCCATCCTGACGATCACCTCCAACGTGGTGTACGGCAAAAAGACGGGCAACACGCCGGACGGCCGCCGAGCCGGGGAACCGTTCGCCCCCGGCGCCAACCCCATGCACGGAAGGGACAGGAACGGAGCCGTGGCGTCCATGCTCTCCGTAGCCAAGCTGTCCTATGACGACTCCCTGGACGGCATCTCCTACACCTTCTCCATCGTTCCGCAGGCCCTGGGCAAGGAGGAAAGGGAACGCCGCGTCAAGCTCGTCTCCTTGCTGGACGCCTACTTTGCCGCTACAGGTCACCACATTAATGTGAACGTACTGGAACGGGAAACGCTTCTCGACGCCATGGATCACCCGGAAAAATACCCGCAGCTTACCATCCGCGTTTCCGGCTATGCCGTGAATTTCATCAAGCTGACCCGGGAACAGCAGCAGGAGGTCATCAACCGCACCTTCCACACCCGCTAACCCGGACGACAAACGGATGCCGCAGGTTTTTCCACAAAACCATGATCCGGACGGAGAAAGCTCCGTCACCGGTTTGGTTCATTCCGTGGAATCCTGCGGCACCGTGGACGGTCCCGGCATCCGCTTTGTCCTTTTCCTGTCCGGCTGCAGCCTGCGCTGCTGCTACTGCCACAATCCGGATACCTCCTACGTTCGGCGGGGCCGGCTCAGAAGCGCGGGTGATGTCCTCAGGGAAATAGCCCGTTACCGGGATTTTTTGCAGGCGGCGGGCGGCGGCGTCACCCTCTCCGGCGGGGACCCCCTCTTCCAGCCGGATTTTACCGGCGCCGTGCTGAAAGGCTGCCGGAAACTGGGACTGCATACCTGCCTGGACACTTCCGGCCATCTGGGCGTGAATGCGGGCGAAGAAATGCTGGCGGATACGGACCTGGTCCTGCTGGATATCAAGGCATGGAATCCGAAACGGTACCGCGCCCTGACAGGAGGGGAACTGCGCCCTACGCTGGAGTTTGCGGAACGCCTGGCCTCCCTCCGCAAGCCCGTGTGGCTGAGGTATGTGTTAGTACCCGGCGTTACGGACAATCTGGAAGAAATTGAGGAACTCTCCCGCCATGCGGCGCTCCTGGGCAACGTGGAACGCGTGGACGTGCTCCCTTTCCACCAGATGGGGAGATTCAAATGGGATGAATTGAAGCTGGATTACACTTTAAAGGACGTCCCGGAAGCGTCCGCAGAACTGGCGGAGCAAGTCCGCGGCATTTTCCGGCAGACAGGCTTTCCGGATTGCGTGCATTAACCGGATTTTCGCGCCTTGGTGCCATCAACCGCAGCAAACCGAATACAGATATCTCCCCTCCTCATCTTCCGGATGAAAGGCCCTTCTCCCCTTTCCCAAATTATTCCTTTCCGGAAATTTCCCGCAAAGCATCCAGCACTTCCCGCACGGCAATGTGGCGGTTGCAGGGGACATCCCGGTCACAATCCTTCCGGAAGCAGGGGGAACAGCACTGGTGGCTGTAAAGGGAACGGTTGAATGTACCCATAGGGCGGTACACATCCGGAAGCCGGGTGGAAAACAGAGTCACCACCGGAAGCCCGCGGAAAGAACAGAGGGACGGGAAATCGCCATCCACGGCTACCGCCGCCGAAGCGCCGTCCATGACGGAAAACAGAGCCTCCGGCGCACCCACAGCCAGTTCCACATTCAAATGTTCCGCCAGCGCGGCGGCGCGCTCCCGGTCTTCTTCCAGAGCCACCAGAACCGTCCGTCCCGGCAAAAGGGAAACCAGTTCCGTCCACTGCTCCCGGCTCCATTCACTGGCGCTTCCCAGACGGGAAAACGGAGCAATTAAAATGGGGGCGCCTTCCGCCGGGGCCGCTTTTTTCACAGGGAACAAAGACGGTTTACCGACGTCCAGCCCATGCAGCCCCCCCAATTGCAGATAAAGCTGCACCCGGTGCGCCGGGGGGGCGGCGCGCAGGACGGGGGCCTTTACCCGGAATTTGTATTTCCGGACGCCGGGATGCGTGTCCAGCCCGGAGAACATCATGGGGCCATACGGTTCCAGCGCTTTCAGGGTTTCCATATCCCCATCCAGCATGACGCCCAGATCCAGCGGGCCGTCATTGTAAAATTCATCTGCCGCCAAAGCTTCCCGAAGCTGCTTCAGGGAATCGTGCGGCAGCACATGGGTAACCTCCGGCACCGTCTTCCATATTCCCATCTGGGCAGACGGGCAGATAACGTTCACCTGCATGTCGCACCGGACGGTTTTCAGGGCACGAATCAGGGGAACGGTCGCCAGGGCTTCATCCAACGCCCCGGGAACGGCTACAAGAATGCGGTACGGCTTCAGCTCCATATTTTCCAGAAGCGCAGCCGTTTTTTTATCCTGCGGAGCAAAACGGTCAACGGATTTCCAGCGGTGGTGCATCCAGAACACATCCAGCACGGATTCCCGGATCAATGTTTCCAGCCCCCTGTTCACTTCAATAGTATCCCCCGCCAGAGAGCCGTCCGACCCGGAAAAATCCACCACATTCCCCATATCCGCTATCCAGTGGCCGGGAGCATCCGTACGCACCGCTATGGCCACCATGTCCGCGCCAGCCCTTTTTCGCAGCAGAGCGGGCAGCGGAGTCGTGCCGGTCACCTTGCCGAAAAAGGGGACATACACCCCCTCCCATACGAACTGGTCGCTCAGCACGCCCAGGGCCCCCCCTTCCTTGAGCATTTTCATGGGAGCCTTGATGCCGCCCTCCTTGGAGAACATCTGAGTTCCACGTTCCGTGCGCCGCTGGTACACGTATTCCTCCATCAGCGGATTGTCAAACTGGCGGTACATGGACCCGTAACGCTCCACCTCCGGGTAAAATGCGCGTATTCTCGCCAGC
>ULUE01006815.1_pt1 | contig 23297 bp, 19 predicted proteins | sample 1958211 | NCBI WGS metagenome assembly ULUE01 (sample SAMEA4835752, study PRJEB28245) | human gut metagenome | biome: gut microbiome; material: fecal sample | place: Denmark | collected 2008 | reverse complement strand
GATAAACACCTATAATTAGTGTTTACCTCCTACTCGATTTTTCTATAAGGCTATTTATTTCTATATGCCTCTTGGTCTCTATATGCCTCTTGATTTCTATATCCCTGTTTGGTTTTTATATTCCACTAAAAAAGACAGTCTCTCGTGCAATAGAATAAGGAGGGGAAAACAATAAACCACCCATTGGGACGTTATATATTTATGATGTATCAGAAGAAAACCATACGAGATAACAAGCAGGCTGCTTTCTCACACCGATGGACCATTTCCGTCCTGTGGACAGTCCTGCTGATGTGCTGTGCCCTCGGAGTCCGGGCCCAGTCGTTCACACTCCAGGGCAAGGTGTCGGACACCAATGGCAATCCGATCGAGTTGGCCTCGGTGATGGTTGTCTCGCAGGGCAAGCTCGCCATGACCAATCTCAAGGGCGAGTTTAGCCTGGAGCTCCACAGTGCCGACAGTGTGGCCGTCCGTTTCTCGATGGTTGGTTATCGCACCAAGACGCGCGTCCTGCGCCGTCCGCGTGGGCGCCAGACCCTCATGGTCCAGTTGGCCGATGACAATACGCTGGGCGAGGTGACGGTGGAGGGCAAGAAGAAACGCCAGGGCACAACCGAGCAGTTGGACCTTCAGACTACGCAGCAGGCTCCCTCGGTCTCGGGCAACGCCGTCGAGGAGATGGTGCAGACGCAGGCCGGTGTCTCCACCCATTCGGAGTTGACCTCCCAGTATAACGTGCGCGGTGGTTCGTTCGACGAAAACTCCGTCTATATCAACGACGTGGAGGTCTATCGTCCCTTCCTGGTGCGCAGTGGACAGCAGGAGGGCCTCTCCGTCATCAATCCCGATATGGTGGCCTCTGTGGGATTCTCCTCGGGTGGCTTCGAGGCCAAATATGGCGACAAGATGTCTTCTGCGCTCGACATCACCTACAAGCGACCTACGCGCACGGAGGCCAAGGTATCGGCTTCGCTCCTTGGCGCCAGTGCCTACGTCGGACTTGCGGCGAAGAAGTTCACGTGGACCAACGGCCTCCGCTATAAGACCAACCGCTACGTGCTGGGATCGCTGGAGACCAACGGTGAGTATAAACCCAACTTCCTCGACTATCAGACCTATCTGTCCTGGCAGCCGACGAAACGGTGGCAGCTCGACCTCATCGGCAATATCTCGGAGAACCATTACAACTTCCGTCCTGAGGACCGCAATACCAACTTCGGTACCATGGAGAACGTGAAGAACTTCCAGGTCTATTTCGACGGACAGGAGAAGGACCTCTTCCGCACCTTCTTCGGATCGCTGGCCTTGACGCACAAACTGAAGGACAACAAGACTTCCGTCTCTCTCATCGGGTCGATCTTCACCACGAAGGAGCAAGAGCGCTACGACATCCAGGGACAGTACTGGCTGACGCAGACGGAGACTTCCGAAAACCTTGGTGTGGGTACTTATATGCAGCATTCGCGCGATTATCTCAAGGCGACGGTGGGCAACGTCAAACTCATGACGCGCCGCACGACGGACCACCACCATGTGGAGGGTGCGCTGCTCTGGAGGATGGAGCGCGTCACGGAAAACTCTGCTGAGTATGAGTATCGCGACTCGGCTGGCTACAACGTGCCCCATACGGGCAAGGATCTGTATATGATCTATTCGCTGCGTGCGCGCAACGAGCTTCGTGCCAATCGCTTCGAGGGCTACCTGCAGGACAACTGGAATTTCCGCACGGGCAATGATAGTGTGCCGACGCTCTATACACTCAACTACGGTGTGCGCTTTGCCCATTGGAATTTCAATGGCGAGACGCTGATCTCACCCCGCGTCTCGCTCAACATCGTCCCGGGATGGAATCGCAACCTGGCCTTCCGTGTGGCCACGGGACTCTACTACCAGGCTCCTTTCTTCAAGGAGTTGCGCGACACGACGACGCTCAACGGTGTGACCTATGCCAAACTCAACCAGAAGATACGCTCTCAACGCTCCATCCACCTCGTGGGAGCGATGGACTATAGTTTCCGCATGCTCGACCGGCCGTTTAAGTTCTCGGCGGAGATCTACTATAAGATGCTCTCGCGCCTTACCCCTTATGTCGTGGACAATGTCAAGGTGACTTACTTCGGCGACCAGGAAGCCTCGGGCCATGCTGCGGGTATAGACCTGAAACTCTTCGGCGAGTTTGTGCCCGAGACCACTTCGTGGTTGACGTTCAGTGTGATGAGTACGCGGATGAAGATTGGCGGCAAGTCCATCCCCCTGCCCACGGACCAGCGTTATGCCGTCAACCTCTTCTTTACCGACTACTTCCCTGGTACGACCAAGTGGCGGATGAGCCTCCGCCTTGCTTTTGCCGATGGTCTGCCTTTCTCTGCCCCCCACAAAGAACTGGAGTCCAATACCTTCCGTGCGCCAGCCTATAAGCGTGCCGATATTGGTATGAGCTACCGCCTCTTCGACAACCACGAGGGCGACAAGAAGTCCATCCTCCGCAATGTGTGGCTGGGACTGGACTGCCTCAACCTCTTTGGCATCAACAATGTCAACAGCTACTATTGGATCACGGACGTCACGGGCCAGCAGTATGCTGTGCCCAACTATCTCACGGGGCGCCAAATCAATGGTCGCATTACCATCGAGTTCTAATCCTTCCCTATATAACAGATTATTAGCGGCAGACTTATGAAGTCTGCCGCTTTTTCATCCTGTCCATGAGGTGAAAGAGAATTGTGTGGGTACACGGTAAAAAAGTTGCAAAAAAAGACCTTAAATGTTTGCATTAGTCAGCAGAAAACATTAACTTTGCCATCGTTATCCTGAAAACAATCTTTTTACCTTAAAGAAGGACTAATACCTATTGAAGTGGAAGCGGTCGCCTGTGAAGGCCATCGCTTTTGTTTTTTCTTCTCCTTCTCCTTCTTCTTCTGTTTCCATCTTTTCCTTTTCGTCTTTTCCTCCCTTTCCTTTCCTCTCTTAGCTTCTTCCCTTTGTTTTCTTTCCATTGTTCTCTCTCCACGCCAGTCTTACGTAGCTCCTTCCTTTATTATAGGAATAGCAATGGAGTGTTTTCGTTGTTGTCAGAGTCAACGGGCCATTCTTGCATACAGAGGGAGGAAAAAGCAAGAGGTCGGATCCGCACCCCGAAGGATGGTCTCCGACCTCTTGCGTAGTCCCATGGCGAGACCGTCTATGCTTTGTCTGCTGCTTTTTGTAGCTTACTTCTTCAGCAAGTCCATATCCATGAAGATCTTCTTGAGGATCTCTATGGCCTGGTCCACTTGGTCCTTGGTGTGCGTGGCCATGAGGGCGAAGCGCACCAGCGTGTCCTGCGTGGCACAAGCAGGCGGAATAACCGGGTTGATGAATACGCCCGCATCATAGGCGAGCTTCGTGACGAGGAATGTCTTATCGACATCGTGGACGTAGAGCGGGATGATCGGGCTCTCCGTGTCACCAATCTCGAAGCCCTCCTCGCGGAAGCGCTTCAGTGCATAGTTGGTCACGTCCCACAGGTGCTCGATGCGCTCCGGCTCCTTCTGTAGGATGTGGAGAGCCTCCAGTGCTGCTGCCGTGGCTGCAGGCGAGTTGGAAGCACTGAAGATATAGGTGCGTGAGGTGTGACGAAGCCAGTTGATGGTATCGAAGTCGGAGGCAATGAAGCCGCCGATGGAAGCCAGACTCTTGGAGAAAGTGCCCATGATCAGATCGACCTCATCAGTCAGTCCGAAATGGTCGCAAACGCCGCGTCCCTCTCTTCCGAAGACGCCGATGCCGTGAGCCTCATCTACCATGACGGAGCAATTATACTTGTGCTTCAGTTCAACGATCTGCGGCAGCTTGGCCAGGTCGCCCTCCATGGAGAATACACCATCAACGACGATCAACTTGATGGCCTCGTGCGGCAACTTAGCCAGCACGCGCTCCAGGTCTTCCATGTCGTTGTGCTTATAGTGGAGCTGCGTGGCAAAGCTCAGACGGCGTCCATCGACAATGCTCGCATGGTCGCGGTCATCACAGATGATATAGTCGCCACGGCCCACGACAACGGAGAGCACACCCTCGTTGACGGAGAAACCCGTCGAGTAGCCCAGCACGTCTTCCTTGCCGATATATTTGGCTATCTCTTTTTCGAGCTTGATGTGCAAGTCGAGTGTGCCGTTGAGAAATCGGCTGCCTGCACAGCCCGTGCCATATTTGTCGAGCGCAGCGTGGGAAGCGGCGATGATGCGTGGATCGCTGGGAAGGCCTGTGTAGGCGTTGGAGCCAAACATAAGAATCTTATGTCCGTCGATATCGGTTACTTCGGTACCCTGCATACTTGTGATTTCGCGGAAATAAGGGTACACTCCAGCCTTCATAAACTTCTGAGGCGTTCGGTAGCTTTTGTACTTTTCTTGTAATTGTCCCATTACTTTTTGACGTAGCCGAAGCTACTTCTTTAATATTAGGCTGCAAAGATACGAAAAAACTACCATAGCACGCCCTATTTCGCAAGAAATCTTTCCTTTATTTCAATTTTTAGCGCTTCGAACGAGCATAATTCATGTTATTTTCGTAATTTTGTGCCGTCAAGAAATGTAACAGTACGGTTCCTTTATGAAACATATCGTCTTCATCACAAACCCCATATCGGGCACGATCAGCAAAGCAGGCATACCTGAGCTTGTCGAAGTGCATCTCGACCACGCCCGATTCAGCTACGAGTTTGTCGCGACACAGTATGCTGGACACGCCACGCTGCTGGCCCAGGAGGCTGCAGCCCATGGTGCGGATATTGTCTGTGCCATCGGAGGCGATGGGACGGTCAACGAGGTAGGACGCGGCCTCCTTGGCACAGAGACTGCTATGGCCATCCTTCCCTGTGGTTCTGGCAATGGCCTGGCGCGCCATCTCATGTTGCCCATGGACTTGAAACGTTGCCTCGATATCATCAACCTCGACACCGTGGAGACGCTCGATTCCGGCGTCATCAACGGCCATCCCTTCTTTTGCACTTGCGGAATGGGCTTCGACGCCTTCATCTCGATGAAGTTTGCCGAGGCAGGCAAGCGTGGCCTCATGACCTATGTCGAGCAGATGCTGCGTGAGGGACTGTCCTACAAGCCCGAGACCTATGAGATTGAGGACGAGATGGGGTCGAAGACCTACAAGGCGTTTCTCATCAGTGCGGCCAATGCCTCGCAGTATGGCAACAACGCCTACATCGCTCCCCACGCTTCCATGAGCGACGGTCTGCTCGATGTCATCATCATGCAGCCCTTCAGTCTCATCGAAGCGCCGCAGGTGACGCTCGAGATGCTCAACAAGACCATTGACAAGAACGTCAATATCCGCACCTTCAAGGCCCGCCACGTCTATATCCACCGCAGCAAGCCGGGCCTCATCCACTATGACGGCGACCCGCTCATGAGCGATGCCGACGTAGAGATTGAGGTCAAACCCAAGAGCATCTGCGTCGTAGTCAATCCCCATGCCGATGAGGCTGCGCGTCAACCCAATATGATGCAGACTGCTGCCTCAGAGCTCTTCTATAACATGGACCGCATCCGCACGCAGATCACTCGCCAGGGCCGCAACATCCAGGCTACCAATCTAAAACTGCTTCGGAAGTTGAACCTGAAGTAAATCTCATCGTGTTCTCTTTCAAGCAGTTCTCCATACGTCAAGACCGTTGTGCCATGAAGGTAGGTACGGACGGTGTCCTTCTCGGAGCGTGGGCCGCGGGTGGTCAGCGCATCCTCGACATCGGGACTGGCACGGGTGTCATAGCCCTGATGATGGCGCAGCGCTTTCCTGATGCCCAGGTCTCGGCCATCGAACTCGATGCGTCGGCGGCCCAGCAGGCCCAGGAAAACGTAGCAGCAAGTCCTTTCTCCGATCGCATTGCGGTGGAGCATGTTGCCCTGCAGCAGTACGAGGCCATGCCCTTCGATGCCATTGTTGTCAACCCGCCCTTCTTCACCCATGCCCTTGCTGCCAAGGGTTGCGCAAGAGCTATGGCACGGCAGACCGACAGTCTCTCCTTTCGCGACCTCTGTCGTGGAGGCCGCCGCTTGCTGGCCGAGGGTGGGGTGATGAGTCTCATCATTCCTGCCGACCGTTGTGGTGAAGTGGAGACGGAAGCAGCCCTCGCTGGCCTCTTCCTTCAGCGCAAGGTAGCGATACGGACCACGGAGCGCAAGCAACCGAAGCGTTGCCTTTTGGCCCTGGGGCTCCGTTCTGCCCGTTCTTTCCCTCAGGAGATTCGTACTATGATGGAGAATGGCTATCCTACGCCATGGTATCAGTCGCTGGTGTCCGATTTCTACCTTTAGTCGCAGTCTTTCCTCCTTTTGCGTTTCCGATACGCTCAGAGCCTCATGTCTTATCCATAGCCGTTTATCAAGTTTTTTCATCCCCTGTGCAGTTTTTTCAAGTTTTATTCGTACCTTTGTTGGGTCTTTCTTCCTTATCATAGACCATGAAGCGCAACACGATGGTCGCAGAGTGGATGCAGAGACGCCGCTCCGAGGCCCTATAGGGTACAGAAAAACTATACAATTTTTTAAACAAAGTGTTGCAAACAAACCATTTATGAAAAAAATGATTCCCGTCATGATGCTCTCAGGCATCATCGGACTGAGCGCTTGCGGCAACAAGACAGAGCAGCCGCAGCAGAATGCAGACACGCTTGAGGTGGCCGACACCATCAAGGAAGACACCGCTGCCATTGATACGCCGCAAACGGCTGAGGTGCAGGAGAATGCTCAAGAGGAGAAGACGGTAGAGAAGAATGTGAAGAGTACGCAGGCTGGTGGCACGACCATCGCTGTGGGTGAGCCCTTGGCCGAAACGCTCCGCAAAGCCAAGGGAGTGACCTTCGAGTATAATGCCGACTACGGTGTAGCCTGCAACATCGGTAAGGTCTATATCAGCATTCCCGACGAGGATATCACCAAGGCCGGACTGGATTATGTCAACTCCCTTACCTCGGACATTGAACCCGATATCGACTTCAAACTCGAATACATCAAGCCGTCTGCGAAGATCAAGGATTTTGAGATCAACTAATCTCGCCATTTCATGATAGCCTATATATCATGATAGCATATATATAAGGTATAAGGCGCAAACAGAACCGTTGCGTTTTGCAATCAAAGACACTTCAAGCCCCCTGTATGGTTATTTCCTCTACAGGGGGCTTGAAAAATTTTTGTTCCCAGCCGGAGATGCTTGATGTTTCTAATCTCCGAGTTTTCTTTATACCTCTACCGCGACCACCTCGTTGCGGAGCACGTACCACAAGAACCCGGAGACATTCTTATGTCCAATCTTCCGAAGCAGTTCTATGTAGCTCTTCACCTGCGTGGCATGCTCCGGGCGTGGCTTGGCAAACTTATAGTCAACCACGATCGTCTTCTCGTCGTCGCTCATGACGCGGTCCGGTCGTTGCTCTATGGTCGTCCCGTCGGCAGGGTTGTACTGTAGGATGGAGCACTCGTTATAGAGTTTCCATCCTGGGCGAAACCACTCGGCTACGGTGGGATTGGCGAGTGAGGCTTCCACCTGTTTCCGCAGTTGTGCGATGAGTCGATCGTCCGTGATGATACCGTCCGAAACCAGTTGGCTGATGTGTGGTTCGATGTCCTCCTCTGTGCGGATGGAGGAGAAGAGCTGGTGGAGAATGGTGCCCATCTTGATATAGCTCGTGGGCGCGTCCGTCTCCTCGCCGCGCACAAACTCCTCACTCTTGTTGCTCTGTCGGAAGCCGATAGGCGTCTTGTGGGTCTCAATTCTGATCTCCTGCGTCTCCGAGGGCGACTCAAAGGGGTTGTCGCTTGCCGTCTTGTCTCCTTTGCCCACGGTGTCCTCACCCTCCAGCGTGCCATAGACCAGTTCCAGCGCCTCTTCGGTTTGATCCTTTCCCTGGAATGAGCAGTCGGCCCCCAAGTCGGCAGCCACCTGCTCGAGACACAGTTCCAAACCCTGACTGCGCTGCGATGTCAGTCCAGTAAACTTCTTTTTCTGACTCTCCGACATCCGCTTTCCCGTCACGAAGAGCCGTTTTCCTGCTCGCGTGAAGGCCACATAGAGGAGGTTCAGGTTGTCCACCGCGTTCTGGAAGTGCTCCTCGCGGTAGTCGTCCTCATAGACCGTGCCTACCAGGTTGTTTCTACTGAAATCAACCGGCGTGATGGGCAGCTCGTCAAATGGCTTTTCGCGTTTTCCCTTCTTGCACCACAGTGTGTTTCCCTTCTCCAACTGCCAGTCGCAGAAGGGGATGATGACGTTGTCAAACTCCAGTCCCTTGCTCTTGTGGATGGTCATGATGCGCACGCCCTCCACCTCGTCGCTTTGGATCGTCTTTTGCGAGATGGTGTTGTCCCATTCGGTGAGAAAGTCGTCGATGTCAGCTGGTCGATCGCGGAGATAATCGTTGAGTTTGTCGTAGAAGAGGCACACATACGCACTTTGGTTCTTGAGTTGGTCGAGTTGGAAGAGCGCATGGAGCGTATCCATCAGGTCGAGCAGCGGTAGGTTGCGTAGCTGGTCAGCCTCTCTGACATAGCGATCGGGCAGCGATTCTTCGAGCCTCTTTCTTATCTCTTCGTCGCTGGGCCGTCCTGGTCTCTCTGTCTTTCCCACAACCTCATCCCGTGTGGTGACGAGCAGGTGGGGCAGGGGAGCGCCCTCCTGTAGCACGTCGTTGCGATACGCCTTGACCAGTGCCGCCCGTGTCAGATTGTCCTCGGGATGGGCGAGTAGCCGCAAGGCGAGCACCATCACGTTGACGGCGAGGGAGGCGTCAAGACGGAAAGCCTCGTCAGAGACGATGCGCACCGACTGTCCAAACTCCTCGACGAAATAATCGGCGATATACTGTACGGGCGACTTGCTGCGCACGAGGATGGCGATGTCCTTCTGTCGTGCCCCTCCCTCGATCAGCCGCCGCACGGTGTCCGCCAAGCGTGCGAGGATGTTCTCCCGGTAGTCCTTCGACGGGAACAGCGCCACCTCCACATATCCCTTTCCCTGCCCCTTGGCATTCCCCTGCTTGACGTCGTCGTAGGCGCGTGCCAGCAGTGTTGCCTGCGGGGTCTTGTCGGCAGACAACTCGCCTACCGTCTCTTCCACCAGTCGGGTGAAGATGGCGTTGTTAAATTGGATGATGCGCTCCCACGACCGGTAGTTGGTCGCCAGTGTCTTTTCGCAGACGGCCTCCTTGCCAAAAGACTGCGAGAGGTTTGCCAGCAGTCGCCAGTCGCCCTGTCGCCAGCGGTAGATGCTCTGCTTCACGTCACCGACGATGAGGTTGCGCGATCCCTCCTGTGCCATGCAGTTGTCGAGCAGCACCTTGAAGTTGCGCCATTGTATCTGACTGGTGTCCTGAAACTCGTCGATCATGATGTGGCGCAGTTGTACGCCGATCTTTTCGTAGAGGAAAGGCGTGTCCGACCCCTGTATCATACCGTGGAGCAGTCCCTGCGTATCGCTGAGCATGAAGCGGTTGGCGTTTCGGTTGCTCTCCTCCACCGCCTTGGCGATGGCGTTGAGCAAGCGCAGTTCGCTCAGATGGGAGAGCGTCTGCACACAGGAGTTGTATTCACACCATAGTTCCTCGCGCCGCGTCTCCATCTCCTGGAGCAACCTCAGTCCGCCGTTGTTGGCCATGTCCTTGATAGCCTCCTTGTTGGCAGCCCCACATTTGGAGGCCGTCCACAGGTTTGCGTCCTGTAGTGCCTTCTGCACGCCGGCGGGTGTGGGCTCGTTGTCGAGTGTTCCCTTGCTCCGCTTCACGATATAGTTGTAGAGTCCTCGCCGGTAGAGCCCCGCGTAGTCTATATGGCATTGCCCCATCAGGGCCACCAACTCCCGTGCCGGATCCACCAGTTGCTTGCGTAGCGTGTTGCGCCGGCTGCGCAGTAGCGCCGTGTACCGCGAAAAAAACTTGCCACCTTCTGCGGCCAGCAGGTCGTTGAGCTCGCGTTCATGATCCTTGTAGAAGTCCTTGAAGATGTTCTGTCCAAACTTCTTGATCGCCCCGATGACGTTCCATCCCTGCTCGTCCTCTATGTTCTGGTTGATGTAGTCGCGCACCCATCCCATCACCTCTGGGTTGGCGTCGAGCGTCTCGATCATCTCATCGACTGCCTTTCCCTCCACCTCGTTGTCGTTGAGATCCACGCGCAGGTTGGCCGTCAGGTCCAGTTCGTGGGCGAGGTTGCGTAGCACGCCTTGAAAGAAGGCGTCGATCGTCTGCACGCGAAAGAAGTTGTAGTGATGGGTGAGCAGCGAGAGTGCCTGTCGCGCGTTGGTTCGCACAGCCATCGCTCCCAGCCCCGTCTGCTCCATCACCTTCTCCATATAGGTGTCCGACCCAGGTAGACTGTTCGCTATGCCGTAGAGCTGCGAGAGGATACGGAGTTTCATCTCCTGTGTGGCCTTGTTGGTGAAGGTCACGGCAAGGATGTGTCGGTAGTTCTCGGGGTCGCTGACGAGGAGTGAGATATACTCCACGGCGAGTGTGAAAGTCTTTCCCGATCCTGCCGAAGCCTTATAGACGGTCAGCGGGCGGCGCTGCTTGGTGGTCGTTGTCATGATAGCCAGTGTTGATGATGCGTTTACTCTCCAGCGGGTCGTTCCGCTGGCGAAAGGCGAATGCAAAAGTAAGAAAAAGAGGCGACGTGTGCAAATTTAGCATGGAATAATGAGGGTAGGTCTAAAACAAAAAAAGCATGGCACTCTTGCCATGCGGTGACTATAAAACTCTTTCAAACTACTACTTTTCAATGCGTGATTTAAGGTTCACACCTCATCGGTGATCCCCTCAATCGTGCATCGTTGTTATCCTAAACATCTTTTACCTTAGACCATAACCTATTTTGTTACCTGAACAACACTTTGTTCAATTACCCTAAAAATAACTAAAAACCTAAATCAATTACTATTAACCTAAACAATCTATTAACCTTTTGACGATGCAAAGGTAGGCACTTTCGTTTTGACCACCAAATGATAGCAAGTAAAAATTCGATTTTTCTCCCTATTCTTGACATAAATCAACGCATGTGTACGAACACACATACTCTTGCAGGTCTTATGCGAATATCTTGTGGATGTTTTGTTGGCTTTCGTATGGGTGTCATACCGAAAGCAGAGAGCCTCTTAAGGCCATTAGAGGAGAAAGAATGCTGCAAAACGAAGTCCATTCAAAAGTTTCTTTGTACCTTTGTGCCAAAATTGGCAACTATGGCAGAAAGAAATACAGTGGATATGACCCAAGGCCCTTTGCTGGGCAAGATTCTGCGTTTTGCACTTCCCTTTGCGGCAAGTGGCATCATGCAGCAACTCTTCGTCACCATCGACGTGGCCGTGGTGGGCCGCTTTGCTACCAGTGAGGCGTTGGCTGCCGTGGGCGCCAATACCTTTCTTATCAATCTCCTCATCAACCTTTTTGTGGGTGTCTCCATTGGTTCCAATGCCGTCATCTCCAACTTCATCGGACGCAACGACCGCCATCGTGTTCGCGACGCGGTAGGCACGACGATGATGCTCCCGATCTTTGCCAGCGTCTTGCTGCTGGGTTTCGGCGAGATCTTTGCTCCCAGTCTGCTGCGCCTCATGGGCACGCCTGCCGCCATCCTCGACCAGGCCACCCTCTTCCTGCGAGTCTATTTCCTCGGCATTCCCTTCTTCATGGTCTTCACCTTCGGCCAGGCCGTGCTCCGAGGCAAAGGCGACACCCAGCGCCCGCTCAACATCCTGCTCCTTGCCGGCTGCGTCAATGTGGTGCTCAACCTGTTGTTGGTCATTGTCCTCCACATGGGAGTCGCAGGAGTAGCCACCGCTACGGGCTGCGCCAACGTCTTCTCCGCCTTGGCTATCTTACGCCTTCTCCGCCGTGAGAAAGGCCCCTTCCGCTTGACGCGCCTCCGTCTTCGCATCGACCGGGCAGCCCTGCGCCAGATCCTTTTCATTGGAGTGCCCGCAGGCGTACAAAGCATGGTCTTCTCGCTGAGCAACATCTTTGTCCAAAGCGCCATCAACGGTTATGGACCTTCGGCAATTGCAGGCGCTGCTATCTCCCTCAACTTCGACACCTACTGCTATTTCCTGCTCACCTCCTTCTGTGGTGCTGCCGTCACCTTCACGGGACAAAACTATGGAGCAGGAAAGATAGACCGCTGCCGCCGCGTCTTTTGGATTTGTATGGGCTGTGGTGCACTGGCCTGTTTCCTCGCCAATATGCTTTTCTACACGCAGTCCGACTTCTTTCTGTGGTTCTTCACTACCGATCCCTCTGTCATCCACTATGCCAAGGTGCGCATGGCCACCGTCCTTGTCTTCCAGGCCCTGGCCTCATCCTACGAAATCTCTGCCGCCTCGATGCGCGGTCTCGGCCACAGTATCGAACCGACCCTGCTCACCATCCTTGGCACCTGCGTCCTGCGCTTCGCCTGGGTGTTCTTCGTCTGCCCCGTTTGGCCTGGTTTCCGCGAACTGATGCTGTGTTATCCCATATCCTGGGTTCTCACGGGCGTGATGGTCTGCGTCAGCTATGTCTTCGTCAGTCGCAAGGCTTACCGCAAACTCTCCCTCTAATTATATAAGTACAGGTACATAGAATATAGTTTACTCAGTAGGGTAGTCTGGCGCCTATCATGCGTCCGGACGCATCGTTCCTGCCTGCGTGTTTGTTATCCGTGCCCGCCATTGTCAGGAGGTGGTTTTCCTCCCTCGTTTCTTTTTGTGAAATGAGCAATGGGCTGCGCAAACTAATGTTAACCCCATTTTTTCATTGAAAGAAAAAGGATTTTAGCTGAATCTAAAATCCAAATTCACCGCAAAATCTGCCTTGTCTTTGGGGTTTTGTATACTTTTGCACCAAGAAAAGATGTAGAATCAAATTTTTGCATAATAATAAGGATACAGACAAAACAAAGATAGATATGAACAAGACACGATGGACCACCACCCTCATCTCTGCCCTTCTCCTGTTGGCATCCCCTTCTGCCAACGCCAGGAAGTGGACGCTGCAAGAATGTATCGACTACGCGTTGGCACACAACATCCAACTTCGCCGCAACCTCCTGTCGCGACAGTCAGCCCATGAGGACGTGTTGCAGTCGAAGGCTGACCTGCTGCCTTCGCTCACGGCCTCAACCTCCCAAAACGTCTCCTACAACCCCTTCCCCGAGAGCGGGCGCCAGCAGGTTGCCAATGGCTATGTGGAGATGACTACCGACAAGGTCTATTACAACGGATCCTACGCCGTGAGCTTCGACTGGACGATATGGAACGGCAATCAAAACCGCATGAAGATCCAGCAGAACCAACTCACCGAACAGCAGGCCGAGCTCGACTCCGCCATCACCGCCAACTCCATCCAGGAGCAGATTGCGCAGATCTACGTCCAGATTCTCTACACCCACGAGGCTTTGAAGGTCAACTGCCAGAGTCTGGAGTATAGCCAGGCCAACGAGCAGCGGGGCCAGGAGATGGTCGAGGTAGGGCAGTTCAGCCATGCCGACCTCGCCCAACTCAGCGCCCAGCGCGCTTCCGACGAGTATAATGTCGTGGCCCAGGAGAGCAACCTCAGCGATTACACACGCCAGTTGAAGCAGATCCTCCAGCTCACCGACAACGGTGAGGATTTTGAAGTCAGCATTCCCGACGATGTTACCGGTGACGCCTTGGCCGAGATACCCGGTCTGCAGACCGTCTATACCCATGCGCTCGCCTCCCGTCCCGAACTCCGCCAGCAGCGCCTCGCCATCGAGAGTGGCGAACTCAGTGTGCGGATGGCCAAGGCCAGCCGCCTCCCGACCGTCTCCATGCAGGGTGGCGTCTCCACCAATGTCACGACAATGAGTGACGCTGCCTACGGATCGCAGTTGAAGACCAACCTCACCACATCGGCAGGTCTGACGCTGAGCGTTCCCATCTTCGACCGCCGCGAGACCCGCACGGCCATCAATAAGGCCAATATCGCCATGGAGACGAGCCGCCTCGCCCTCGAGGAGCAGCAGACCACGCTCTATTCCACCATCGAGAGCTACTGGATACAGGCCGTCAACAACCAGGCCAAATACAAGAGTGCCCTGGCCAATACGGAGAGCCAGCAGACCAGCTACGAACTGCTCTCGGAGCAGTTTCGCCTCGGACTGAAGAACATCACCGAACTGCGCGAGGCGAAGGAGAACCTACTCGTGGCGCAGCAGAACGAGTTGCAGAGCAAGTACCTTGCCTTGTACAATATGCAGATGCTCAATTTCTACAACGGAAAATAATAAAAGATAGATATGAAAAAGATTTCGAAAGTATGGTATCTGGTGGTCGCCTTGGTCGTGTTGGGTGTGGCCGCCTACTTCCTCGGCAAACCCGACACCAAGGAGACCATCTCGTTTGACACGGCCACCGTGGGACAGACGAACATCCAGAACAGTATCACTGCCACGGGTACCATCGAACCGGTCACGTCGGTGACGGTCGGTACACAGGTCTCGGGTATCGTCAGCAAACTCTATGTCGATTACAACTCGGTCGTGAAGAAAGGACAGGTGATCGCAGAACTCGACAAGACCAACCTCCTCTCGGCCCTCAACCAGGCCAAGGCAATGCTGGAGAGTGCGCAGGCACAGGTGCGCTCCGCAGAGAGTGACGTGCAGAAAGCCCAGGCCGACTACAATGGCGTCCGCGCGAGTGCCAGTTACCAGCAGAGCAACTTCAGTCGCTACCAGACGCTCTACAAGAAGGGCCTCATCAGTGCCAACGACTTCGAGAGCGCCCGCCTCAGTTACCAGCAGGCCCAGCAGAATCTCGCCGCCTCAGCCCAGACCATCGCCACGGCGCGCCAGGGAGTAGCCCAGGCCCGCGAGCAGGTCCGCCAGCAACAGGAGCAGGTGAAGCAGGCCCAGACCAACCTCGGCTATGCTACCATCACCTCGCCCATCGACGGCGTGGTCCTGTCCAAGAGTGTGGAGGAGGGACAGACCGTCGCAGCCAGTTTCTCCACCCCGGAACTCTTCACCATTGCCAAGGATCTGACCAACATGCAAGTGGTGGCCAATGTGGATGAGGCCGACATCGGCGAGGTCAAGACCGGCGAGCGCGTCTCCTTCACCGTCGATGCCTATCCCGACGACACCTTCACCGGTAGGGTGACACAGGTGCGCCAGGAGGCCACGACGACCAACAACGTCGTCACCTACGAGGTTGTCATCAGTGCCCCCAATGCCGACCTCAAACTCAAACCCGGACTGACGGCCAACGTCACCATCTATACCCAGGAGCGTGCGGGCGTGATGGGCGTCTCCAGCAAGGCCCTCCGCTTCACCCCCACGCCCGAGACCGTCGGCAAGCAGTATAAGATACAGGATGTCGCCAACGCCAAGGCCAAGGTCTGGACCCTCGAGGGCAATGTCCTCCAGGCCCACCGTGTAAGCACGGGCATGAACGATGGTGTCAACACTGAGATTCTCTCGGGTGTGAAGGCAGGACTGAAAGTCATCACTGGCATCACCGTCACCGAACCCGAAGAAGACAAAGAATCTGACGACCAGGAGCAGAGTCCCTTCGCCCCCGGTCCGAAGCGCGACAACAAAAAGGAGAAAGCATGATGGATGAAAGTCAAAAGAAAGTAGTCATCGAGTTGCGCGACGTCAAGCGCGACTTCCTTGTGGGCGAGGAGACCGTCCACGCCCTGCGCGGCGTCTCCTTCAAGATCTACGAGGGTGAATTTGTCACCATCATGGGCAAGTCGGGCTCAGGCAAATCGACCCTCCTCAATCAGTTGGGGTGCCTCGACACGCCCACCAGCGGCGACTACTACCTCGATGGTGTGGCTGTGCGCACGATGTCGAAGTCGCAGCGTGCCGTCCTGCGCAACCGCAAGATCGGCTTCATCTTTCAGAACTACAACCTTCTGGCCAAGACCACGAGCGTGGAAAACGTTGAACTGCCGCTGATGTACAACCCCAGCATCACGCCGCAGGAGCGCTTCGACCGTTCCGTGGCTGCCCTGAAGGCTGTGGGGCTGGGGGAGCGCCTCTACCATAAGTCCAACCAGATGTCGGGTGGTCAGATGCAGCGCGTCGCCATTGCGCGCGCCTTGGTCAACAATCCCGCCGTCATCTTGGCCGATGAGGCTACGGGCAACCTCGACACGCGCACCTCCTTCGAGATCCTCGTCCTCTTCCAGAAGCTCCACGCCGAGGGGAGGACCATCATCTTCGTGACCCACAATCCCGACATAGCCCACTACGCCTCGCGCAATATCGAGCTCCGCGACGGGCGCATCATCCGCAACGAGGTCAACGACCACATCCTCAGTGCCGCCGAGGGCCTTGCCGCCCTGCCCAAGAACACCGACGAGTGATCATTGAGTCTTATATCAAGCGTATCATATTATGAATATCAGCAATCTTTTGAAAATAGCCCTCCGCGCCATTGCGGCCAACAAGATGCGGTCCTTCCTCACCGCCTTGGGCATCATCATCGGCATCGCGTCGGTGATCACGATGCTCGCCGTGGGTCAGGGCACCAAGAACAGCATCCAGAGCAACATCTCCGAGATGGGATCCAATATGATCATGATCAGTCCGGGAGCCGATATGCGGGGTGGTGTGCGACAAGACGCCTCCTCCATGGAGACCTTGAAACTCATCGACTATCAGGCCCTCAAGGACGAGTGCCATTTCATCAAGGCCATCTCCCCCCTCGTCCAAAGTTCCGGCCAGTTTATCTATGGCAACAACAATACGCCATCGAGTATCTACGGTGCCAACCTCGACTACCTAGAGATTCGTCAGCTGTCCGTCGCCGAGGGCGAGATGTTCACCGAGGCCGAGATCAAGTCGGCCGCCAAGGTCTGCCTCCTCGGCCAGACGGTGGTCGATAACCTCTTCCCCGACGGTTCCGACCCCATCGGCAAGGTCGTTCGCTTCAACTCCATCCCCTTCCGCGTCATCGGTGTGATGAAGAAGAAAGGCTACAACTCCATGGGTATGGACCAGGACGACTATGTCCTCGCTCCCTACACCTCTGTCATGAAGCGCATCCTCGCCCAGGACTACCTCCATCAGATCCTGGCCTCGGCTGTCGTGGAAGGTGTCACGGAGCAGGCCACCGACGAGATGACCACCATCCTGCGCCGCACCCACAAACTCAAGGATGCCACCGACCAAGCCGAGGGCGATGAGGACGACTTCAACATCCGCTCCCAGGAGGAGTTGGCCAATATGATGAACAGCACCACCGGCATGCTCACCATCCTCCTTGGCTGCGTGGCCGGCATCTCCCTCGTCGTGGGTGGCATCGGTATCATGAACATCATGTACGTCAGTGTCACCGAGCGCACGCGCGAGATTGGCCTTCGCATGAGTGTCGGCGCCCGTGGCGTCGATATCCTCAACCAGTTTCTCATCGAGGCCATCCTGCTCAGCGTCACCGGTGGCATCATCGGAGTCCTACTGGGTGTCGGAGCCTCCTACGCCATCAAGACCTTTGCCCACTGGCCCATCGCCATCGAGCCCTGGACGATCATCATGAGTTTCGCCGTCTGCACCTTCACCGGTGTCTTCTTCGGCTGGTATCCCGCCAAGAAAGCGGCCCGCCTCGATCCCATCGAAGCCATCCGCTACGAGTAAGCCCTTAGTTTGGGTAGGCCCTCCTGGGAGACGACTCCCAGGACCTGGCCTCACTCTTCGGGCAGTATCTCCTCAGGACGCGATACGAGACAAGTAGCGCCGTGGCGCAGCAGGAAGTCGTGGTCTCTGAATCCCCAGAGCACGCTGATGCAGGGGATGGAGCAGTTGCGTGCCGTCTCTATATCGACGTCGCTGTCGCCGATATAGACGGCCCCCTCGGCTTCCACGCCCAGTTGCTTCATCGCCTCCAGCACGGTGTCGGGCGCCGGTTTCTTGCGGATGTCCTCTCGCTCGCCGATGGCCACCTCCACGGTGTCAGGGAAGAAGTGGCGCGCCAGTTCCTGTGTGGCAGCATAAAACTTGTTGCTCACGATGGCCACGCGCTTCCCTCTACGGCGCAGTTCGCTCAGCAGCTTTTCTATGCCCGGATAGGGTGCCGTGGTGTCGAGACTGTGGTGGAGGTAGTGCTGGCGGAAGGTAGCATAGGCTGCCTCAAACTGTGGGTTGTCCAGTCCTCCTGGCACGGCCCGCTCCATGAGCTTCTTCACACCGTTGCCGACAAACTCCCTCACCTCCTCCAGTGTCCGCTCCGCCATTCCCGTGCTGCGCAGGGCATAGTTGACGCTGGCCGCCAGGTCGCGGATCGTATTGAGCAGCGTGCCGTCCAGGTCGAAAATATACGTCTGATACTCTTTCATACTTACGTACTTATATACTTGGTTGTTTATTGATTGGATAGAATCGCTTTCTATCAAGCGGACGCCCCGTAGCGGCAAGCATCATCCGGTGCTTTCCCTACAGGGCGTCTATCTATGGATTTGTTTCTTTCCCCAATCGGGTGGGGCAGGTCAGCGGCGGTGGAACCCCTTGCTGCTGGTCAGCGTCCAGGTCGGTGTCCATCGATCGACCGTGCTGCCGAAGCTTTGCGTGCCGAGCGGTGTGGTCCCCGTGGTGGCCTTTGCCTTCCGTGGTGTCTCTACGCGCTCCAGATCGATATAGATCTCGTCGTCATTGCTCTGTCCGACGAGATAGCCGAAGAACGTATAGGCGTTGCGGCTTGTCTCCCATCCGAGGTGGTAGCCGTAGTCCGTGCTGGCGGCATCCATGCGGAAGATCGTGTTGGAGTCGGTGTACTTGACGTAGATGTCTCCGTTGCGCGTGTCGATCCACCAGGTGAAGTTCAGCGCCTGCGTGTCTCCTTGGTCGTTTCTATCGACCTCCACGCCCTGTCCCGCATAGCGGTCCTTGGCGTCCTCGCTCCGGTAGAATGTCATCTCCACCGCATATTTCTCCGACACCCGTTTCTTCTCCCCCGGCTTGGCGTTGTCGTCGGTGTAGGTATAGACCATGTCTCCCTGCCACCGTCCGCTCAGCACGGCCACCATTTGGTCGGCCTCGCTGCCGTTGTTGTCATCGTCGGGGTAGTATCCGTTCCAATAGTCGTCGTAGTACCAATCGTCGTCGTCGCAGCTCGTCAGGGCAAACGGGACGGCCAGTAGGGCCATCAAGCCCAACAGTTGGGATAATTTTCTGATGCTCATATTCTTTACGTTGGATGGTTTCTTGTGCAAAAGTAGGCAAATTGCCTGACATCGAAGTTGAACAAATCCCTATTCTTTGGGGGAGAAATCCCTATTTCCCCTTCTCGGCAGTTCCCTTGGTCTGCAGCGGCCTCTGCGCACGGAAGTCCCAGCCGTAGTCGTGGTCGTAGCCGTTGTCCTCCACGCGCTCCAGTTGGAAGAACGACTGCTTACCGTCTCCACTGTCAATGTAGCCCGTGAAGTAGCTGTCGTCGAGGTAGAAGTTGTAGATCCACTCGTCGTCCCATGCGCCAGCATAATGGAGCCTCACGGTGCGCCCGTCGTCTATCACCTGCCAGTCGAAGTGCTGTGCGTAGCGTCGGTGGCCCACATAGTCTATCTCCCAGCCCTTTCCGTGGCGCGATCCTGGTTTTCCCTCAAAGTGCCACACCGTGTAGTAGGTCTGTCCGTAGCCGCCCCAGCGGTCCTGGTAAAACTCCGTCGAGAGTTGTCCCTCCCATGTGCCCCAGAGCATCATGGCTGTCTCCTGCTCGTCGTCGCAACTGGTCATCAGCACCCCCGTGAGGAGCATCAGCAGGGGCGCGAGGATGGATCTCATTTGTTTCATAACGTCTTTGCTTGATGATTTTGTTTGCAAATTTAGTACTTTTAAGGATATGGCGCAAGTTTTTCAAAATATAATTCGTACTTTTGCATTCGGTTAATCTTTTAATTTTACAACGAATCGAAATGAGAACTGTATATGATTTCTCTGTAAAGGACAGAAAGGGCAAGATGGTTAGCCTCAAGGAGTATGCCAACGAGGTCTTGCTTATCGTCAATACGGCCACGCGCTGTGGTTTCACTCCTCAGTATGAGGAGCTGGAGCAGCTCTACGAGAAGTACCACCAGCAGGGCTTCGAGGTCCTCGACTTCCCCTGCAACCAGTTTGGCCAGCAGGCCCCGGGTACGGACGAGAGCATCCACAACTTCTGCAAGCTGACCTACGGCACGGAGTTCTCGCGCTTCAAGAAGGTGAAGGTCAACGGCGACGATGCCGAGCCCCTCTTCAAGTTCCTCAAGGAGCAGCGCGGCTTTGCCGGATGGGATGAGAGCCACCCCATCTACCCGGCTCTCCACGAGGCCCTTTCAGCAGCCGACCCCGACTACCAGTCGAAGCCCGACATCAAGTGGAACTTCACCAAGTTCCTCATCAACAAGAAGGGCCAGGTTGTTGCCCGCTTCGAGCCCACTGCCCAGTTTAGCCTCATCGCCGAGGAGATCGAGAAGTGGCTCAAGGAATAATCGCGTACAACTGAAACATAGAATACAATAATGACAGAACAGACAAATCAGATGGAGCACGTCAAGGTGCTTATCATCGGAAGCGGCCCAGCCGGCTACACCGCCGCCCTCTATACGGGTCGTGCTTCTCTCCAGCCGGTGCTCTACTGCGGCCCGCTGACGGGTGGCCAGCTCACCCAGACCACCGAAATCGAAAACTTCCCTGGCTATCCCCAGGGAGTCGATGCCAACCAGATGATGCTCGAGTTTAGAGAGCAGGCTGAGCGTTTCGGTGTCGACATCCGCGACGGCGAGGTGGAGAGCTGCGACTTCTCCCAGCGTCCCTACCGCGTGAAGTTCACTGATGGCACGCAGATGACGGCCGATACGGTCATCATCGCCACGGGAGCCTCCGCCAAATATCTCGGTCTCGACGACGAGAAGAAGTATGCCGGCCAGGGTGTCTCTGCCTGCGCCGTCTGCGACGGTTTCTTCTACCGCAAGAAGGTCACGGCCGTTGTCGGTGGTGGCGACACTGCCTGTGAGGACGCCCTCTACCTGGCCAACCTCTGCAAGAAGGTCTATCTTGTGGTTCGCAAGCCCTACCTGCGCGCCTCCGAGATCATGCAGGATCGCGTGAAGAACCATCCCAACATCGAAATCCTCTTCGAGCACAACGCCATCGGCCTCTTTGGTGAGAATGGCGTGGAGGGTATGCACCTCATCAAGCGCAAGGGCGAGGCCGACGAGTCACGCTACGACCTCCCGATCGATGGCTTCTTCCTCGCCATCGGCCACCATCCCAACACCGACTTCCTCGGTGGTCAGATCGACCTCGACGAGATGGGCTTCATCGTGACGAAGGGCAAGTCTCAGGCCACCAACATCCCTGGCGTCTATGCCGCTGGCGATGTTTGCGACCCGACCTACCGCCAGGCCATCGTGGCTGCTGGTGCAGGCTGCAAGGCTGCCCTCGAGGCTGAGCGCTATCTGCAGACGCTCTAAGCCACCGGTCCCCTATAACGCCAAACCCAAACAACCCATACAGTCCAACCCAGCCTCATCGGCCGCCGTTGTCCCTCCTGTATGCGTTGTTTGGGCTTTCTTTTGGAAGTGTTGTTACTTGTTGTAAAAGTTGTTCAAGTTGTTTTCCCAACTCAGCAGGTCGTGTTGGAAGAACCCTATTCGGGTGCGTTGAGGATGATGGTGGTCGCCCCCAACGTGAAGAGCGTCTCGTTGTAGATGACGCGTCGCTCGCGATCCCCCAGCAGTTCCGTGCCGACGAAGGTGCCCGTATAACTCGGTCCGTCGCGCAAGACATACTTGAGTTTTCCGTTCTTGTCCCGCGAGACGTTGATGTGGCAGTGCGTCAGATCCACACTCGAGTCCACCGTCTCTATCGGACAGTTGACCGGGTTGCCCTTCTGGTAGCGCCCGATGGCGTTCTCACCGAGATGCAGGGGGATGATCTGCTTGTAGTGGAAGACATTCTCTATCACCGTCAGGCTGCCGTAGGGCGCATCCGGCTGCGGTGTCTCCTCGTTCTCCTCCTTCTGCGTCTTTCTGAGCTTCGACACACCCAGTTTGATGGCAAACTGCTTCGAACAAGCGGGGCACACAAACACCAACCGCTGTCCGGGTTCATACTTGTTCTCGTCGAACGTGATAAACTCGTCACACTTCGGGCATCTTACTCGTTTCATACCAATAAGAATCTGCTATAATAAGGTATTATATATATAATAAGGAGAAGGATCACTCTTCGATGTTGAGAATCCACGCCGTGTTGAAATAGCGGTCGGGCTTCATGCCCTGCAGCGCCTCCCGTGCCTGAGCCTTTGAGTCGTAGCTGCCATAGACCACTTTGATGCTTCCCTGGTGATCAACGACGCGCGTGTCCTCGTAGCCTTGGTCCTTGAGCGCCTGGCAGAACGTCTTCGCACCACTCATGGGCACGTGCGTACACAGCACGATGGTCCAGACCTGCTTCTGCGTAGCCACGGGCGTGGCCGTTGGCTTCTTCTTCTCCACGGTCAGTTTCATGGGCTTCTGTGCTGCCTCGCCAGCCGGATTCTCATAGAGGCATGACCACATCGCACTCTGCACCTTGTAGTTGTTCTCGGGTCGCTGCACACCCATCGGACTGATGACGAAGATGCAGATGGCCAACACACAAGCTGCCATGGCCGCGTGGCGTAGAAACTTCAGGCTCACGCTGACCCTGCGCTGTCCGTTCTCCTCGTCACGAGTGACGACGACGGCCTGCGTCTTTTCCTCTTCCGCCTCGCTCTTTGCTGCCGTCTCCAGCGGCTTGACCTCGAAACTGTCGAGTGCATAGAGAGAGGGGGTGAGGATGCCTGCCTCGCAGGGAGCAAAACTCAACTTGCCCTCTTGGTTCTTGTAGAGCGTGCCCAGACCCTCCAGGTCGCAGTGGCCTTCTTCGTCGAGGGCACTGCGCAGCGCTGCCACCTCCTGCTCCACGCGGCCCAAAGCCTCGGGATAACTGAGGTCGTAGGTGTCGGCATACGACTGCACCAGCAACGAGTCGTTCATCGTCAACTGCGGATTGAAGCCCAGCATACGGGTAGGCGGCAGGAAGAGGCACTCCTCCTCGCTGTAGCGCGCATCCACATGATGAGCCACGAACCCACCTAAGTCGGGCACAATGACACAATCGTTGCGAAGCAACAATGACTCTATATGACGCTCTATTTCTTTCACGACTGCAAAATTACTGATTTTCTCTGAATTTCGCAACAAAACGAGGCGAAATCTGCAGCCTCACTTCTTCTTGCCGCTCGTCTTGCCCCGTTTGGGACGGTTCTTTTTAAGTAACTATTCAGCAATAACACTCCTTTGAGTTTTTGTCAAC
>ULUE01052609.1_pt1 | contig 23455 bp, 17 predicted proteins | sample 1958211 | NCBI WGS metagenome assembly ULUE01 (sample SAMEA4835752, study PRJEB28245) | human gut metagenome | biome: gut microbiome; material: fecal sample | place: Denmark | collected 2008 | reverse complement strand
ATATTTAATAATAATACTTATAATTACTGTTACTATGATTGTATCATTAACATATTTTTCATACATAAGTAATCGATTCAATATCCCAATAAGATTTATTATTAGTTTCTTACAATTTATTTTTCCACTAACCTGGATTATTTTTCTATTTATTTTTCTATACAAAAAAATAGTTCCCATACCAATAAAATGGCAAGAAACTTTAGGAATTGCAAGTATAACAGGTTTTATCATTTATACAGTATTAAGAATGTATCAAATAATTGTATTTGGCTATATGCTAAATAGGTACAAAACGGTTTATGGTAGTTATGCTAGTTTAATAAGTCTATTAGTTTGGCTATATTTGTCATGTTACATTTTTTTATCAGGAATGGTATTTCTTTTCATGAAAAAAGTAAAAAACAAGGTATAAAGAAATTAAATGTAGCATACAATATTTATGGACATGAAAGAGGTGTAATTATTAAAAAAATATTAAAACTTTGGATAGTTGCATTGGTCATGTTCACAATATTTTTCACATCAACTAAAGTTAATGTACACGCTAGTGGATGGGGCTTCAAAAGAAATGGCGAGCACCAAGTACCAGAGATTGGTAAATATCAATCAATAATAGAAGGTACAAATAGTTATTACGTTGGCAGTAAAGATAGCGTTTATCTAACTTTTGATGCAGGATACGATAACGGTATGATGGAAGAAATTCTAAATACATTAAAACTGAAAAATGTAAAAGCAACTTTCTTTTTGACAGGAGATTTTGTTAAACGTTTCCCCGAATTAACAAAGCGAATAGTCAATGAAGGACATATAGCTTGCAATCATTCGTATACACATCGTAAGATAACTACCCTTTCAAAAGAAGAATTAGCCAATGATTTAGGCAAATTGGAAAAATCATTTTATGAATTAACCAAACAAGAAATGCCAAAATATTTCCGCCCTCCAGAAGGTAATTTTGACAAAGCATCGTTAACTAACTTAAAGAATTTAGGTTATACAACAGTCTTTTGGTCAATTGCCTATGTTGACTGGAAAACTAATAAACAAAGTGGTGCTGATTATTGTGTAAAGACGATTATGGACAATCTCCATGATGGCGCAATAATATTAATGCATAGTGTATCAAGTAGTAATAAAGAAGCACTTCCAAGATTAATTGATGAAATTAAGAATAAAGGTTATACTTTTAAAACGGTACTAGACTTATAAGTTGAGAAGCATCCTGATAGATAACTATCAGGATTGTTTTATAATAAAAAGCTATTTGGTTATTTCCAAATAGCTTTTAAAGTTATGTTTTCTGGTTTTTCTAAATATTTCATTAAAACGTTAGAAAGTTCTAAACTAGAATATTTATTACCTTGGAATTCCCAACAATCAAATGTTGCGTCAACTTTAGTAGGATCTACAATGTTAAGTTGTTGAGTTTTGATCGTATAAGTTGTTGGGTTTTCAGAATTATTTTCACCACCATCTAATTCATAAGTAATTGTGTAAGTAGTAGGTACAAATACGCTATAAAGAGTAATTGATGTTAAAAAACGATGAGTTGTAAAATCAATTGGTTCTCCTTCGCCCGCCGCATTATCATACCAACCTAAAAAATCATAATAAGGTTTATTAGTAAGATCTAGTTTAGGTTCAGCGATTATAGAACCATTCTTAGTATCAGTTATGCGTACAGAGTTAATTTTACTACCTATATAACCAGGAGTATTAAATGATACTACTTGGGGTTTATTTGACATTATAATCATAACAATGCCAAGAACCACAATTATTCCAATTAAAATATAAGCATAACTAAATTTTTTCTTTCCTTTGGTATCTTTATTAGATTTAACTGAATTGTTGTTTGTTAAATCAGTTTGAGTTTCATTTGACATATTAATACAACCTCCATAATTATTATAACACATTAAAGAAAATAAAGCAATTTTTAAATCTGAATTTTTTCTAAATTGTTTTATCTAACAAATAATTATCTTTTTATGGTATAATAAAATATTGATGAGAAATTGTAGAAGGAGTGAAACCAAAATGGTGACAAATGTTTTAGCAAAAAATCAAGAAGTATTATTAACAGTAAAAAGAATAGGTATTAATGGTGAAGGAATAGGGTATTACAAAAGACTTGCGGTATTCATTCCTGGGGCACTACCTGGTGAAGAAGTTGTAGTAAAAGTTACCGAAGTTAATGAACAATACGCAAGAGCTAGTTTAGTGAAAATAAAAAAGAATCAATCTTTAGATAGAGTAGAACCACTTTGCAAGTATTACCAAAAGTGTGGAGGTTGTCAACTTCAACATGTTGATTATCAAGCTCAATTACGATTCAAAAAACAAATTGTTGAAGAAACTTTTGACAAATACTATAATGGTAAATTAAATGAAAAATTACTAAAGAACACTATAGGAATGCAAAATCCATACCACTATAGAAATAAAGTTAAATTACCTGTTCGCTATGATGGCGAAAGTTTGGTTACGGGATTATATGCAAGCGATACAAATAGATTAGTTTACATTGATGAATGCTTAATTGAAAAAGAAGATTTAAGAAAAGCTGTTGACGAAATATGTAAACATTTGACTAAATATCAAGTAATAGCTTACAATCCTAGACTTCATGATGGAATCCTACGACATATTGTCGCAAGAAGTTCAAAATTAACTGGAGAAATCCAAGTAACATTAATTTTATATAAACGTGATCAAAGAACTATTAATATTGCAAAAGATTTAATAAAGATTGAACATATTGAGAGTGTTTATATTAGTATAAATGATGATTTAGAATCAATTGAAAGTTTTGGCACTGAAACATTCAAAATTGCGGGGAAAGACACTATCACTGAACAATTAGGTGATTATAAATTTGATTTATTACCTACTGCTTTCTTCCAATTAAACCAATCACAAACCGAAAAACTATATGAAAAAATATGTGAAGTAGCCAAACTTAAAGGATATGAAAATGTTGTTGATGGATATTCAGGAGTTGGAACAATTGGACTTTGGTTATCTAAATATGCTAAAGAAGTAAGAGGTATTGACAATAACAAAGAAGCTATTATAAATGCCAATGAAAATGCTAAAAACAATAATGTTGCTAATGCAAAATTTTACAATGGTAGTATTCTAACATATCTTAGTAAATGGGAAGAAGAGGGGTTTGTACCTGATGTATTGGTAGTTGATCCGCCAAGAACAGGTATGGAGTTAAAATTAATAAACTATCTACAAGAACATCCAGTAAAGAAAATAATTTACGTTTCTTGTAATCCAGCTACACTTGCTAAAAATTGTAATCATTTGCAAAAAAAATATCATATTTTATCTATTCAACCTCTAGATATGTTTCCTCAAACAGCTCATGTTGAAACAATCGTTTTACTTGAGAAAAAACCTCAAAAATAGGGTAAAAATAGTCCAATTTAATCGATTTTTAATAGAAAATTGAAATCTATAAGATGTCTAACAATGAAAAGTTAGGCATTTTTTTGATAGTTGAAACAAAATTGTTGATAACTTTGGGGAACATATATTATCAAAATTGTTCCGAAAAAATGATATTTATGGTAAAATTATGATATTAAATGTTATTTTATGTCGAAAGGAAGTTTTAGATATGACATTTGCTGAACAATGTGTGTTTGTAAGAACAAAATTGCTATTAACACAAGGAAAACTCGCAAAAGAATTAGGTGTTTCTGTAGTAACTATCGCAAGATGGGAAACTCAAGATAGAAAGCCACAGGCAATTCAGTATGGTAAATTTTTATCGTTTTGTGAAAAGAATGGAATTAGATTCAATCCAAAGAGTGGTGAAGCAATATGAAATTAAAAGTATTTGAAGCCTTTGCCGGTATTGGTGCACAAGCATCAGCACTGAAAAGAATAAACATAGATTACGAAGTTGTAGGCATTAGTGAGTGGTTTATTGAAGCAATTCTTTGTTATGACCAAATTCAAAATGATGGCAAACCAGATATCGAATTACCTACAAAAGAAGAACAGATAAAATACCTTAAACAATTTACTTTTAGTAAAGATTCGGTTCATCCAATCGAAGACATCTCTAAACTTCCAGAAGATATGATCTCGCAATTATATAAAGCAAACAAAAGGACAAAGAACTATGGTTCGATTGTGGATATTGCCAACGAAAAGGTAAAAATGCCGGATACAGACCTGCTAACATATAGTTTTCCATGCCAAGACTTGTCGACTGGCGGATTAACAAAAGGTATGAAAAAAGGATCTGGAACACGTTCAGGCTTATTGTGGGAAATCGAGAAAATCTTATTAATATTAAAAAGAGAAAAGAGATTGCCAAAATATTTATTGATGGAAAATGTCAAAGCTATTTTAGCACCTTCCAATAGAGAGGATCTTAATCAATGGTTGTCTTTTTTGGAGAGCATTGGTTATCAAAATAATGAGCCAATGATTTTAGATGCAACAAAATTTGGAATACCACAAGATAGAAAAAGATGTTTTATTATAAGCAAATTAGGGAAAAGAAAACTGCATATCAAACCAAGCGACTTAGAAACTAATGAAAAGTGGAATTGTCTTGATTTTATTATGCAAGATTATTCAAGAGTTGATTTAAAAAATGAAGCTGATGCAGCTCAATTATATCCAACATATTCTAGATTAAAGATGTGGGAGATAAACAAAAGAGAGCCGATAAAAGAAGATACTATAATTCACACAATCACATGTAATATGGATAGAAGCAACACAGCCGCAATGTTGCATTACGAAGGCGCAAAAGGTAAATCATTTAGACTATTAACTATCAGAGAAGCATTTTTGTTAATGGGTTTTACAGAAGATGAGTATTTAAGAGCAAAGAAATTAGGCTTTAGTTATAGGAAACTAAATAAATTAATTGGGAATTCTATTGTAGTAAATATATTAACAGAGATTTTTAGATGTCTATTTGAGAAAGAGTATGGGGTGAGTAATCATGAGTAAAATTAGATTACCAATTGATACAAAATCCTTATATTTCAATATTAAAAACGATAATTTGAAAGGACATACACCAACAGTTGCTTCTCCTTTAAAAAAGAACGAGGGAGAAGATAAACTCGAGAATATTTTGATTGCAAAGAAGGCTGAAGTTGATATATCAGACAAAAATGAATTGATTGAGTTATTAATTAAGCACTCAAAAACAAAAGTTATAATAAAGAATGTTTATGTATTCAAAAAGCTATTCGTCAACGGAAAACCTCTGAATGTCAATTGCTCTTTTGGATGCTATGTAAAAGAAGAGGTTGATGAAACGAAGGTTCAATTCGGCAGATTGAAATTGCATTATCCATCAAAGTTAATCTATGAAGATAATGAATTAAATATAAACAACAGGGAAGTGTATAAAGAAATATCAAACATTCTTGGAAACTATGCTTTTATTATCAGATCGTTTGAATATGAAACTGATGATAATTCCTTAAATTTTGATGCTTTAATCGTCGGAGAAAATAATATTCCATATTCAAAGGTGTTCATCAATGAAAAAGGTGTTGGGAATAAGTTTAATGTTATATTTAATGAAAATGCAGATGACTACGATCGAGAGATAATCGCCCTTAAAAAAGAATATGGTGATGAAGTAAATCCATATAACTATTTAGAATTTACTAAAAAATTAAAAGAAAAAGGATTAGAAATAATCCGAGGTGTCCTTAATACACCTTTAGAATATATTTCAGAGAACTTTCCATATTCTCTGTTCGATTTTTGCTATTCATATAAAGGTATAAGAAGATATGGGATTTTGAGAGTGACTTCCACTAAAAACAAATATTTTAACCTTTCTTTCATCCAACAATTATTTTTAATGAATAACAAGCATGATGCCGAAATATTTTTAATATCTGATATTTTAAATGACGGAATTATTACTAGATTTAATTATGACAGCCTCTCAGATCTAGTTATGAATATCAATTCAATAAAATACGAGGAGGACTAACAATGAGTACTACAAAAACGATAATTCCACCTGCTACATCATTGCTCAAGGGCTTAAGGGCAATTGGTTATAGTTTTTCAACCGCTGTAGCAGACATAATTGATAATAGCATTACTGCTCAAGCAAAAAAAATTAAATTATATTGTGATCCATTAGATGAAACTCCATATTTTCTAATCTTTGATGATGGTTATGGAATGAATTTTCAAGAATTAGAGAATGCAATGTTATTTGGTTCAAACAGGGAAGATAAAATTGATTGTGAAGAGGATTTGGGGAGGTTTGGTTTAGGCCTTAAATCTGCCTCTTTATCTCAATGCAAGAAATTTATTGTTGTAAGCAAAAGATTTGGAAGAATGCATGCAATGAGCTATGACATTGATTTAATTGTACAAACAAATTCATGGGATTTAGAAATTCTTACTGAAGAAGAGATTCAAAATCTTCCTTATGTGAAACACTTAGATAAGTTGGAATCTGGAACAATTGTTATATGGAACAAATTTGATAAATTAATATCCGAAAGTGGTAATAATTTTGAGACAGCTTTTAGAAATACTGTTGCGGACATGAAGAAACACATAGAATATGTATTCCATAGATTTTATGATGATGTAGAAATATATTTAAACGAAAAAAGAATTGAAAAAAGAGATCCATTTTTGGAATCGAGCCTAAAAGGTCAGCATGGTCGCATGACACCAATAAAAATTAATGGATGTCCAAGACCAATTGAAGTTATCCCACATACCTTGCCGTATGCTAATACGTTAACACAAGACGAAAAGACATTATTAGGAAACCCAAAAAGCATCTATGATGAACAGGGATTCTACATCTATAGAAATAGACGCCTTATTTATTGGGGAAATTGGATGCATATGGGCTACAAAAGTGAATTGAACAAACTCGCAAGAATCCAAGTTGATATTCCTTCTGATTTAGATGAAATGTGGATGCTTGATGTTAAGAAATCCTCTGCAAAAATACCAGAGGTTATCAAAGAACAAATTCGAAGTGCAATAGAAGAATCAACAATAAAAAGTAAAAGAGTTATTAGATATAGAGGGGATAATGAAGCAAAATCTGAATGCCCTGTTTGGAACAGAATAAGGGATAGAGAGGGTTTTGTAAGATACGAAATCAACAGAGAAAACCCATTAGTGAAAGTATTGTTAGAAAATATCGGAAATACTGAGAGTGAACTTCTAGAAAACTTATTATCACAGGTGGAATTTTATTTGCCAAAAGCAAGAATCCAAAACGATAACGCTGATGCGATTAATATTGTCAATGGCAATGAGGATGACTTGGAAGAGACAAAATTAATGGAAGATGTTATTAAATGTTTGACTTTATTTCCAGAAGCGATTAGAGAGAATCAATTAGAAAAACTTCTTGCTTGTGAAGCTTACTCGAAAATCGCAAGTAAGAGGGAAGAGATTTTGAAGAGTATAGGCTAGGGTGATGCACATGAGAGATGAACAAACAAAAATATACAATATGTTGAAAGCCTGTTTTAGAGGTGAAAAAACTCCAACACATTCTGAAGTTGTTGATAAGGCTAAACTTCTTTCTGATGCTCTTCATTATGAATTAAGTGAAAGAGAAATAGCCGAAATTATAGAAGACTATGAAATCAATGTTAAGGTCAGGGCTTTTGATCCGGATTCAATAGTCATTGAAACCATGAATTCAGAGTGGTTTCAAGAAAAGAAAAACGATGTATCGATGAAACATGATTATTGGTCTAGGTATGAGGACTATTTACGTGAAGAGAAGGATTTTGACGAAGACACCATAACAGTTTTAAAGCGTAGTACAGAAGAAGTTCTTGGATATTGTGCAAATCCAACACCAAAAGTTGGCGAAGTTAAGAAAAGAAAAGGTTTGGTTGTCGGCGATGTTCAGTCAGGCAAAACAGCAAACTATATGGCTTTAATAAATATGGCTTGTGATTATGGATACAAATTAATCATTATTTTAGCTGGCCTAACAGATTCGTTAAGAATGCAAACACAAGAACGTGTCGATGAAGGGTTAATAGGTGCGATAAGTAACACGATTGGAAGCAATAATATAATTTATGTTGGGGTTGGATCATTAAAAAAAGAAAGATATGCAGTTACTTTGACTAATTTGGACAAGGATTTTAAAAGAGAATCGATGTCTGCTTTAAATAACACTTCGGCCGATTACAATAAACCTGTCGTCCTAATAGTTAAAAAGAATAAAAGCACTCTTGAAAATGTTAAGGAATGGCTTAAACCAGGAATGGACGGGGTTACAGATCACATTTTAATTATTGATGATGAGGCCGATAACGCATCTGTTAATACAAAGAAATCTGACGAAGACCCATCGGCAATTAATAGATTGATTAGAGATTTATACAATAATTTTCCAAAGGCATCATATGTAGGTTATACTGCCACACCTTTTGCTAATATCTTTATTAACCCAGATGACGATGAATCTTATAGAGATCTATTTCCATCAGACTTCATCACATTGCTAAAAACACCAACTAGTTATTTTGGATCAGAAAAGGTGTTTGGAATAAATAATGATGGTAATACAAGATATTTAAGAGAGATAGATGAGGAAGAGGAGTTATTTCTTCCTGTAAATCATAAAAAAGATGATGAATTTTTTGGACTTGCAGAGAGCCTAAAAGAAGCTATTCAAACTTTTTATTTAAACTCTGTTATACGAACAAAAAGAGGAAAACCATATGCCCACAGAAGCATGATGATTAATATATCAAGATTCAATAAGATGCAAACAAAAATTAAAAGAGAAGTGGCATCCTATGTCGAAAATCTTAAAAACATAATTTCACAAACAAGTTATCAATCGAGAGAAAAATTTTTAAGGAACAAAGAAATGCTTTCGATGTACAACTTGTATATGACTGATGATTATTATGACTCAATCAGGGAAGAGGTTTCGTGGGATGAGATACAATCTCGATTGGCTTATGAAGCCGATAGAATGAAGGTCATCGTAGTAAATAGACTTAAAGATGAAGAAAAATTAGATTATAGATCTTATAAAGATACAGGTGCTAGATATATAGTAATTGGTGGTTTTGTACTTTCTAGAGGACTAACTTTGGAAGGTTTGATGGTAAGTTATTATAGTAGAAATGGCTCCGCTTATGATTCATTATTGCAAATGTGCAGATGGTTCGGATATAGACCAAAATACGAAGATTTATGCAGAATTTATATGTCTGAAATAAATAAGGATAATTTTGGGGCTGTCATTGATGCGACTAATGATTTAAAACAACAATTTAGGGAAATGAAAATAGCCAAAAAGACACCAAATGAATATGGTTTAATGGTGAAGACTTGCCCTGATGTTTTAAATACATTATTAGTTACTAGCAGAAATAAGAGTAGAACAACTATCGATAGGACTATCACGTTAAACTACAGCACTCAAACAATAGATACATCAAAGATTTTTTGGGATATTTCAAGAAATATAAAGAATTTAAAAATATTAGTAAATGAACTTCAAGATAAATTAGGCGAGTTGCAGAAGCTTGGAAATAGATACATGTATCAATCTGTAGATAAGGAAACAATTATTTCAATTTTGCAAAGGATAGAATTCCCATATGAAAATACAAAGTTAGATACTATATCTATATGTAAATTTTTAGAGGAATCAAATAGGTTGAATTTTTGGGATGTTGTTGTAGCAACAGGTAATATCGAAGAGGATACACGTTATTTTGAATTTGGCAACAAGAGGCTTCCTAGTGTAAAGCGTAAATTTAACTATCGAAAAGAGGATAATGAGGCGTTTGTTAGAATAGCAGGCACTAATAATAGATTAATGGATCCCGGAATTTTAAATAGTGGATTAGATTCAAATACTATCAATGAGATTAATGCTTCAGCATCTGGAAAAACACCTACCGCTAAAGACTATCTAAAAAAAAGAAAAAAACCAATTTTTGTAATTTATCCAATAGACTTAAAAGTAGACTATGGTGACACAAACAAATCGGAAGTCAAGAAGCAATTGGAAGATTATTTCTTGATAGGTATTGGCATTGGATTCCCATATAACGGAGAGGGCATATCAATTACTTACAAGTTAAACAAAAGAATGCAAGAAGAATTAGAGAGAGAACGCGAATTAATGGAGGATGAAGATGATGAATAAATTTACTTATTTATTTAAACAAATTGAAAATAATTTAGTAAACGAACAAAGACGAGTTCATGTAGATTCCACATTAAAAGTTTATTATGGAATCACTATTGAAAAATTATTTCGAATCTCCTTCATATCATCTATAAGGCCACTTGAATTAGAGTCAACCAAAGAAATCAAAGTTACTCAAGGAAAGGAAAGTGATAATGTATATTGGACATGCTTCGATTTGTTAAACGATGATGCAAAAGATGTGTTCTTTGTGTTTTGCGACAGTCTTGTAGATTCCGTATCAAACTCTAAAGACGATTTCGAGGCAATAAATTCATTAAGAGAAAGATACTATGCTTGGAAACTTTTATTAAGAAATAAAGGCAAAATGGCCTATGAAATATATCAAGGATTATATGGAGAACTATATTTTTTAAAGGAGGAGTTATCCAAGCAAGTAGGTGTTGAAAAGGCTGTCTTGTCTTGGGTTGGGCCTGAAGGATATAGCAAGGACTATTCGATTGGAGATACATGGTTTGAAATTAAGACAATTGGAACAAGTTCTAATAGTGTCAAAATAAACTCACTTGCTCAACTCGAATCGGACGTTAAAGGTCACTTAGTAACAATAACTGTTGAAAAAATGTCGGATCAATTTGAGGGGGCTTTAAGTAGTGTTTCGTTATTATATCGTTCTATATTAGATGGGATTAATAGTCATGAGATTAGAGAGAATTTTGTGAATAAAGTTTTGAAATATGGTTATGTAGATGATGATGCCACTGTAAATAATCAAAAATTTGAGGTCAAGAAGATAAACTATTATTCAGTTGATAAAAAGTTTCCAAAACTAACAAGGGATACGATAAAAACAAGTGCAATTTCTCAAGTGACATATGACTTAATCATAAGCGCCATTGAGGAATATATGGAGGAAATGAAATGACTTTTGAGGAATATAGAGAGTTTTATTTAAACAATATAATCAATACATCACTTTCAGAAAACATCCATCAGATTGATGCGTTTATTAATGATGTCACTGATATGTTAATCAATGATTTTAATTTGATTAACGATATTTCATTGTGTGATTTTGAATGGAGAAATGGCAATAAGTCATTTAAAAGCATGAAAATTGATGCATATTCTGTGGATGTGGTTTCGAATACGGTTAATTTGCTCGTAGCCGATTACAATAATGAAGACATTCATAACATAACAAACGAAGACAAAAATAATATGTCATCACTTATGCTAAACTTTTTTGAGAATGCATTAAAAGGTTTTTTCAGAGGCACGGAGCAATCAGCAGTTTATACGCAAGCAGCGATAGAAATTATAAGAAACATTGAATCTATTGATAAAATTCATCTCTTTATAGTAAGTACAAATAAAATTAGTGAAAGAGTAAAAGACTTAACTTTACAACCTTTTATATATCAAGGAAAAGCGTATAAAGTAAAATTGGACGTTGTAGATTTTGATAGAATCTATAAAACCAGAGCAGAATCTTTTGAAAAAGAAGACATTGTTATTAATGCAGAAGAATATGGTATAAAAGGAATCCCTTGTATAAAAGCTGATCTAGGAACGGCAGAATATGACTCATATTTAGCCGTTATTCCAGGTGAATTCTTAGCAGATATCTATGATAATTATAGCTCCCAACTTCTTGAGTCAAATGTTCGTTCCTTCCTTAGTTTTAGGGGTGGAATTAATAAAGGCATTAGAGGGACTATTTTGAATTCTAGAGAAAAGTTTTTCACATATAATAATGGCATATCAGCAACCGCTAAAGAAATAGAGTGCAAGTATTCTGAAGGAGAAGGATTGCTAATTACAAAATTTGTTGGACTTCAAATTATTAATGGCGGTCAGACAACGGCTTCATTAGCATCAACAAGAATTAAAGATAAAGCTTCATTGAAGAATATATTTGTTCAAATGAAACTAACTGTTGTAAAGGAAGATGATCCTGATTTTGTTAGAAACATCGCAAAATATGCAAATAGTCAAAACAAAGTAACTTCTGCCGATTTGAATTCCAACCATCCTTTCTATACTAGAATCGAAGATTTTTCTCGAAAGATTTTTGCACCTGCTGTTAATGGAAATCCTTATCAAGAGTTATGGTTTTTCGAAAGAGCTCGTGGTCAATATGAACAGCCAATGATTAAGATGACCACTAAAAAACAAAGAGATGATTATCAAAAGGTAAGACCAAAGGACAAGAAATTCACTAAAACAGATCTTGCTAAATATGTTAACTCCGCAAATATGCAGCCATATTTTGTTTCATGGGGAGCTGATGTTAACTCGACTAAATTCCAGGAACAATTAGAAAAAATTTGGGATAAAGATAATTCGATATTTAATGAATATTATTATAAAGAGCTTATTGGTATGGCAATTCTTTATAAGTCATTAGAAAAAATAATTTCTAAGCAAGAATGGTATATTGAAAACAAAGCATATAGACCTCAATTGGTTACATATACTTTTTCAAAATTTGTTTATGAAGTTAAAAAAAGAAAATTTAATGTAGATTATAAGAGTATATGGGATAGGCAAGCTATTTCCCTTGAAATGGAAGAAGAACTAGCTAAGATTGCTAAATTATCCTTTGATAATATGTATGGAAACAGAGAAATCTCAAACATCTCTACATATTGTAAAACCAAGCCTTGTTGGGAGAGATTACAGGCTATGCCATATGAACTTTCATCTAGAATTGCAAAAGAATTAATTACAGATGAAGATAGAACAATTGATATGACTAGAGCCAAAAAAGAGCAAAGAAATGATAGTAATATCGATTATGCAATTGAAATCTTTAAAAAAGGAGAGGCTTATTGGCAAAACCTAATCGATAGAGCTACAGAACAAAGAGTTTTGAACTACCATGACTTAGAATTGCTAGAAGCAGCAAAAAAATCATGTAGAACCGCAAGGATGGTTTCTAACAAACAAGCTGCAGTAATAAAAAAGATTGTAGTTTCATTAAAAGAAGTTGGAATAGAATAGCAAATAACTAGAACTAGAGTCACTTAATTGTGGCTCTTTTTATATACAAAGTATATAAGATGTTAAAGGTGGAAGTAGATGGAAGACTATAGGAAAAGTTGTATAACGTATACGTATGTTATAAAAGTTTTGGAAAATGCTTCCACCATATTTCACCTTTGATTCTTATTGATAATTTTTGTTTGTTGGATTAGATATGTGTTCCGTTAAAATTTTTAGCAAAAAAGGGTTGCTTTGTGTAATCAACTTGCTGTTGGATGTACAAATGCCTCTAGAAATCAAAGAAAAATCAAACAAGAGGATTTTTAGAGGAATTGGTATAAATACCTATCCAAGATAAAATCGTTCAAATTTAGGGTGTTTTTGAAGATGAGTCATTTTTGATCCACAAAGAAAGTGACTTAATTCTAATTTTCTAATAATAGTAGCAAGAACTTTAATACCAACATACCAAGCTTCGAGCAACGACCACCCAAGATCGTTTAGCATTAAATATCTTTTTAAAAGTGAGGCGATGGAATGGAATGGAAGACTATACCAAAAGTTATATACGTATATGTGTGTATAAAATAGTTTGGATATAATCTTCCACCTACATCCACCCTTGGATTTATCTAGGGGAAGGGGGAGTTGGAATCTCCACATTAATCATGGCTTTAATCGGCTGGGGAACTCCACACGAAAAATCGTGATTTCAAAGTTTGAATTTCGCTAAATCAAACAGAAAGAATCAAAAAATCAAAGAAATGAATCCCAATAGAAAATCAAGAGAGCTGATGGACCAAAATCCAAATGCTCTTTTTATATTGCTTTTTCCAATGCAAAATCGATGGTGGAGTGTTGTTATTCCACTTTGGTAAACTTTTTATATTTTATTTCTTCACGTATATAGTTTTCCTAAAAATGATGTTTAGCACTCCACACTCCACTTTTTTGTGTTTGTATAACAAAATTCCAAGTCAACTTATATACATAGTATATAAAAACATAGTTGGTGGAAGATGGAAGAGAGTGGAGCTATTTTAGCAAACTTTTTTATATATAAATCTCTCACGTATATAACTTTCCTAATTTGCTTCCATCATCTTCCATCCTCCACCTTTTAATAAAAAATGTGGATTTATAAGTCTCATACCCCCCAGTAAAAAGCGTTTGGATTTAGTTGCTATATCGGTGGCAACACCTCTAAAATGCGTGGAACAAAATTTTTAAAAAATTGTCCGACTTTTTAACGCAAAGTACCGGACGAACATATATTGGTCGCGGTAAAATATAGTTGAAGCAAGTTATCTATAGATAATGGTCTTTGGAAAGGAGGTTTTACCATGAAGAAAAATGTGTGTGCATACGCAAGAGTATCGACAAATGCAAAGGCTCAAGAGCATAGTTTTGAGTTTCAAAAAGCATATTGGACAGAGACTTTATCATCTAGCGAAGAATTCAATTTTGTTGGAATGTATGCCGATAAGGGAATTAGTGGCAAGACCTCTTTGAGAAGACCTCAGTTCATGAAAATGATTACTGCCGCAAAGAACAAGCAGATTGACATTATCTTCTGTAAATCTATTCAAAGGTTCGCAAGGAACACATCTGAACTATTGGATTACGTAAGACAACTAAGGGATGTTGGTGTTGCGGTCATATTTGAGAAAGAGCATATAAACACATTGGAATCCGATAGTGATATGTATCTTACTGTTGCAGCTGCTATAGCAGAGGACGATTTATCTAGATACAGCAATAACATCACCTGGAGCCTTAAGGATAAGTTCTCAAAAGGTCAGATGTAGATTGGTTGGAGACTATATGGCTATTACGTTAAACACGCAAAAATCTATGAGGTGAATGAATCTGAAGCAACGATAGTTAAGGAAATATTCGAAAGGTTTGCCCAAGGATTCACAACTGGAGAGATTGCAAAGTATCTAAACTCAAAAGGAATCGAATCTCCTCTTGGCGGAAAGTGGTCGATTAGCCAAATAAGGCTTATGGTGTCGAACGAAAAATACAAAGGGGATTCTATCTTACAGAAGTTCTATCATGAGAATGGAAGGCAGTACAAAAACAATGGCGAAAGAGATTCGTATTATGTTGAGAACAGTCATAAAGGAATTGTTTCACCAGAATTATGGGATCTTGCCAATCAAAGACTTATTGCCACAAGCAGGCCATCTATCCAAGGCAGGATTCAGAACACGTATCCTTTCTCTGGATTAATCGAGTGTGGATGTTGTGGAAGGAACTTTAATCGTAGAGTCGCAAACTCAGGATTTAATTGTGCAACACCATATTGGAGATGTGCCGCGGGGCATCACGATAATGACAAATGTTCATCAACGCAGATAAAGGAATCTGTATTGGAGGAGAAGTTCATCGAGGCATATAACGAGTTTGCACTAAAGAAAGGCAACAACGATATAACTGATAAGCTTCAAAAGGAAATCGATGAACTTGTTAAGGAAGAAACCGAATGCATGAGGCTTTATACGAATGGATGGATCAGTTTATTTGACTTTGATGGAATTCAAAAGCCGATTGTGGATAAGATCAAGGAATTAACAACGAGAATCAAAGAAATAAAGAATAAGGACCTTAAGGATAAGGACTACAACCAAATAACAATATTTGATGAGGATAAGGTTTATAAGTTCTTAAGCAAAGTGGTGATAACGAGGTGGGAAGTGGAATTCCATTTCTTCAATGATGTAATCATCACAAAGACATTTACGAACAGTTCAAGGAGGAAAAGATAATGAGTGAAGTGGTAATTACTAAAATTAACGCAAAACCGATAACAACGTTCAGAACGAATTTAAACGAAGGAAAATTAAGAGTGGCTGCCTATGCACGTGTATCTACAGATAAGGATGAGCAAGAGGATTCATTCGAAAGACAGGTTGATTATTACACTAGATATATTCAAAGCAATGACAATTGGACTTTTGTAAGAATCTATAGTGATCCTGGAATAAGCGGTACTAGAGCCGATAAAAGACCTGGATTCCAAGAAATGATGCAAGCTTGCAGGGAAGGAAAAATCGACAAGGTACTTTGCAAGTCGATTGCGAGATTCTCAAGAAATACAGTTGATGCCCTTAACTATATCAGAGAGTTAAAGGACATGGGCATTGGAGTAATGTTTGAGACTCAAAACATTGATACCTCAACTCCTGGTGGAGACGTTCTTTTGACAATCCTAGCAGCTACTGCAGAAGAGGAATCTAGAACCATTTCCAAGAACATCAAGTGGGCAATGCAGAAGAAGTTCGAGAAAGGTGATTTTATGCTCAATTACAACCGATTTTTGGGTTACACGAGAGATAATGACCATAAACTTGTAATCGTGCCAGAAGAGGCTGAAATTGTGCGTAGAATCTATACTGAATATATCAATGGTGCTTCTACAAATATGATTGCTAATGGGCTTATGAAAGACCATATACTCTCTCCTGATGGAAACGAGAAATGGCATACATCGACAATTCTTTCAATGCTTAAAAATGAAAAATACACTGGATGTGCATTGATGATGAAAACCTATAAGACAGATGTTCTATCAAGAACAAGAATCAAAAACGAAGGACAAGTCGAACAGTACTATGCCGAGAACACTCATCCTGCGATTATCGCAAAAGAGATGTTCCAAAAGGTACAAGAGGAGATGGCAAGAAGACACAAAATCAGAATGGATCATCCAAACCACAGAGGAATGGTTGCAGTCAAATATCCTTTTAGTCAAAAGATTAGATGTGGATGTTGTGGAGCCCAATACATTAGAGGACAAATTTATTCCAATGGTGAGATTATTCCTGCTTGGTGGTGCTATTCACGTAGGAGAAGCCAAAAACTATGTTCTCAAAAAGGAATATCAGAAGCGGCTATTGAAAAAGCGTTTGTTATGCTTCTAAATGAGTCTACAAAAGATTTGGAAATGGTTATAGAAGCGACTAAATCCTCTGTAGAGAGTACTATCGGAAATGCTTCAACTATAGAACTAAATGAAATAAACAACAAGATTCATGATTTGCAAAAAGAAATGGTGGATTTGCATGCCAAAAAGACTTCTGGAAGAATAATTCCTGAAGCATATGCAAAACAAGGTAGTAAGTTAGCGTCTATGATAGATGAATTAAATAGGAGAAAAGAAGAACTGCTTTTTAACGAATCAAAAAGCGAAGAGATAAAGAAAAGAATTGATGAAACGAATGAGGCTTTAAAATCTTTAAATCTTAGAGATGAATTCAATCCGCAAATATTTAAGATTCTTATTGATAATATAACTATTAAAAATAGAAACGAGCTAACATTCAATTTTAAGGTTGGTTATTCGAAGACAATCGTTGTACCTATCAAGTAGTTTTTATCAAATTAAAATTTCCTAGAAACATTAAATCCACATCTGTCGAAAATTTGAGAAAATTGTGGTAAAATATTACCGATAATTAAGACATATTAGTGACAGGGGTGATTTTGGATTATGAATCAAATAGTTTATTGTGAAACTATGCGTGATTTTATAAATTCGTGCTTAGTATCAAAAGATATAGGACAAAAAGTTAAACAATCCATGTACAATGCAGGTTATCCACACGTAATGGATAACTGGGTTACCTCTTGGCAGAACTCCTTACCAGAAATTGCTTTGGCATTAAAAGATTCTGGTATAGATGATGACATCGATGTTGCTGTTGAATATAGACTAAAACATAGTATGGAAAGATTGGATTTCTTAATTTATGGTTTGGACGAGAACAATCACAAGAATATGGTCATTGTGGAGCTTAAACAATGGTCGCAAGTACAAAGGGTAGATTCTTTGAATAAAGTTCATACGATGGTCGCTAAAGGTGTTTTTGAGGACCATTTCCACCCATCGTATCAAGCATACAATTACGCTGGACAATTAAAATCATTCAACGAGTATGTTCAGAATGAGAAGGTTGGCATTGAAGCGTGTTCTTATTGTCATAATATGGATGATGGTTTTAGGTCGGTTATGGATGATATCTCAATGTTTCCATTCATCCCTAATTCCCCTGCATTCTTGAATGGTGATGGTGAGAAACTTAAAGAGTTTGTGAAGAAGTATGTTTCTAAGAAGTGTCACGAAATTCTTTTTGAGATAACAAATGCAAAGACGGTGCCATCAGATGATTTCGCTAAATTAATTAGGGATGCATTAAGCGGAAATCAAATGTATACACTTGATGATAGACAATCCTATGCGCTTTCAACAATTGTTGATACAGTAAGAGATGCAATATATTATGACCAAAAGAAAACCATCATTATTAAAGGTGGAGCAGGAACCGGCAAATCGATTATAGCTGTTAACGCTCTTGGGCAATTGAATTCACCAAAGAAAAAGTCAGAAAGAGTAACAACATTCTATGTTACTGTCAATGCCGCTCCAAAGAAGACAATGTTTAATGGTTTGAAATATGGAAGAGCGTTTAAGACAGATGATTTAAAAGAATTGTTTAAATATCCAACGGCGTTTGTCAATAGACCTAAAAACGAAGTACCATGCATTATGGTTGATGAGGCTCATAGACTCTTCAAATGGAGGGGTGGCGTCGGTCTTAAATCTGGTGTTAATTTGTTAAAGGAAATTATTAATACCGCAAGGGTTGCTGTTTTCTTTATCGATGATAACCAAGCTGTTACTACAGAAGATTATGCGACAATTGAGAATATCAAAGCCTTAGCAAGAGAATGTCACTCCCAAGTAGTTATTGGAGAAGAACTTGAACTCACGTCTCAATATCGTGTTCAGGGCGGATATAACTATATACAAACAATAAAAAGTTTCTTGGGGTTATCTGACGAAAAGGTTTGTTTTGAATCCAATAATTCCTATGACTTCCAAGTGTTTGACGATCCAAATGACATGTTTAATGCAATAAAGGAAAAAGATTTAGAATCCCAAATAGAACAAACTACAAAAGAAAACTCCTTAATTCCTCAACCGGAGAAATTTAATGGACATTGTAGAGTTGTTGCTGGATATACATATGAATGGGTATCCGACCACGCGAAAAGAGATGGTGTTAACGATGTAATAATTTCTAAAAAGAATTTTGCTAAAAAGTGGAATATGTTATACGGAAGTGGCGTTACGGCTTATTCTTGGGTTGATGATCCTCAATCTATTGAAGAAATAGGATGCATTCATACTTGCCAAGGCATTGATCTGAATTATTGTGGTGTCATTATCGGTAAAGATATTGTATATAGAGATGGAAAGATACAATTTGATAAATCAATGCATCCAAACACAGATAGATCTGGAATCAGAACAGCATCAGACGAGGAAGCAGAGAGATTAATTAAGAACACTTATTATGTTCTTTTAACAAGAGGTGTTCTTGGGACTTATGTTTATTGCGAGGATGAAGCATTGAACGAATATTTAAAAACTCTAAAACAAGTTAACTAGGAGCAATTTTATGGAAAGACTAGAATTATTAATGCAAAGAATAGATAAGTTCAACAAGGATAGGGATTGGGATCAATTCCATTCTCCTTGCAACCTATCAAAATCCATCTCGATTGAGGCAGGAGAGCTTTTAGAATGCTTCCAATGGAATTCAGATAATTTCAATATGGATGATGTGAAAGAAGAAATCGCAGATGTCATGAACTATTGCCTTCAAATGTGCAATGTCCTAGGCTTAGACCCTATTGAAGTTATAAACAACAAGATGGATGTAACTGAAAAGAAATATCCTGTCGAGAAGGCAAAAGGCATATCGACAAAATACGATAAATTATAAGTTTTACAGTCGAAAGGAGACGTGCTTATGAATATGAATGAGTATAACAAAATTAAAGGTTTGTCTTATTTAGATTATTGTGATTACTTGCAAAAGAAATATGGAATAGGGTTAGCACCTTACTTTACCAAATCATGGAACAAGAATCCTAAAGTTACTAGAACTAAGGAAGGTCTAATTGCACATCACAAATACGAAGATCACGCCATTATGTTAGGTGATGTCAACTTTGCTCAAAAGAATCCATATGAATGGCAACTACCAGAAAATATTGTTTATTGCGACTATCTTGAGCATTTATTTTTACATATATTAATTTGTGAAAACCCATCAGAAGATCATAATTTATTTGAAACTGTTGGCGTTGGAGGAGTTATTAACTTTATCGTTCCTGAACTCAATGATTTATATTCCGGATGGGTGACTGGTCAAGCATGGAGAGCAAATTGTCACAAACTTGTTCTTAATGATAAAAATGTGTATATGACTTTATTAAAGCGTTTTAAGGACAATTGCTCAGAGTATCCTTTCTATACTAAGGATTGCCTTTTCACGAGTTTTAACGAGCAATTTGGACTGTGGTCAAAAAAGAAAAACGAGGCATTGTTTAAAGAAATTAAGAATCTTTAGAACACGAGGTGAATGATTTTGGAAAAAGAAAAGTTTGAATTTCTCCAATATCTTTACAAGTCATTGAAGAAGCATGATGTCGAAATATTAAAGCATTTCAACGATTCATCAATTTCTGACAATGACTACTTTTTCTATGGAATTAATAGCGATATCATTTCCAACACCTTGAATGTATTGACTAATTATCTTTCTGGAAATATAGAATCTGCAGGTGTTGATGCTAGTTGTAGAACAATCATCGAAGCAATGGTCATATTGCTAATGGATGCAAAAGGGAAAATCACCGACAAGCAAAAAACGATTTATAGATACTTATATGCGTACGTTGATTTTGATAATTTCCATTCTCTTTTAACAGACAAAGATAAAGAAAATGAAGGAATAAAAAGAGTAGCTGCTGACAAAGAAAAAGCCCAACAAGCAATGATGGAACATTTCGATTGTACAGCCAAAGATTTAAAAGATAGAAAGATAGGAATTGATGATCCTTGCTTCTACTTGAAATCATCATTGCGAGAGGACATTAGGTTTTCAAAACTTCTAGAGATTTATCCTATCCATGATGAGAAAACCATCAGGATGTATGAATTCTTTTCAATGTTTATTCATCCAAGATGCGAGATGAATCCAAAAATAGAAGAAGCAATTATGTTGGTGAGAAACATATACGTTGATGGTGTTTTGAACTTTGTCTATGAATATCTTAAAGATTGCAAACTGTTGATTGATTTGGAGGAAGAAAAAGCTATATCTGATTTTAACTATGATTTCTTCTACAATCCTTTGTTGCAAAACAACGTTCATAACGTTAAAGATGTTGAATATATATTCCATAATTTGATGAATCAATTGTGCAAATTAAAGGATGGAACTGATTGGTTCACCTGGCATTTCTTGGAAAAGAGCAAGTACATATTCATAGATATGATGATTTCTGAATCTATGGGTTATAAGGAACACGTGATTTCTTGCTTTAAATCATTTGTAGAGCAATATAGTGTGTTCTATGCGATAGGATCATTTGAAAATCTAAATGATTTTAATCACGTTAAGCAGGCTTTCTGGTGTTCTTCAAGAATACAAATAGATTCTCATTTCCAAAACTTAGGATGGAAAGATGGCACAGTGCCTGAAGAAGAAATAAAGAAACTTTATGATGAGTATTTCAAAGATAAATATAAGTTGAATAATTATCAAAAGTTCTATTGGAATCTCAGAAGGAATAGCCTCTATTGTTTGGGGGATGAGAAGAAGAGTTATAACAAGTATGTCCGTTCACTGCTCGAATCTGTTTTCTCTAACGAGATGGAAAGCAAAGACGCTATGACACTTTATCGTATTTCAAAGGATATGAGTCATGCTAGTGGATACAATTTCAATGCAAGCGAGGGTATAGTGGATTCATATTTCCACAAGACAATGTTATTTGCTTGGAAACTATTAAAACATTTTATTGTTAATGCTTCTGAAACGTTAAAAGAACATAACGAAGAGTGTAATGTTGGGTTTATTATTACTGCATTAGATATGTTTATTATGATAGAAGAAAAAGCAATATGTGATGTTTTTAGTGATATCGAAAAGATAGAAGAAGGAGTTGATGGAGAATATGGAAATAAAGTCAATTAACGAGCATTTTAGATATTATTTAGAGAACGAGTCGCAATTCAAATCATCAGAAAGATTTGTGTATATTTCAAAAAAATGCAAAAACGCTTATTCGTTTGTTTACTCTAATCTTTTGCTAAATATATGTAGCGATTTTGAGTCTCTTGTTCGTGCATACTTTGGAAAAGAAAATGATGATCCAATGGAAGTTCATGATATTATTCAATCTATTTTAAGTGATGAAAAACTTAAAGTAATACTTACAGAAAGCGCAATCTATGAAAATTGTGATTACGAAACGCTTCACCCCTTGAAAATCAATCACAATGATAAGACAAATAAAGATAGTTTTAAGTGGTGGGAAGCTTATAACAAAATCAAACATAATAAGGTTGCTAAAATATTTCATGCCAATCAAGAAAATATTCTTAATGCTCTTGCGGCTCTATATATTTTGAATAGATATGTATTGAGCATTAATGCAGATAATAATGGTGGAATCGATATTTTTGGAGACGATAATAATTGTTTTAAACTTAATCAATTAAAATCAAAAAGTGTTTCGATGACTCGAATGGTCGCTGTAACAGAAGATTAAACCAGACACAATGCGGATGTATAAAACACTGCACATACCATTTTGAGGGTATGGTCTGACGAAGGTCTAACTGCAGTAACGTTGAGTGTGTAGTTTGTCTTGAAAAAAGATAGGTAAAAATAGGTGTTTTATGGCTGTTTTGAACTAAAAAATAGAAACTTAAGCAAAAATTCATATAAATAAGTTTAAAATACAATAAAAATAGCATATACCTTTAGTAAGTTCAACCTAGGTTTAAGACTACCAAAAGTCCAAGTGTGATGGAACATAACAGTGAGTTTTAATATTAAAATCTGTATAGTTTTATCATTAAAGTCGAATAAATAATAAATGTTTATCAGTTCATGCCTTCGGATGGTACTAATAAAATATATCATGGTTTTACAACTGATTTTAAATCCCTGAATAATCCTGCAGCAAGAAGTTGGGCACAACGGTATTTTAAATAAGGAGAAAAAATGGAAAAGAACGTTATATTTTTGTTAAATATTGATAATGAGAATAGAATTATCGTAGAAAGAAAAAAAGAAGGTGAAAAACTGCACAATGATTCATGTGTGTTTTTCGAACATAAAAAAAAGAAATTTTTATTAACAGATGCTTCTTTTGTTGATGAGTTTGGTTACTCAATGTATCATAGAATTTTTAATA
>ULUE01075988.1_pt1 | contig 23522 bp, 17 predicted proteins | sample 1958211 | NCBI WGS metagenome assembly ULUE01 (sample SAMEA4835752, study PRJEB28245) | human gut metagenome | biome: gut microbiome; material: fecal sample | place: Denmark | collected 2008 | reverse complement strand
GTAGTCGAACCAGCAGTCGCAGAAGCCGTCCTCGGCAAGCTTCTGGAGCTCCGAACGGGCGGGGTCGAGCACGCGGCGGCAGAAGTCGGGGAACTTCTTGTAGTTCTTCTCCAGCCGAAGCATCTTGCGAAACTCCAGCGGATCGATGACGGCCTTGCCCTTGTCGAGCCATGAGGCGATGAACATGTAGATGCGCTGCGTGTAGCGGTTCTTACACGCGAAGACTATCTGCTTGCCCAGGCGGTGATAGCCGAAGTCGAAGGAGACGAGGCGCTCGGCCACGGTGCGGTCGATCTTGAGGATGGCATACTTCGAGTAGCTGTTGTCCTCGGGGATATAGACGTCGCAGAGGTTGGTCGCCTTGGTATATTTGCGGCCCTCCTGCGTCTTATAAGGTATCTCCACGGGGATGGAGGCGAGCATCTTCAGCGAGTTGCGCAGCTGCGGGTAGTGGCTCGGACTGACCCCCAGCTCCTTGAACGGCATTTTGATGGGCATGCGGCCGTCCTCGTCGAGCTCGTCGCTGCGGAAGATGTCGAGCTGGCGCGAGGTGCCGCCGTTGAGCATTCCCTGCAGGATGTTCTGCAGGCTCTCGACGATGCTCACGAGGATGCGCACCTGCACCTGGCTGTAGTCGTGGCGCATCATCGTCACGGCAATGGGCTGCAGGAGCCACGTCTCCTCCGCTATCGGGATGAGGTCGTGGCTGATGTCGCGCTTGACGTCGGCCTTCTTGGCCTTGGCGCCGCGCTTCGTGGTTTTCGCCGACGGCCTGCGAGAGCCGCCGCTGGGGGTTTCCTCCCCTGCCTTCTTCTCTGTCATGGGGGCAAAGATAATAAGTTTTTACGTTTCCGCCAAATCTTTTTGTCGGTTCTTTTTCGTTTTTCACTACCAAGCGCGATTTGGCCAGCCCCAAAACGAACCCCTACTAAAACAAAAACGTTAAACGTTAAACGTTAAAAACGCAAGTTTGCAAATATTCCACACCATCGTAGGACGGGACCCAAAAAGACATCAAACAATTATTTTCCTAAAAAATATTTGCCCATTCCAAAGTTATTGCCTAACTTTGTCCACGCCTGCAGCAGAAGACCGCTGCGCAAGCAGACGCCGCAGGAAGGCGGCGAGACAAGAGAACAAAACCGAAATAAAAATAACTAAAAGCAAATGGCAAACAATTTTTTGGCTACGGCTAACCGCGTGGCCGCTCATCTGGGCAAGGCCCCGAAGGACTTCACCAAGGAAGATATCATTCGCGTCGTGCAGGATTTCGACATCCGCATGGTCAATCTGATGTACCCTGGCGGCGACGGACGACTGAAGACGCTCAACTTCATGCTCAACTCCGCCGATTATCTCAACACCATCCTCACCTGTGGTGAGCGCGTGGACGGCAGCTCGCTCTTCTCCTCCATCGAGGCAGCCAGCAGCGACCTCTACGTGCTGCCGGTCTTCCGCACGGCCTTCATAGACCCGTTCCAGGAGATCCCGACACTCTGCCTGCTCTGCGACTACTTCGACCGCGACGGCCAGCCGCTGGCCTCCGCACCGGAGCATACGCTCAGAAAGGCCATGCAGGCCTTCCACAAAGTCACGGGCATGGAATTCCAGGCCATGGGCGAGCTGGAGTACTACGTCATCAAAGCCAACGACCCCTCCTTCCCCGCCACGGACCAGAAGGGCTACCACGAGACGGCTCCCTTCGCCAAGGCCAACGACTTCCGCACGCGCTGCATGAAGCTCATCGCCGAGTGTGGCGGCCGCATCAAGTACGGCCACTCCGAGGTGGGCAACTTCACCAAGGACGGACTCTGCTATGAGCAGAACGAGATCGAGTTCCTCCCCGTGCCAGCAGATGAGTGCGCCTACGAGCTGCTCGTGGCCAAGTGGATCATCCGCAACCTCGGCCACCAGGAGGGCTACAACATCACATTCTCGCCGAAGATCATCGTCGGCAAGGCCGGCAGCGGCATGCACATCCACATGAGAATCATGAAGGACGGCCGCAACATGATGCTCACCCCGGAGCGCACGCTCTCCGTGGAGGCCCGCAAGGCCATCGCAGGCATGATGGACCTGGCACAGAGCATCACCGCCTTCGGCAACAAGAACCCGATGTCATGGCTGCGCCTCGTGCCGCACCAGGAGGCCCCGACGAACATCTGCTGGGGCATGTCCAACCGCTCCGTGCTCGTGCGCGTGCCGCTGGGATGGACCTCGGGCCGCGACATGTGCATGGAGGCCAACCCCAACGAGCCCCACGTGGAGCGCGACTACACCTCCAAGCAGACCGTGGAGATGCGCTCTCCGGACGGTTCTGCCGACATCTTCCAGCTCCTGGCCGGCCTCTGCGTGGCCTGCCGCCATGGCTTCGAGATGCCCAACGCCGAGGAGGTGGCCGAGCAGACCTTCGCCGACGGAGACATCCACGCCCCGGAGAATGCTGCCAAGCTTGCAGCCATGAAGGCGCTGCCCGACAGCTGCGCCGCATCGGCCGACTGCCTGGAGCAGCAGCGAGCCGTCTATGAGGAGTATGGCGTCTTCTCACCGAAGATGATCGACGGTATCCTCAAGGAACTCCGCGCCTTCAACGATCGCACGATGCGCGACGACATCGCCGGAGACGACAGCAAGCTCCAGGCACTCGTGGAGCGTCACTTCCACTGCGGATAATATCTCTCACACTTGGTGCCGCCCAGCGGCCTGGGCGGCACCAAGTCGTTTTTTTCGTGTCTCACGACACATATTCGCCAGCCCAAAGGGCCCATCGGGGCCAACTTGAGATTTGGGTCGGATGGGCCATCGCGTTGGCCTGAATTTCATAAATCAAACCGACAAAAAGGACTTTTGACGAAGACCTTATTTTGATTTGGACAAAGACCTTATATATATAAGGAGAAGGGACAGGAGGCTGCGAGAGTTTCTTGACCCATGATCATACCTGCAGGAAAGCCGCCTTTTGTGCGCAAGAAAAGATAGTCGGCAGCCGCCCTCCAAACCGGGTACGGAACTGCGTGACTGACCTGGAGAAGACAGATCGATAAGAGAACTAGCAAAACAATAATCATTCACCAAAACTGATGAAAGTATGAAGAAAATGACAACGCTCTGCCTCGCGCTTGCCCTGACATGCGCGACGGAAGCAGGAGCAACGACTGACAAGCAGCCTAAACTGAAGGGCAGACAGACAGCAGCATGGGGCGTGGCCGTACCAGGCTCACGCACGCAAAGCGCCTCCGCCATGCGATTTCTCAACATGGGCCTCGGGGCTCCCATGGCAGCTCCGCGCGCCGTGGGCAACGACCCGGTAAGCTCGGTCACCACACCAGGATTCGGATGGGCAGATGGCCCGGACGGCAACCAGTGGTACTACACGCAAAACTACAAGCTCGACGGCTATTTCTACTCGGGCTCCACCATCACCCTCTACGACAACAACAACCAGCAAGTGGGACAGTTTGACATCGACGTGCCTGACACGCTACAGGTGAACAGCATCGAGATGTACAGTGCATTGACCAAGAAGATGTTCGACCGCGACGACACCTCCATTGAGGCCATGGTCTCCATCCACGCCGTGGGCAATGCCGAGAACAACTACAAGGACTGCTACATCACCCGTGCCTACCACATCGACGGCAGCGGCATCGCCTATGAGTGCGAGGGAAGCGGAATGCTCTTCGACGCCTCCAAGGGATGGAACACCTACCAGCGTCTCATCCTGCCGATCGAGAAGGTTATCGACGGCAAGGAGTATGTCTCCATCGACTTCATCGCACCGCCCACATGGGGCAAGGACGAGCCCTACGTGGAGCACACGCTCGATATCCCCTTCGAAAACATCAACTACATGGACGGCGCCTACATCAACTGCTTCGTCATCGAGGACAAGCCCTACTACGTCGTCGCACAGTATGACACGGCCTACTGCACCATGCCGGAGGACTATACGCAGGACAACATCTTCAACGTCCACGTCTTCGACGGTCAGATCTCAGGCGAGACCGATGCAACCATCGGTGGTATTGTCGGTGGTTCGTTCCTCTACACCAACTTCAACGACTGCTCCTTCCAGGGCAGCATCAACACGCCCAAGGCCAGCCCTGTGGGTGGCATCGTGGGCCGCACGGCTACAAGCACGAAGATCACGGCCTGCGCCTCCAACGCAGAGATCACGGGATACTCTTCTGTCGGCGGCATTGCTGGTTCTTTCTCTGCCAACGACACCATCAACGACTGCCACGCCACGGGCAAGCTCGTAGCAGCCAACACCATCGGCGGCATTGTCGGCGAGAGCTCACGCGGCGTCATCGATCGCTGCGTCTTCAACGGAAGCGTGACGGCTACGGAGGCCAACTGGAGCGGACTCTCGGCAGGTGGCATCGTGGGTAGCCTGGCAGCCGACTGAAGCCAGCAGACGACGCCCGTCATCAGCCATTGCGTCTCAACGGGCACGGTCAACGCCGAGGAGCCCGACGAGACCGTCCACGCCATTGCAGGATGGACCATCGCCAACGAGTACTACGAGGACGGAGAGACTCCGCTGGAGGAGAAGGGCCTGGCCAGCAACTATAGCACGGCCGCTCCAGAGGGATCTGCCGACAGCAGCCTCGACGGCGCACCGGTGAAGGTGGCAGACCTCAACGACGACTTCTTCAAGCAGATGGGCTACGCCTTCGGACAGGATACCAAGGCTCCGTGGAAGTCGGCCGAGACTACTCCCGTACTCTACTTCGAGAACACAGCCCTGGTACTCACGCTCAGCGATAATGCCGTGCTGCTGGACAACGACGCCGACTGCTACATCACGGCCACAGTCTATGGACAGAGCGCCGACGACATCACGGCCGTCAGCGACAATTCCAACGTAGCCGACGTGGATATCGAGTCGCGCGAGGACGGAGTGGCTACGCTCCACATCACGTCCTATAAGGACGGCGTGGCCAACATCAACGTGACCGTAGGTACGCTGACCATGGCCTGCACTGTGACCGTCGATCACACGCTGACCACCGTCAAGCCGCTCGACAAGGGACAGAAGCTGACCATCCTCGTGACAGGCAACACGATCTCCGCTCCGGGTGCCACCGCCATCACGGCCTACACGCTCGACGGACAGGTGGCTGCTCAGTCCGCCTCCACCATCAGCGCACTCGCCAAGGGCCTCTACATCGTGAAGGCAACGGACGCTACGGGGCGTCAGACAACGGCAAAGGTAATGGTGAAATAATCGCCTACGAAGAATAGACTATCGCTAAGCAACGACCGACGGGAATGGCCTTCCCGTCGGCGATAAATAATGAGAAAAGAGGATGCGCTCGTAAAGGGTGCATCCTCTTTTCTCGTCTTACAAGGAGTCAGAACTCCCCTACCCTTCCACCAAGTCGCCAATGCTGCTGAGCCGCCAAAGACGCTCATGGTCGTACTCCGCGGTGGCCTCGTGGGCCCAGGTCGTATGGTAAGGGACGTAGGCTGCCCAGCCACCCTGGCGCAGCACGGGATCGATGTCGGAGCGGAAGGAATTGCCCACCATGAACAAGCGGTCCACCGTCGTGGCGTAGCGGAGGCAGAGCTGGCGGTAGCTCTCGTCGGTCTTGTCATCGACCGTCACCACGTCATCAAACCACCTGCGCAGTCCCGAACGGTCCATCTTACCTTCCTGGTCGCGAAGCTCGCCTTTGGTAAAAACCACCACGGGACAGCTCACCACCTCGCGCACGCGTCGCAGCGTGGCCTCTACACCGGGCAAGGGCGTGGCGGGAAGCTCCATCAGCCGCCGCCCGAGACGCAGCACCTCGTCAATCTCTTCGCCACCCACGCACCCACGGCTCACGCCAACAGCGGCCTCGACCATCGAAAGCGTGAAAGCCTTGGCGCCATAGCCCGTCAGCGGCATGTTGCGGCGCTCCGTGGCGGCCAATACGCGCAAGACCTCGTCGGCCTCGGCATAGGGCGAAAGCAGTTCCGCCAAAGCGTGCTCCACCGCACAAAATGCGCCCTGGCAGTCCCAAAGCGTGTCGTCGGCGTCAAAGGCCACCAGGCCTACAGAATCTCCCACGCCACCCTGGCCAAACGGAGCATTCCGCCTATCGTTTGTCTTCATTTTTCTCCTTTTTATATCGCCAAATCATAAAAAAACTTACCAGCAACTAAAATACAGCCGGGAAATTTGCACAGGTCACTTTATTGCCGTAACTTTGCGCTTAGTCTTTAATAATTTCGTCTCATAGTACACAAAAAGAGTGTGTTTTTTGTTTGGGGGGAATCCCCCGCAACATTCTTTGTCTGGTTGAAATCCTTGTGAAAGGACACTTCGATGAAAGCATCGAGGGACCAGATAAACAGGTTTTAAAAGCTCCGGTAGCGACCGGAGCTTTTTTGTTTTCATATCTTCCAGAGAAAGCATTGCTTTCCAATGCCTTTTTATCCAAAAGTCTTTTCCTGTCCAAGCACTTACCACTCCAAAAAGTCATTCGCTTCAAGAAGTTTTCACTTCGCCTCAGGATGTCTTCACGCCAAGAAGTTTTCAACCCAAGAACGTAGCCAAATAGCCGACGGACTTCGTCTCCCGAAGTTTCTTGATGGCTTTCTCGCGCAACTGTCGCACACGCTCGCGGCTGAGATTGATATCAGCCCCTATCTCTTCGAGCGAACGCTGCTCACACCCGATTCCAAAACTCTCGGCCACAATGCGCGCCTCGCGTTCATCAAGACAGGCCGAAAGCGTGTCCCGAAGCGTGGCGCTCATAGTGGCGCGATCCACCTCGCGGTCAGGAGACTCGTCAGTGTCAGAAATGATAGTCTCTGAAACCGACACTGTGCTTCCGTCGGCCACGGGCTGGTCAATACTCGTGGTGTGGGTGATGGCATGGAGGCCGTGGTCGATCACGTCGAGGGGCAACCCAGTCAGGTCGGAAAGTTCCTCGCGGGATGGTGACCAACCAAACTCCTGGAGGTAGCCGGCCGTGACGCGCTGGATGCGGCTGGCAGTCCCGGCGGCACTCAGCGGCACGCGCACGGCACGACTCTTCACGCCAATAGCCTCGATGATGCTTTGCCGAATCCACCATACAGCATAGGAAATAAACTTGAATCCGCGTGTTTCGTCGAAGTGGTTGACGGCCTTCACCAGCCCGATGTTGCCCTCGTTGATAAGGTCTTCCAACGACAGGGAGCGGCCTTGGTACTGTTTGGCCACGCTGACCACAAAGCGCAAGTTGGCACGCACGAGCCTTTCCTTGGCACGCTCTGCCTCCGCACCTTTTCCATGGAGCTTGCGGCCCAGCTCAGCCTCCTCCTCCGGACTGATCATCCGCTCGCGGGATATCTCGTTGAGATACACGCCCAGTCCCTTGGAGACACGGTTGGTGAACCTGCTCGTTATCTTCAGCTCTCTCATGTTAGTATCGTCTGATAAGGTTTCTTCGGCCGCAAAGGTAACAAAAAATCTGCTGAAAGCAACAAAATGCACCTTTTCTTCTTGAAAAAATACCAAACAATGAGAATGAATGGAACGCAAGAGAAAAAACAAAATGGAGTTAAAAATGGCAAAAGCAGGGGGTAAGATCAAAGATTGGGGGTGTAAAATAGGGAAAATGCACGATGGACGATAGATTTTTGCAAGAATGGTTCGTGATATTTCCAAAATTTATCTTAACTTTGCCACGTCATCTTCCCGCACTGGCGGCTCTACGGATGACCGCCTCGGAGAACAAATGGAAACATGGGTGGAAGATTTCACGGGCGCAACAACCCGCCCAAAGAAAAGAAGCCACTAAAAGATACCTTTGACTTGAAGACATTACGGATGAAATTCAGAGCGAAAATTGCCGCGGCAATGGCCGTAGCCTTTGCCTTTGCCACGCAGACCGTCCACGCCCAAAACGTGGGTGTGAAGGCCAATGCCCTCTCGTTCGCACACACCGCACTGGGCATGGGAGCCGAGATGTCACTGGGATACCATTTGGAGCACAGAGCTCTACGGCGTCATCAGCCCGTGGAAACGGACGGAGGACAAGGCGAAGAAGTATTGGGCCGTACAGCCCGAGGTGAGATATTGGCCGTGCCAAGCCATGGTGGGTCACTTCTTTGGCGTGCACGTGGACGGAGCGCAGTACAACGTCGGCGGAGCGGCACCGTTCTTCGGACTGCCCAAGTCGGTGAAGGACGCGCGCTACGAAGGCTGGCTCGCCGGAGGTGGTGTGACCTATGGTTACCAATGGGTGCTGGGGCGCCACTGGAACGCGGAGGCAGCAGTAAGCGTAGGCTACGAGCACCTGCGCTACAAGAAGTTTGAATCGCCCGAGGAATGCGCCCCACAGGTCGGGGAACGGTCCCACAACTACTGGGGACCAACCAAGCTCTCGGCAAGTATCATCTACATATTCTGACACGATGATGACGCATAAGATTTACCATTCACTGATTGCTGCCCTGATCGGCGCGGCGACCACGGGAGCGGTCCAGGCTGCCCCGATACCTGCCATGGGGCTACGATTCGTGGCCGCAGAGGCGAGCGACAGCAGTATCAGCGTGCGATCGGCACGCGTACTGCCCCACGAGCGAAGCATGATCGTGTCGATGTGCATCCGCGTGGACCGCGACCTGAAAGGCACGGAGAGCATCGAACTGCGACCCGTGCTCACTGACTCGACGGGCCACAGCGCGGTGCTGCCCTCCATTTTCATCAACGGACGCACCCAGCACATCGCCTTCCAGCGCGACCGGCGCAACGCCAAGCGCGACCTGGTGACACTGCGCCGACGCAACGGCATGGAGCAGACGATCGATTACCTGCGCGAAGTGGCCTATCAGCCCTGGATGCGCAAGGCGACACTCGTGCTCGAGGAGGTGGCCTGCGGATGTGGAATACCCATCGCCTACGACTCGCACGCCGTGGCGACCCTGCGCAGCGACGACACGCCGCGACTGGCTTTCCGCATTCCCGAGGTGGAGGAGGTCAAGACACGACAGGAGTCGGGACGCGCCTTCTTGGCCTTCCAGCTCGGCAAGTCGGAAATCCTCGACAACTTCCGAAGCAACGCCACCGAACTAGCCAAGATCATGCAGGCCATCGACCTGGTGAGAAATGACTCCAATGTCACCGTAAGCCACATCGCCATCCATGGCTATGCCTCGCCTGACGGATCGCTGGCTCTCAACGAGAAACTCTCGGCAGAGCGCACACAGGCGCTCAAATCGTGGGTCATGTCAAAGTATCAGTTTGACGAGGCACTGTTCACCACAGCCCATACCGCCGAGGACTGGGAGGGACTGGTCAACTTCCTGCGCAACAACAATACGTTGGATGGACGAGAGGAGATACTCAATATCATCGCCACCGTGGGTGACCTGGACAAGCGCGAGGCGCGCATCCGGGAGGAGTTTCCGTCGCAGTATCGCTTCATGCTCGACAACTGGTATCCCTTCCTGCGCCACTCCGACTATACCGTAGGCTACATCGTACGCCCGTTCACCGTCGAGGAGGCGAAGAGGGAACTGAGGTTGCACCCACAAAACCTCAGTATCGATGAAATGTTCCGCATCGCACAAACCTACAAGGAGGGAAGCAAGGAGTACAACGAAGTGTTCCTCATCGCCGTGAAGCAGAATCCGGACCACCCCGTGGCCAATCTCAACGCGGCCTGCATTGCCCTCAGGGCGGGTGACAAGACCGCGGCCGCTGGCTATCTCGAGAAAGCTATGCCTTGCGCGGAGCGCGATCTGGCCACTGGCGTACTACGGATGATGGAGGGCCATGTGGAGGAGGCCGAGCGCCTCTTCGAAGCTGCCGACAAGGCGGGACTGAGAGAGGAAGCTCGCCATAACCTGCGCATCCTGCATCCGGAACGCTATTAAACACGCCTTGCCCTTTCCGTTGGGGAAAGGGCAAGGGATCAGAAACATCAAACCAAGACATCAACCCCAAAAGAATCAGAACCATGGACAAGAAAATCTTCGCAACACTGGCCATAGCCACCGTCCTCGCCTCCTGCACGAGCGATCTCGACGGAATAGATGAGACCCCAGCAAATCCGAAGCCAATCAGACGTTGTACCGCCGTGGTCGATCTCTCTGTGCAGGCACCTACCGCCGATGCTACCACACAGACGCCATCGGGTGCCAACGGACCAAGGAGAGCCAGCGCAGAGACTGCCGACAAAGACACGGTGAGCCTCTCACTGCCAGACGAATACAAGGTACACAATGTCGTACTCTACCTCTACAACGCACAGACAGGAAACTTCGCCGACTCCATACACCTCACACGCTTCGCGGGCCTGGACAAAACGGAACACGGGACAATGTGCTTCCGCAGCGACTCCATCCGACTGGAACCAGGAGACTATCGTGTCTATGCCGTGGCCAACGCACCGACAGCGGCCCGCACGATAGCCAACGATCGATCGCTGCTCACCACCGTTGCCAAGGGAAAGTCCATCATGAGCGTCATCGGCGCTGACGGAATCACCATGTCAAACCGTGGAGGATCGGCTCAAAATGTGCGCGTGAGCACCGACTCGGTCACGCATATCGATATAGCACTGGAACGCGCCGTTGCCAAGGTGGAGATCGGCAAACGCTACGGCAGCTATGAACTAAAGGACAAGAGCGGTAAAGTCTATGCCAAGGTGACGCCTGGCAGTTTCTACTTCGTCAACCTCAGCCGAGACTACTACCTCTTCCGCCACACGGGAAAATTTGAAAAGAACAGCACGCCCAGCCGAGACCAATACGCATGGAGTCTGAACAACTACACAGACATCCCCGACACGGACGGATACCTCATCGACCCGCATTTCTTCGACAAACGGTGGGACGCAAGCAGCACGTTTGACGGATCAACGATCTTCGACAATGCGCTGACCGAAATCGTGCGTACAGGACGTGAGTATGAGGCCACGCTCTTCCCGGAAGCGGGCTCCTACAGCAAGTCGTACATTCTGGAGAACAGCAACTTCTGGACCGCGCAGCGGGAGGGATACACCACGGGTATCATCATCAAGGGTATCCTCACACCAGAGAAGTCGCGCTGCTTCGACGAGCACGGCAACAACATCGACCCGCAGGGAGTTCACTGCCTGTACTATTTCAACTACAATTTCTACACCTCGCTGGCTGCCGTCAAGGCCGTCGGAGGGGGCAACATCCCTTCGGGAGACATCAGCGCCAGAGAACTGGAGACGCAATACAACATCAAATACTTCCCCATCGACGACAAGAGCCTCTATGCGTGCTACTACAAGCACTTCATCAAGCACCTCGACAACGGCGAGAAGCGAAAGCTGGGCGTGATGGAGTATGGCGTGGTGCGCAACAACTGGTACCGCGTGACCATCGCCGACATCGCAGGACTTGGATCGGGTATCATCAATATCGAACCGACCAGGCCGGTCGAGGAAGACGACATACTGCTCACCGACTACTATGTCAGTCCGTGGCAGTTCAGACCCGACGACACGGTGTTGAGCCAACCGCGCAAGAAGTAACATGGAATCAACTCTGAACGAAGCAAGACTATGACTATCAGACATATCCTAACCATCGCCGCAACGACATCGATCGCGGCCTGTGCGCTCACGTCCTGCGACTGGGTCAAGGACGACCTGAGCGACTGCCCGGAGTGCCAAGGCACGCTGAGCGTCAAGATCGAGCACCGATACAACATGCTCCACGCCGACGCCGCACCATCACGGGTGGAGAAGGCGGACGTATTCATCCGCAACACTGTCACGGGGGAGACACAACACAAAGCCTTCGACAAGGCTATGCTCGACGCGTCGGGCTACTATGCCGACATGGAATTCTCGGGGGCAGGAACCTACGACTGCCTCGTATGGTCAGGTATCGATAACAAGATCTTCGACTGGGATACGCAGACCGTCTCCCTCACCACACAGCCAGGCGACACCATCGCACACCGTCTGCCACTTATCTTCCACGGAAGGGCCGATGCCACCAACGTGGAAATGAGGAGTGACAACCTCGCAACGGTCGACATGATGCAGGACACGAAGTTTGTCAATGTCACTTTCAACTATAATGGAAGCCGACACGTACAGGACACCGACTTCCTCCTGACCCTCAGCGCACCCAATAGCATCCTCGACGCCAGCAACAACACGGCAGCCGATCACGCTACGACATACAAGCCCTACAGTGCGCGCACAGAGAGCATCGAGCATCAGCAGGTCGTAAGCTATGCACTATCAACATTGAGGCTAATGGAGAAGGATCGCGACCAGTGCCGCCTGCGTCTCGACTACCGACCGGCGGACGGGTCTCAGGGACAGAACTTGTTTGACATTCCGATCATCGATTATCTCCTGATGTGCAAAGACTTCGAGGGCGAGAACATGAAGACACAGGAGTATCTCGACAGACAAAGCACCTATCACATCGTTTTCCTGATCCGCGATACGGGCAATCCACATGCACCATTCGCCGTCAGCGTACTGTCAGTCAATAACTGGCAAATGCGAGACGACCAACCTGTCGTCAAGACAAACTGAGAATACAGAAATTCACGGCAGGTTGTAAAAACTGGCCCACAAATTTGGCCTAATCATAGAAATAGCGTATCTTTGCAGAAGATAAGCGGCACTCGGCAATCTAGAAACAAGTTTCCATTGCGCTCGATTGCATTATCTTTGCAGAACATTTCCTCGCTCGCAAGCACCAGCGACGGGGGTGCGCCGCAACAAAAACACTCCAAGAAGGGGTTGACTGGATTTGACGGCAAGACGAAATGGTGTGTAAGCACGCGGAGACTCGGTGGCTATCTCCTTAATCAGAGTGACCAAAAAATTAATTGGCGAAAACAATTACGCTCTCGCTGCCTAACTGAAGTATAGTAGGTTACTGGCCTAATCGCGCTATAAGATAGTGCGACGAGACACCGCTCCGAGGATGTTGTCCCGAATCCGGAGATCAAGCGGTGCAGGTAAATCGGGAATAGCTGGCGGCAGCCCCGTGTCGTAGGTGAATTTTTAGGGGATAAGGCGATGATTGGTGGCCCAGGTCTTGTCGTCGCTCGAAAACCAAAGGCTGGGATAAGCGTGTAGAAAGCACATGGTTTCCTTGTGCGGACGTGGGTTCGAATCCCACCAGCTCCACCTTCATAGGATCGACAGGGGACTCGCCGTTATGTGGCAAGTCCCCTGTCGCTGTTTTTAGAATCACTCATGGATGGTGCGCTCCACCTCGTCGCCATGCTCCAAGAGGAACTGAGCCACGATGGAGGAGAGAATGGCCGAGGTGGAAATGCCGAGGGAAGAGGCACGAAGCTGTCCTAACTGCCGTTTCAGGTCGCGGTCGATATAGACCGCACCGAGGTTGGAAGCACGGTGGTACTCTCGGCCCATCTCACAAAACAATTCCCAACGCGATTTGCCTTCGGCCAAGGCTTCACGATAGCTCTCGGCGGTGTACTGTCCTGAGTGCGAGGCTGGGGACTGAGCCTGCTTCTGGAGGCTGCTTGCTGATTCTACAGCGGAACGTTCAGATGTCGTGGGGGCAGCCTGTGGCTGCTGTTGCGCCGCATGAACAAGCCCGGCAAGACCGCCGGGGAGTGCAACGCTCGTATTTTTCTTTGCCATAATCAGTTGTCTTTTTGTTTGTTATCGGTTGATGATTGGCTTTAGGAACTATTTTGTCATCTCCCAAAGCATGATCTCGAAGCAGTCGCGCACGTAGCCGCGCTGCCGAGGGGTGATCTCGAAGGTATCGGCACGACGCAAGTTGGCGCGTGCGGGAATAGGCGGAAGCACCGCTCCATGCTCAGAGAGCACTGCCGCGGCCTCATTCCACATCCGCTGTTCCTCTTTCGTTCCCACACGAGGATCGATGCGATTGGGAACAAAGAGCAGGCGGGCCTGCATATCGCCCACATGCTGGCGAATAGCGGCAAGGACGGAGACAAATATTCCCGTAGAATCAAGTGTCTTGTCTTCGTAATCAAAGGGGCAGACGATGAAGTCCGCACCAGCGAAAAGAGGAAGCAGTCCGTCTTGGGATACATTGCCTGGGGTGTCGAAAAGCACAAAACCCTCCACCTCAGAGGCAGAATCGACAAGTTGATGCATCGCGTTGGGTTCGGCCACGTCGAAATCCTGCACGCCATACGGCTCATCCTGCCCGTTATGGGCGACCGCATCTTTGCGTCGCTGCATAAGGACAGACTTTTGAAGGTCCGTATCGATGACACAGACGGATCGGCCTTTCCAGGCAAGATAGTCGGCGAAGAGGATGCAGAGTGTGCTCTTCCCTACCCCACCCTTTTGGTTGGCAAAGACAACCTTGATATTTTTTTCCATATTTTCTTATATTATCGGGCAGCGACCAAAAGCCGCCACCGCTCGTTGATGATTTCTTTCTTGTATGTCGCTGCAGGCTTGGGGCCTGGTGCAGCATATTCGATAAGTTTCCATTGAGGTTTATCCCATGAACTTTCCCTACCCTTCTTGCTCCGTCTCCTCGCCTCCAGCGATGGCCCTAAGCGCAACGACGGGAGTCACGAAGAGTAGCAGGATGAGCAGACCGACAACGACTTCCTGCCATGGTGCGGTGTCTTCCTGGATGCCTAGAAAGAAAAAGGTGACTATGAGGGGTGCATTGATGGCAATAGCGCTGCACGCCACAATCGACCACTTTCCTACCCTTTCGCACAAAGAAGCACCAAGCATGAATAGCGCTATCATGGCCACGGGGACCAGTAGCATCAAAATGTCAGCACAACTGTTGAAAAAATCGACCAGCCAGTGGCCATCATCAAGCGACAAAGGGCCAAAAAGAAGGGTTGGGAGCTTGGAAGTAATGGCATAAGCCAGGGTTACGACGAAAGCCGCCAGACAACCATTGCGCCAACGAATAGGCACTTCGCGACCGCTGCGAAGAAGCCAAAACAGACCACAGAGAGACAACAAACATACTGCCTCGGAGGAAAATGAAAGCCAGTCGCTTGTCTCGACTGCGGTAAGCGTGGCGGCAGTAGTCGTCAGCAGGTCCGATTCCATCAAAACTGCACACAGATCGACCACAAGGGCCATCACCATCAGCAGCCAAAGTGCACGGTAGATGCGCCAATCGCGCGCTGAAAGAATGATTTTGTTCATATACTTTTACCTGTTTTTAGTATGGTTCCTCTCGCAAAGAAGATTCCAAAACGAGAACTTGCTCCGTGGTGCGCTCACAACGACTGCATATCCGAATCGCCCTCGGCAGGCTGAACGGTGATACGCGTACTCATTGAAAGGCGCAAGAAGACAAGGGGAATAATGGCCATCAGCACCTGAAGGGCGTAGTAGCTCGTCAGGATGACTCCCTGCTGGTCCGTGGCTTGGAGTGCCCAATTGTAAAAGAGCACCCCTACCAAGCTCACCAGCAGAGAACAGATCAACTTGGTGATGCCGAACAAGCGAATGCGGCCTCGATAACGTACAATACATAGGCAAGAAACAAGGAGTTGCACCATCCCTGCGAGGACTCGATAGTTGAGGAGAAACGTCTCACGGAAACTATCCCACGCCGTCGGGTTGTGAGCATAGGCGTACAATGTGTCCCGCCCAGGAACAGCAGTAACCAACGATGATGCGCCAATGAGCACCTCCCACAAAGCGACAAGCACCCAAAAACGATCGCCAGAACGGCGCGTCCCGCGACGAAAAAACTCTAAAAGCAACACATGGCCCACGCCGAAAAGCACACTGACCACTCCATTGCCTACAGCCGTGCGCATAAATGTGTTCAGAGCCTTGCCAAACGAACCCGCAATGGCGTCGCTGGCTGCCGTAAAGGTTGAACTCCATTGCGACAGCATCAAACTCACAATTACCAGCACAAGTCCTACCGTCAGCCAGCGATTCACCACCGAGCTGACTTCAAAATAGCTTTTCTTCTTCATATAGTTCTTATACTTCACTTTTAAATGTTCTCTTTCTTCTCTCCTACCTCTTATGGAAATAGCATCGTTGCTGATTGCTCGGTAACATCATGTCATCTCTTCATTATCTTCTTTTCAATATATAAGGATTTCATCTTTTATCGTAATCTTTATTTCGTCATTTGCTTAATAATGGATTTCCATATATATTGATTTCTTTACAACACGACTCACATTCCTTAACCCACCCATTGTTCGACAAAATGTTTTTATCAACATATCCATATTTGTGGATATACTTAGAATCAAACCATCATAAAACAAACAATCCGCTTTTAACAACCAGAACCGCCATTCCACCCTGCAAAATTAAGCAAAACATCTGACAACAACAAGGAAACCACTACTTAAATACTTAATTTTATCTTTATTTATCGTTTTCGATATTTCACCTTATCCATTTATCCATATTTCCATATATACACATCTAACTATTAAAAAAAGACAACCCTATCCCAACCTCCTCCAACAAACTTCCCGAAAACAAACCTCTTGCAGTGAAAATATTATCCACATTTAATTATATATTTATATCGTCTTGTATTGTTTTAGTTATATCGTTATATATTCATATATTTACTATCCCTGTTCGTGAGAAGAAATAGTTCATAAAAGCTGGCAGGCTCATACGCTAACGAAAACGTTAAATGTTAAACGTTAAACATCAATAGGGCAGAGTAGGGCCGAAGATAAGGATAAGTTACGATCAGCCCTCACCTTAACTTACCTTTGCCTCTCGACATAAGCAACCCTGGAAAAGGTTGTCACGTTTATTCATGATTCAAACTTCACTTGAGAGACGTATCGGAGCGGCAGGCAGAAATGAACAGCAAGGCCTTGGTTGCGGCAAAAAGTAGGAGGCGTGTGAAAGAAATAGCAACAAAGGGAGTTTGGGCGGGTAGTGGACTTGTTAAATCGATACGGATCAAGCGTTAATGGGGCGTTAATTCATGCTAATCGTCTTGCATTCGGGCGGACGGAAGGTTATCTTTGTATGACACTTAAGTCATGACAGCCGGCGTGCCGGCAATCCTGCCTCGAGACACCATGCGTGGCAAGGCGACAAAATATAAAACATAATACCTATCCGACCATGATGAAAAAGTTAAAATACTCACCTTCCTCCTCAGACGGAAGTCGCTCCGTCTCGTATCAGTCTCGTATCAATCCCGTATTGTTCCCGTATCGTCCTTCGTTCTTCCTTCTTTCCTCCTTCTTTCGTTGTTCTATCATTCTCGCTTCCAGAAGCGGAAACAATACGGAAACCATGCGGGATTGATACGGAAACAATAGGAGAAACAAAGAAGGAACAAGGGAGGAGGAAGGAAGAAAGGAGGGTCAGGACAAGGCGTTCAGACTGGTTCCACTCACCCGTTTTCAGATGGAGGCGTAGCCCTTTGTGCTCTACGCTCTTACCTCCCCATAGGGTTTATCTCCACGGAATCTATCTTTTCGCACAGAAAAGTTTGTAGTACACAGCAGCGCAAATGAGAATCGTAAAACACTGGACAACAATAATTATCAATAGAGCGAAAGCAAAAAACGTTCGATAAATTTGGCGGTTAGAATAAAATTGCTTAACTTTGCACCCTGTCAGAACGACACAGGGGCATAGCCCAGTTGGTTTAGAGCGCTGCAGTCACATTGCAGAGGTCCCCGGTTCGAGCCCGGGTGTCCCTACCAAGCGTCCGATTCTCATGGAGAGTCGGACACTTTTTTTATATCCGTATCTGAAAACAGGATTTTCTTATATCATTCCGCCAAATGAGTATGTATAAGACAAGTTTCCCAACCATTTCCCTAACCGGCCATATCCACTCCATTTTCATAAAAAAACTATATCAGTAGGGAAATTTCTGAAAAAAGTGTGGAAAAATTTGCATCTTTCCAACCGACTATATAATTTTGCGCCCATGTCTGAGGAGCCAATAGGGTAGTGCGAGACTCCACGGACAACGGGCACGCACCAACGCAAGTCCCAGAAGAAAACAACAAAACGCACTGCCACAACCATGCTACCATAAGATCAATGAAAAAGAAAATGATGAAGAAATTCCACCTCCTGCTGCTCCTCGCAGCAATGTTTTCCCTACCAGTCACACTCACCTCATGTGGTGACGACGATGATGATGACAACGTCAGCATAACAATTCCGACAGGGACTGCGACGAACCTGACGATGGAGCGAGTTGTCGGAACATGGAAGCGCATCCATAGCAGCGGCAAAGAGATTAAGAACGGCAGGGTGACAAAGCAATGGGACAAGAATGTGGAACGCGACCAAGACCACTTTGTCTTCTATGCCGACGGACGCTGCCTACTCCTCGACTATGAGGATGACCAGCGTCTTTGGGAGGTCGAGGAGAGGGCTTCCTTCTCCATTCAAAACGGATGCGCCACGTTCCAGGGCGGCACGCTCCGCGACGTACGCATCGTTTCCTGTACCGACTATGAGATGGTCATCGTTTACACTATCTATGACGACGGAGACCCCAACGATGTAGAACAATACGTCGACACGCTCAGCCTCTCCAGCCATCGCACCGACCTCCTCGGCATCTACGACCCCTCCACAGAGAGACCTGGAGACTATTGGAACGAAAACGCTCCCTCTGCCACTGGACTGACCATGAGAGACATCAAGGGCACCTGGCTCATCACCCATAGCAAGGGACAAATCGTAGAGGGCGGAAAAATCACCAGCACATGGAACAGGGACGTGACCAGCAAGCAGAACCACTTCGTGTTCTATAACGACGGACGCGCCGTGTTCATGGAGATCAAAGGAGACTACAAGGACCAGACGCCTTACTGGACGGCCAACGGCAGTGCGATGTTCACCCTGAAAGACGGACAAGCCATCTTCTCCGACGGCACGCTCTGCGCTATGAAAATACTCTCTCTCAAGGGCAACGAGATGACCGTCCACTATCTGCGCTACCAGGACAAAACCTTCTCCGTCATGGAGCGACACACCGAGACGCTCAAGCTGACAACAGACAATACAGACTTCCTTATCACGAAGTAGCCTCTGAGGCGCTTGCGGCCTAAGGAGATCCGCCTAGCAGAATCCTTTCCCAAACACGCTCCATCACAACGAATAGCGGGTCAGAAACAGCATGTGCTGCACTTCTGACCCGCTCACTTCATCCCAACCAAGCCGTAGAGACTTCGACAGAAAACGGTCTCATCTCACAACCGGACCACATGAAGGAGTTGGGCAGAGGCCACCAACCCAAGTGTTTCAAACACACACACAAACATGTTAACGAACGTTTTTTGCTTGCAAAGAATTGCATAATTCCATGGTCGTATCAAATATGTTTCTGACGAGTTGCAACGACAAAATCATTTGCCTTTTCCACTTGATTGCTTGATATGCGCAAGTTTAACTCACGGCGCAGTGCATAACAAGTCACGTTTGGCGACTTCCTGTTTAGGATATGAACAATGGTTTCGGGTAGGACATATTGCCCAAATTCTTCATGGCAGAGAACACTGTGTTCCTTCTTCTTACAGCACTTATCCGTAACTTTTACAAGATCATTATCCACAGACTCGAAGTAAAGAGGTTCGGACTCAAGGCTACAAGTCGCATTGTGGGGTAAAGGGATGGTGTAGGCAGAAGTGGGTATTTCAGCCTCAATTTATCTGATGCTTTAGTCATGAGAAGACGTGTACACGCAAAAAGGACGTTGAAGGGCTTAGTTGCGAATTTGAGGTGACTGTATACCTCCTTCTCGTTCCAAGCTTGCGGGCGGAGAGGCTGAAGGAAAAACTCATCCGTCCAGTCTCTCTCGATCAGAAGCATCCGTCTAGCATCACGAAAGCTGCCCAATAGTAGGGTTCGGGATGGCGCGCGCGGATGATGGCTTTAGTCTCTCTGAATGCCTTCTGCTTATCCCAACCACCATTTTGTGCCATAAGGCGCTCGTAGAAGATGGTCATAAACTCCTGGGAGACATTGTTGCTGATCTCCCATAGTGACATCACTACCGTACAGACACCCGCTTTCTTGAAAGCGCGCTGCAAGCCATAGAGCCCCTCGGGAGTAGCCTTGCCCAAACCCGTCTGACAAGCTGACAGGACAGCCAGTTCGGTGCCACTCAGGTCCATACCAGCAATCGTTCCCGCCGTGAGTATTCCACCCCTTACGCCATCGGGCAACTCCTTACCCGTCCATGCCGCATTGCCTCCAGAGAGAACGATACCCGAGAGCTGCATCGCATCTGTGAATCCCTTGAGATAATCAATACCGCTTGCCCTGTCTGGCGTATAATAGAATCCATGAGTATAGAGTTGTAAGATACGTGGTGAGTGAGCGTTCATGGCCAGGAAAGACTCCTCAGTTCCCTCCGCCCCCGTGTAGGTACAGACCTCCCAATGGTGCTCGCCAAGGATACGTTCCACTTTTCGGATAGCCTCCTCTGATCCTGGAAGGTAAGCAAAGGTTCCACCCCCACAAACCACATCTTCCTCGTCGAGAGGGAAGGGGGACTGCCCAGACTTCTCTGCCTCACCCTGCATGGTCGTCGAGGCTACATCATATTGCAGTCCTCCATAGAGCACCGCCGTGCGCTCCTTAGCTACCGTGTCTGCCTTTCTCATCCGCACCAGCTCGCGAGCCGACGACAAACGAATAAAGCGATAGTGATCTCCCAAGAGCGTACCATCCGCAAGAGGAATCGACTCCAATGCTATATTAAACAAAAGCTGTGATGGAACATAGTAAACCGTCTGTCCCTCATGCAACTGCGAGGCCAAGGGAGTCCATAGAAGTTGCAATATCGCGGGCGAATACTCCTGATCATAATAAAGATAGGGCTGCGGTATACAGAGCGAGTCGATTTGGCACTCGTCAAAAAGAGGCATCAAGAGCGGGTATTGCTGCTCTTGGCGAACGACATAGGCAGCATAGTGGCGACCCGATGGTTTCGTTTCATAGTCGGTGAAGTCGATGAGCGTCTCGTCCTTGTGCAGCGACTGGCGCACCGCCTCATGGTCCACATCCATAAACTCCGTGTTGTTTCCATATCCCCGAACGCGTGCCTGCAGTCCGCGTCCCATCACCTCAAGCTGTTTGGAAGCCTCCAAGATACGGTCGGCATTTTGCTGATAATCCTTCTCCCAGCCTTTCATCTGTTGCTTCATTGCCACGATGGCCATATACTGCCGCATGTCCTCATCTGTTCCCTCCCGCTTGATGATATCGTACAAAGAACGCTCAGAGTCCAAGAGGAACGCCTTCGACATCACCAGCGCATCATAACATCCGCGGGTAAATGCCGTCTGTAGTTCGCCAGCTTTCAGCGCATAGGGGGTCATGAGCGTGAACAGCTCTGAGAGGGGACTCCAAAATCCCTTGCGCTCATTGGCATCCATATATGGCAGACGGTCGCGTACCCACCGCTCTAGACGCTCCTCGGCCTGCAGGTAGTCCTGACACCCTTGCACTATCATCCCAGACCATTCTTCGGCCTGAGCCAACCGTATCTGCGACTCGATATATTGTAAGCTATTCTCGCCGTTCAGTTCCTTGGTATAAGCCAGATTCTTGCGGCTGCATTGTTCCGCCTCCGCATCACGCCCCACTGCATGAAATTGGCGGGTCAAAAAAGCAAGCAGCTGAACCCGACATTGGTCCGATGGCTTATACTTTGTGGCGAGTATCTCGTCCGCCTTCTGATAGTCAGCCAGCGCCGCCTCGTGATCGCCAAAGGCAGCACGACAGAAGCCGCGCCGGATATAAAGGTAATTGATCACTTCTGGGTCCGAGAGATAGGGTAGGAGCAGGAAGAGCGTATCGACCGCTTCGTAGCAGCCCGCTTTGTCCCCCTTGTAGCGATAAGCTTCTGCCATAAACTGACCATATCCCATGAAACGGTACAGGCCTACGGCCGACATTTCCTCATGGGGAGGCTCCATGTATTTTTTCGCATAAGCTATACAGTCGTCATAACGGCCCGCCTTCAGATAAAGTTCGGATAATTTGAAATAGGGAATTCCCGCCAGCGAGCCCAGTTTTCCGCTCGTCGAAGCCTCGGCCAAAGAGACGCTCCGAAAGAGCCACTGTTCCGCCACGCGATAGTTTTCCTGCCTCATGGCCTTCTCTGCCTGCAGGTTATAATAAGTCATCTTCGACACCTCGTCGGTCGTTTGCTCCGCCAGCGAATCCATGGCCACATTGCATTCCTGCGCCATCTGGACATCGCCGATAAGGTTGCACAACCTCCATATATCACTCAGGACATTCATCTGCAAATCCGTCTCGCCGGCTTCCTTCGCCTGCGACAAAGCGTAGCGGTACGTCTCCATCGCACTGGACAAGTCATACTGATAATAGTATGCGTCAGCCAGGAGGTTCAGCGTGGCTATCTCGTCGCTCACCTTGCCTGTTTTTCTGAACACCTCCACACCACGACGCGCACACTCCTTGGTCTTGTCATAATCTTGCTTTCGGTAGTAAACCGAACCCTCAAAATACCAAGAAGCACCTATCTTGTTCATCACGATCGTCCAATCGTTCTCGTTAGCATAAGGGAGCACCTCTTCGAGCAGGGCGCGTGCCTTGCCATAGTCGGTATTTTTTCCTTTCATCATCGGTACCGCCAGAAAATAGGCACTATTCACATAAGCATCCGACAGTTCTTTTTTCTCCTCGTCGGTCAACTGGGTTGCCATCAACCGCTTGGATAGTTCGTATCCCTCCTGATACCGCTCCAGCTGGTCATAGCAACGGCACGCCAAAATCTGGCTGCGTACATAGACGGTGCGCTCCTGCTCCGAGTCGCACCGCTCCGTACTGCGCCCAATGGACAGGCAGATTTCGAGGACCTCGTCATACTTCTCGGCCTCATAAAGGGTGTCGGACTGCTCCAACTGGAGCTTCATGTCCTCCAGGGACTGCGTCTGCGCCTTCAAGGTCAAAGTGAGATTGACGAAAGCAAGCAGAAGCAACAGTATTTTTCTCATGAAAAACGATTGAATAAATGAACTATCAATTGGGATCGAAGCCAATGGTATCAGCCGACAACGTGTCGCCTGGCAGGGCGGAGCTGTGACCTTCTGACGGCGTACCGTCGAAGACTTGACCATCGCCACGCAGTCCGTCGTCGGACGAAGAAGAACCTGGCACTAGTCGGGCCACGAAGAATCCCAGCACTACGGCTGCAGCAATACCCGACAACCACACCCACCGCTTGCGTCGCGGGGCATCCTGACGGTCTTCCGCCACGTTCAGGCAGTTCATCGCCACATGCGAACGGACGTGGCCGTACATTGTCCGCATCTCCTCCATACGCGACATCTTCCTCGCACGACTGATCACGGCCAAACGCACATCGCGCGTCAGCTCAAACTGCGCACGTTTTTTGGGATCGGCCTCCAACTCGCTCAGAAACTGCGACTTTTCTTCTTCCGAAAGTCTATCTGGGTGGAGCAGATACTCGTCTATTCGGTCTTGAAAGTTAATATCCATAACTCGCTCTAAACTTGTCTTTAATTGAATATCAAGAAGTTGGGCGTTTGCCTATATTATATAGGTAATTCAAGTTTCGCAAGTTAATAAAATATAACGTAACTA
>ULUE01064557.1_pt1 | contig 24543 bp, 16 predicted proteins | sample 1958211 | NCBI WGS metagenome assembly ULUE01 (sample SAMEA4835752, study PRJEB28245) | human gut metagenome | biome: gut microbiome; material: fecal sample | place: Denmark | collected 2008 | reverse complement strand
GCGGCAGGTATGGCCCATGCGGCTACCCCTATCTATTCCTGGGAATGGACTGCGGAAGGAGCACAAATAACCGCCCCCAACTGGAACGGTTCCTTCAATTACACTTCCGGCAATGATTACGCCACGTTCGGCAGCGGTTCCGGCACTCCCTATAACTCAAACATAACGGGTATCCAAGGCAGTTTCACCGTGAGCTTTGACCTGAAAAACCTGAGTTCCACCAGCAATGGGTGGAAAGACATTTTCAGCCTGTACACCAATGGAACGGTCTCCGGAGAATCCAACAGCATGGTGCTGGAATTCACTAATAACGGAGAACTCTACCTCTACAATAAGGGGTTCGGCGGCCAAACTGGCGGGAACATCAATACGGGATTGACCTGGACGGATCTCCAGCAGGACAGCTGGACTAATCTGAGCATCGTTTCCGATCTTTCCTCCCAAACGCTTTCCGTGTATGTCAACGGCGCTCTGGCAGGTACGATTACCGAGTGGAATCCATCCTCCCCTGCCCTGACAGGCTCCCAGTTTGGAGCTTCTTTTGGAAATACCCGCCCCATGAACGGCACTATGGATATCAACAACGTCAAATTTTATGACGGCGTTGTGCTTCCCGTGCCGGAAGCAGCTACAGCTTCCCTGGGCCTGTTGGGGCTGGCCGCCCTGATGAGGCGCCGCCGCCGGTGCTGCTGAAGCAACTTTAACCATTAGCCAAAGGCCGCATGCGGGAAGACGTTTTTCCGCATGCGGCCTTTTCAGTATTAAGAAAATTCCTTTCCCCGATTCATGCCCCCGTGAAGACTTCCCCCGGCCTGGTCCAAGCACCGGGAGGAAGAACCCGCCCCGGCAAAACGACGGTATTGGCACCCAGCCGAACATGGTCTCCAATGACAGCGCCAAGCTTGTTTCTTCCAGTAAATTCCAGCTTTCCTCCCGCCACCATTCTGTGTTCGCCGCCATCATGGCGAAAATTGGAACATACCGTTCCGGCGCCGAAATTAACGTCACTGCCAATAATGGAATCCCCCGCATAACTCAAATGAGGAATAAATGTGCCGTCGCCGATGACACAATTTTTCAGCTCCACTCCCTGCCCTACTACACAGCCATTCCCCAAAGATACACACCCCCTTAAATGGCAATTAGGCCCTATGCGGCAGCCATCACCCGCCCATACGGCTCCCTCTACAACCACGCCGGGCATGATGACGGTTCCTTCCCCTACCCGGAGCGTTCCCATGACATAAACCCCTTCCCTTCCGGAGAAATCCTCCCACTCCATCTTCTCCATCACTCTTTCCTGCCATTCCAGAAGATCCCAGGGATAAACGAGGCGCTCTATTGCTGCCTCCTTCCGCGTGAATACCCGCGTCAATCCGTTTTTCCCGCTTTTCCGGGCCAGCAAATGCCCTTCTTCACTCCTTGCTTCCCCTGCCCCGCAGAAGGCAAGCCATATGGCCGCCTCCGGGGAAAAATCATGCATGGACACTTCGATGATTTCCCCTTTTTCTTCTGAAACCGGCGTTCCCGGGTCAAAAACCGCTTCAAAGCCCACTTCCCGAAGGCGGGAAGCACAGTAAGCGGCTATATTCATTCCAGCCACGGAAAAGCCGTGGAAGGGCCTTTCAGGGCTTGTAGCGGGAAAAGTATGATCCCTCTCCGGAATGTAAATCAATCTGGCAGCCTTCACAAAAGGATGGTATGCTTTCCTCCGGGTTTTCTGCAAGAAGGAATGCCGTTTCTGTTTCACAGCCGCACCTGCCAATAACCTTGTGAAAGGTTGGGTTGATTAGCTGTGAGTATAATGTGGATAACTTATCCAGATATTATTCACAAGGCTGCAGGTCAAATTTATTAACATTTTAAATAACGCTCAATGTTCTCATTTTCAACCGTCTGAAATCTTATTCACACTAGACACACAGCAGAAGAAGAAGGAATTTAATATTGTTAAACCTAATATTCTTCAATCACACAACGTGATTGTCCTTCTTCCGGTTTTCATGCTACAAAACGGCGTGAATACGAAAAATCAGGATGACTGTTGGATGAACATGGCCATAAAACTGGCCTCAAATGGAATCGGACTTACGAGTCCGAATCCCTGCGTGGGAGCAGTTATTGTGCATGAAAACCAGGTGATCGGTTCGGGATTTCATAAAAAAGCCGGCTTGCCTCATGCGGAAAGAGAGGCCATTGCCGACGGAGTGGCGAATGGCAATGCACCCCTGTTCGCGGACTCAACTTTGTATGTTACTCTGGAACCGTGCAGTACTTCCGGAAAAACACCGCCTTGTACGGATGCCATTTTGAAATATCGTTTCAAACGGGTGGTTTATGGTTCGGAAGATCCTAATCCCAAACACCGCGGCGCTGCGGCTGATATTCTTGAACAGGCCGGCATCAAGGTTACCCGCGGGGTTCTGGAGAAGGAATGCGATCGTTTAATCAGGGGGTTCAGGGTGAACATGCTGGAAGGGCGTCCCTGGGTAATTGCAAAAAGCGCCATGTCTCTGGATGGCCGCATTTCCCGTAGTCCGGAACGTTCTCAATGGCTGACGAATGAAAAATCCAGATCTTTTGTACATACCCTGCGTGCGGAATGCGATGCGGTTCTTACCGGAGGAAATACCGTGCGTCTGGATAATCCGTCCCTGACCATTAGGAAACCGGATCGTCCTGTTTCTCCCCTTAAGGAACAACCCTGGCGTATTATTCTAACCCATGATGCCTCTTCCATACCTGCGAATTCCATTTGTTTAACAGATGAATTTCGTGACCGCACTTTAGTTGTGGAGAATGTTTCCAATTATTTGGAATTGTTAAAAAAATTATATAATGATAAAAAAATAGGAACTATCCTGCTGGAAGCGGGAGGCTGTCTGGTCCGGGAATTTTTGAAAGCCGGTTTAGTCGACGAGTGGGTGGGGTTTTATGCTCCCATCATTATCGGCGGCGGTGCGTACGGCGTAGCGCCCGGTCCGTTTCTGGAGCATGAAGCCTTTCTTGAACAGCCTGTTGTGAATGCCTTTGGTTGTGATGTGTGTATCCGGGGGGATGTCTGTTACCGGTAATGGATAAGGTCTTTGTCTATTGATTAGACGAGGAATTTTAAACTTGGGAAAGTAATTTTCATTTCCCGGGTGGGTTTGCCATTCAACCCTTCCGGCCTCCCTTGCCCCTTGGAGTAAGCTTAATGCTGTTTTTTTCTTATCGACAGTATTTGAATGGAATCCGTGAAAAAATCGGGTGATGCTTCTTAATGATTTGCAATGGATAAATCAGGGAGGCCGGTATTCAATGATACTGAAGGGATATTCCATTTCTTTTTACGACAAGCAGAAAGTGGTGGTTGTTCGGAGGAAGGGAAGAGCTGCTGTCGTGCAAAAAGACATTCAGAAAACAGGATTGAATCTTTTTATCGACTCCAGGCCATGGCGACAGGGAAATATAATGGGATCATATACGGCTCAAGGATGTCCCTGTCATATTTATTTTTCCAATACCCGCCTCCTATGGTCCTCCTTAAATTGAAATTTCTGAATAAAAAACGTGGGGTATTATGCTTGTTGCCTACTGCGTTTTTGCAGATGTACAAGCAACAGGGCGATATCTGCCGGAGTAATTCCGGGAATGCGGGAGGCCTGCCCGATAGTTGCAGGACGTATGTTGCTCAGCTTGATGACAGCCTCTTTTTTTAAGGCATGGACATGTTCGTAATCAATATCGGCGGGAATAGTTTTATTTTCCATCCGTATGATTTTTTCCGCCTGTTTTTTCTGCCTTTCAATATGCCCTTCGTACTGGATATCCGTAGCTATGGCATCCAAATGTTCCACGTGGAACATTTTTTTCAGTTCTTCAGGCAATAGAGTCCAGTCATTGCCAGGCCTTTTAAGCCATGTGGAGAGAGAAACTCCTTCATGTTTAAGCGCGGCAGCTTTTGTTATTCCTTCTTCAACGGCGTTTTTCCTGTCTTCAGCCTTCCGGGCCATTTCACAGGTAATAAGACCCGCTTCAAAAGCCAGAGAGGCCAACCGCAGGTCTGCATTATCCTGACGCAGCAACAGGCGGAATTCTGCCCGGCTGGTAAACATGCGGTAAGGTTCATCGGTTCCCTTGGTAACGAGGTCGTCTATCATGACGCCAATGTAAGCCTGATCCCGGCGCAGCACCAGAGAAGGTTTGCCCAGGGTTTTCAGAGCGGCGTTCGCTCCCGCCATCAATCCTTGCGCTGCGGCTTCTTCATAGCCGGAAGTGCCGTTGATTTGACCTGCAAAGTACAGGTTTTCCACCAGTTTTGTTTCCAGCGTAGGATGTAATTGCGTGGGAGGACAGAAGTCGTATTCCACTGCATATCCCGGACGGATCAGTTGCGCGTTTTCCAGGCCGGGAATGGTATGGATGAAGTCACACTGAGCGGAGTAGGGCAGTGAAGTAGAAACTCCGTTAAGGTAGAATTCCTCCGTACTGCGGCCTTCCGGTTCCAGGAATACCTGATGGCTGTTTTTTTCCGCAAAGCGCACGATTTTATCTTCTATGGAAGGACAATACCGGGGGCCTACGCCTTCAATGATACCGCTGTAAAGGGGGCTGAATTTTAAATTCTTCCGGATAATGTCGTGCGTACTCTGGTTGGTGTAGGTGATCCAGCACGGCATTTGCTTCATCCGGAAATTTTCATCTCCCCATGTGTTCAAAGTGCAAAAGGGTTCGGAATCACGTTTCAGTATATCACGGGAACGATAGCTGAACAGGGCTTCCGGAGCATCTCCGGGCTGTATTTCACAGACGGAAAAGTCGATGGATCTTCCATTGACACGGGGAGAAGTTCCTGTTTTAAGCCTTTCCACCTGAAAACCCAGCATGGCAAGATCGGCGGAAAGGCTGGAAGAAGCGCAGCCCATTCGGCCTCCTGTTATGTGTTGAAGGCCCACATGAAGCAATCCCTTCATGAATGTCCCGGAGCAGATAATCACGCTGCGGGCATGGATGGCGCAGCCCAGAGAAGTAACGGCTCCCGTTGCCTGCTGTTCTCCATTGACGAGCAGTTTGACCACATCTCCCTGAAACAGGCGTATGCCGGGGGCGGTTTCCAGAACCATTTTCATTCTTGTGCGGTAGGCTGTTTTATCGCACTGGGCGCGGGGAGCGCGCACGCTGGGCCCCTTGGAGGCATTCAGCATCCGGAATTGAATGGCGGTAGCATCCGTGTTCAATCCCATCGCTCCCCCCATGGCATCTATTTCCCGGACGATATGCCCTTTGGCAAGTCCCCCAATAGCCGGATTGCAGGACATTTGTCCGATAGTATCCAGGTTATGAGTTAGAACGGCGACGGAACACCCCAGACGGGATGCTGCCAGTGCCGCTTCAATGCCTGCGTGTCCGGCGCCGACGACGAGAACGTCAAACAGGGGGAAAACGGAAGAAGAGGAGGAGTTCATCAGGATGCGGAGCAGATAGCAAGACGATGCAGAATCAGGCGGGGATCAAGAGAGGAAGACACCAGGGCTTTATCCGCCTTCATGCATTCTTTCAAAGTTTGCTTCAGCCGTTCCGTCTTGAATTTGGAAGCATTCTGCGCCGCCAGAAAAAGCGGATACGCATTGGGTGTACCGTCTTTTTTCAAGGGAATTAACGCGGCCGCATAGGAGGGCAGGGAAGAAATGCGGGCCGTAAATTCCTTGAAATTGGTGGGCTTCAGGTTGAATGCGTCACATAAAAGTCTGGCAGCCAGCAAATTTCTTAACGTAGGGATGAATGCGGCACGCATGATGGTGATGGCGTTTTCACCGCGTTCCAGTTGAAAGTCAATCAGAGAGATGGCCGCATCGCTTTTCTTGTTTTCCAAAGCCCGGGAAATTTCAAAAATAACGCCTGTACGCGTCAGCGGAACCATGCGTTCCACATCTTCCGGCATTATGGTGCGTCTGTCCGCTCCCAGATAAAGATCCAGTTTTTCAATTTCAGAAATGATTTGGCGGGAGGATTCGCTGACGCGGTGAATGAACAGTTCCAGGGCGGCGGAGTCGAAATTCATGCCCCGCGCCGCCGTTTCCTTATTAATGAGGGGCATTAAACTGCCTTCCCATCCTGCTTTCGTGATGTCCGGCTTGTTCAATTCTTCCGATGCGGCGTATTGAAGCAGGAATTTGTTAAAGGAACGGCGTTTGTCAAATTCGGAGGCGGAAATAAGCAGCAGGACATCCGGCCCCAGGCCGCTTTCCAGTAATTGCCTGAAAGAATCCAGAGCTGCTTCCGTGGTGGAGGAACGCCCCGTGACGGAGTCTCCCAGAAAGTTGCAGTTCTTCATCCAGACTACTTTGCGCCCCGGAAAAAACGGGAGGGTTCGCAGAGCTTCCGTAACCTGGCGTATCACTTGGGCCGCTTCATCGGAATCACCGCAGGCCGCTTCCAGAATTTCATGGGAAAATTCGTTTGTGCCTTCCGTCAGAGCGGCAAAGATGCCGGAAGCCTTTTCACGCACCATTCCTTCATCCGTACCGAAGACGAGATGAATGGTTTGTTGTTGTAAAGTGCTGGAACCCATAAAACCGTGGCCGCATGATATCATAAAGTACGGTTTGTTGAAAGGCGTATTTGTCATTTGAAAGTTTTTTCATTTGAAGAGAAAAGGCTTAAATAGTATCAATGGAGCTGGAATGTCGAAAAGCGGGCTGAAGCTTGACAGGCTCCGTTTTCAGGCATCTCCTTGTGATCAAGCCGCAAACCGTTTGATCGTTATTACGGCAGGGCATTTTCATGAGATCGACCATATGGACACGGGCTTTACTTGTCATCATGATGACGGTTATGATGACCGTGGTCTCCGTTGCCTATTGGAGATGGAACAGTCGTGTTACGGAGAAGAATGTTTCCTTCCGGTCGGAAGTGTTTACCCTGGCCCAGCAGCCCGAATTGAAGGAGGAGGATGTTCCTATTTTGCACCAGCTCAATGAGGAATATTCACGTGTCGCCCGGTTGGTGGAACGGGTATTGGTCAGCATAGACACCACAGGCGTGACAAGCGTTCCGCAGCCTTCCGAGGATGGTGATTTCATGATTGAAAAGAGGCTGACGGTTCATGGTTTGGGTTCCGGCGTCATTGTTACTGAAGAAGGGCATATTATTACCGCCTACCATGTCATTCAGAACAAGCATGCGCTGCGCGTAACGCTGAGCAATGGAAAAAGCGTTTCCGTACGCCTGGTAGGGGTGGATCCGGAACTGGATATTGCCGTGCTGCAGGTAGAAAACCCAATGACGTTTACCCCCCTTCCGTTCGGCAACAGTGATGAAATTGCGCCCGGCATGATTGTTCTGGCATGCGGCAATCCCTATGGGCTTGGCACGACTGTTTCCCGCGGCATTATCAGTGCCCGTGAACGCAAGCTGGTGGATTCCGGCATTAACTTGATCCAGACGGATGCCAGTATCTTTCCGGGGAATTCGGGAGGTCCCCTCATCAACATCCGCGGGGAAATCATCGGCATCAATAAATCGGTGCTTCCCAATGCGGAGAAAAATTACGCCGGCATTGGGTTTGCCATTCCCTCCAATCTGGTGATGCACAGCTTTGAGCAGATTTGCAAACATGGCCGCCCCATGAAAGGGTATCTGGGATTGGACATTGTGCGCAATACTCCCCCGCTTCGCAGCTTCCTGGATTATCATGAGGCGGGAGGCGCAGTAATCAATATCGTGAAGCATGGTTCCCCGGCGGAGCAGGCAGGTCTTCAAACAGGTGACGTAATACTGAGTTTCAACGAAGTTCCCATCCATACGGATGAGGAAGTGAAGGAACGCATTGAAAATCTTTCCATCGGCGACAAGTTCCGGCTGAAAGTCTGGCGCAAAGGGCAAAAAATGAACGTCACCCTGAAGGTGGGAGATAGTATTTTAAAAAATGTTCCTTCTCCTTGGGAAGACTTCATGGAAGGAGTGGGAATGCATTTGCGTGAACTGACTGCGGAAGAACAATCCATAGGTGCTCGGGGGTTGCTGGTCATTCAAGTGAATCCGAAGAAATCCGTGGGGCAGATATTGCAGGTCGGCGACATGGTCTTCGCCGTAAACCACCAGAGTGTCAGCACCAAGGAAGCCTTGGTCAAAGCTCTTAGGGAAGGACCGGCATTGCTGACCGTTTCCCGCGACGGGCAGCAATTCAATGTGAAAGTGGATGCGCGCCCCGTTTCTGAAAAAACATTGCTTCCCCGCATCCCGGAGGCGACAAAAGGCAACGCCATCATACCGCACGAGCTTTGATCCGGCCTGAGTGGTTCCTGCCGGAACCTCCGTTAGGAAAAACGTTTTCCGGCATCGCCGTCCGCAGGCTTGACTGGCAGTCAAAAGTGCTTATAATACATCACCTTTAAGAAATTAAATTATGACTCGTCATACTATCTCCGTACTTGTTGAAAACAAATTCGGCGTGCTTGCCCGCATTGCCGGTTTGTTTAGTGGACGGGGCTACAATATTCATTCGTTGAACGTTGCCCCTAGCCAGGACCCGCGCTTTTCACGGATGACCATCGTCGTACGCGAAAAGGAGGATGTTCTGGACCAGATTATCAAGCATCTGGAAAAACTGGTCAACACGGTGGAAGTAGTAGATTTCCGCAATACGGACAATGTGTACCGGGAAACGGTATTGACCCGCATTGGCGTAGATTCCGCTACGCGGCATGAAATCATTGAGTTCTGCCAGATACTGGGCGCCCACATTGTGGATGTCACGCGGGACGCCCTGACCATTGAAGTGACGGGAGGCGAGTACAAGATAGACCGTTTCCTGTCCCTCATTGAGGATTATGATGTGCAGATGCTGACCCGGAGCGGCCGTATCGCCCTTCCCAAACCCCGTCAGTAAAAGGACCTCCCGGTTTTCTTCTTCAACCCTGCAGGACGTTCTTGCAGGGTTTTTTCTCATCTTCACCATGAACATTACTTATCCGGATCTACCCATTTCCCGCCGCCGGAATGACATTTTGGCGGCAATGCGGGAGCACCAGGTCATTGTCGTAGTGGGGGAGACGGGATCCGGTAAGACTACCCAGCTCCCTAAAATGGCCATGGAGCTTGCCGGGGAGGCGCGGGGCAGAGTAGGGTGCACCCAGCCCAGAAGGCTGGCTGCTGCTTCCGTTTCCCGCCGAGTTGCGGAAGAATTGAACTGCGACCTGGGAGGTTTGGTGGGTTACCAGGTGCGCTTTGAGGAAAAAGCCGGGCCGGATACGCGCCTGAAGTTCATGACGGATGGGATTCTTCTGGCGGAAACGCAGCATGATCCGGATCTGCGCCAATATCATACCCTGATTTTGGATGAGGCGCATGAACGCAGCCTCAACATTGATTTTCTGCTTGGCTATCTGCGTCTTTTGCTGGGCAGGCGGAGAGACTTGCGGCTGGTCATCAGTTCCGCGACGCTGGATGCCGGTGGGTTTTCCGAATTCTTTGGAGGCGCGCCTATTATTCAAGTAGAAGGCCGCACTTATCCGGTGGATCTCCACTATCTGCCGCCGCTGCATGACGATGAGGAACTTCCGGCTCATGTGGCGCGTGCCGTGGATTGGCTGGATACTCTGGACGATCGCGGGGATGTGCTTGTCTTCCTTCCCGGAGAACGCGAAATACGTGAGGTGGCGGAAAAACTGAAAGGCCGGAATCTGAGAAATACGTGCATTCTGCCTTTGTTCGCCAGGCTGGGCCTGGCGGACCAGCAAAGGATTTTTCATCCGGAGCAGGGATACCGCCGCATCGTGCTGGCTACAAATGTGGCGGAAACGTCCCTGACAATCCCCGGCATCATTTATGTTATTGACTCCGGCCTGGCGCGCGTCAGCCGCTATAGCCCGGCACGTCAAGTGCAGCGGCTTCAGATAGAACCCGTCTCCAAGGCCAGTGCCCGCCAGCGCGCTGGCCGTTGCGGCCGTGTGTGCGAAGGTGTGTGCATCCGCCTGTACAGTGAGAAGGACTGGGAGGACAGGCCGGAATTTACGGATCCGGAAATCAGGCGCAGCGCACTGGCCGGGGCGCTGCTCCGGATGAAAGACCTGGGATTGCCGGAAATGCCGGAGTTCCCACTTCCGGATCCTCCTTCATCCAAACTGGTGACGGAAGGTTACCGCACCTTACGGGAGATCGGCGCTCTGGACAAAGCCCGGCAACTCACACCCGTAGGCAGAAAGCTGGCGCGGTTGCCCATTGACCCGCGGCTGGCTCGCATGCTGCTGGAGGCTCAACATGAACAGGCCCTGCCGGAAATGCTGGTGATTGTAGCCGGCCTGGGCATCATGGATCCCCGTGAACGCCCTGCGGATGCCGCTCAGAAAGCGGACCAGGCCCACGCGCAGTGGAAGGAAGAAGACAGTGACTTCCTGTCTCTGCTTAAATTATGGAAGGCTGCATGGCAATTCCGGGAGGGAAGGCGCTGGCGCAAAAACCAGCTTCGGAAATGGTGCGGGAAAAATTTCCTTAATTTCAACCGCATGATGGAATGGTTCAATTTATGGGAGGATCTTTCCCGGCTGGTCAGGGAAACACTGAAATGCAAAATTTCCCCTTTGGAAGAAAAAACGGAGCGGCAGGCTTCCTTTGCCATGATTCACCGTAGCATCCTGGCGGGCGTTCCGCGCCAGTTCGGCCTCTGGGATGCAGACAACCGAGAATATCGCGGCGCCGGAGGACGTTCCTTCGGCATTTTTCCCGGTTCCGGCCTGTTCCGCCGTAAAAAAAGGAGTGAATGGGTAATGGGCGTGGAGTTGGTGGACACCACGCGCCTGTGGATGCGCCGCGCCTCCATTTTGGAACCGGAATGGGTGGAGAGAGTAGCGCCCCATCTGTGCGAATCACACTATTCCGGAGCGCGGTGGGACAGGGAGCAGGGGGCTGTTTACGCAGTGGAACGCGTCGTGTGCGGCGGCTTGCGCATCATTGATAACAGGCGTGTGCACTATGGCCGTATCAATCCCGCCCATGCGCGGGAAATAATGATACGTGAAGGCCTGTTGGGCGGTGGTTTCCGCACGAAACCCGCCTGTATCAGGCATCTGGAAACGCTCCGGGAAGATGTTCGGCAGATAGAGCTGAAGTTGCGCCGTCCGGACCAGGTCTGGTGTGAGGAAGGAGTTTTTGAATTCTTTAACAGGCTTGTTCCCCCGGACTGCTGTACGGCCAGGGCCTTTTTGCGGTGGGCCGCCGGTGTGGAGAAGAAAAATCCGGAAGCTCTGCATGTTCCGCCACAGGAAGCCATGTACGAATTCTGGGGGAAAGACCTGCTGGATGGTTTTCCGGATGAAATCACCTGTAAAGGAGCGGAATATGCCGTGTATTACCAGAATGATCCCGGCGCGGAAGATGACGGCGTGACCCTGGGCGTCCACATCGACCAGTTGCCGGATATTCCCGAATGGTTGCCGGAGTGGGGGGTTCCCGGCCATCTGGCCCAGCGGGCGGAATGCCTGCTGCGTTCCCTTCCCAAGGATTTGCGCGTCTTTCTCCAGCCTATCAGCCAAAAGGCCGCTTACTTTGCGGAACTGAGGCATGGCCTGGAACCGGATGGGCCGCTGGCAGGGAAACTGGCGGAATTTGTGGAAGTGGAAACGGGAAAATTTTGCGCGCCCTCCTTTTTTGATATGAACCGTCTTCCTGCGGAGCTGGTTACGAAAATATGGGTGTGCGATGATGAAGGGGAAGAGCTTGCCATGGGTACGGATGTTGCGGAACTGAATAACCGCCTGGGTAAAAAACTTTCCCGCCGGTTCCAGGAAACAGCGGAGGATATCGTGTCCGTAACCGGCATGAAGGAATGGAGCTGCGGAGATTTGGAGTACACGGTGGATGTGGCGGGAAGGCCGGGTTATGTGGCTCTGGTGGATGAAGGAGCATCCGTGGGCGTCCGTGTCTTTGAGGATGAACTGAGCGCTGCGGAATCCCACCGGGAAGGGTGCCTGCGTTTCATGCGCCTGCGCCAGACGGACCAGCTTAACCATCTCCGCAGAAAATTTCCGTTGAAGCTGGAAGGAAAGCTCTCTCTTCATATGCTCGGACGGGAGCCGTCTACCAATGCGGAAGACCTGGTGGACGTTGCCGCGGAGATAGCCATGGGCCGTCCTTTGCCGCGCACGGCGGAGCAATTCGCTGCTGCGGAAATGAATCTGCGCCAAAATCTTTTTGATGCGGCGCATAACGTAGCGGATATATGGGAACTGGTAGCGGGTACGGAACATGCCGTCAGGGACTTTACGGCGCTGCAAAAGGGCGTGCGCCATACGGAGCGCATCACGGCTGACCTTCAGTGCCAGCTTGACTGGTTGTTACGCCCCCGTTTCCTGTGGGCGCATGGAGCGGAACGCTTGCCGGATCTGAAACGGTACATGCAGGGAATTGCGGAGCGTATCAGACGCATCGGCCAGCAACCCCTTGCCAGGGAATTGGAACGCCTGGACCTCTTTGAACGCGTGTATTTTCCCTGGCATCAGGTTTTGAAGGAACATGCCGGAGACCTGCGCTGGATGCAATACGGTTATTTGCTGGAAGAATACCGCCTGGCCATTTTCGCTCCCGCCATCTCCGTCAAGGGCCGCGTCTCCGAAAAACGTCTGGTGGCTTCTTTTGAGGCATTGTCAAGCCAGTAAAACCAGGACGGAGGCTGTTTACACAGACGGCTTATCCGTCGCCTTTTTCTGAAATGGAGAGGGATACCCTCAGCCTGCTTGCGGAGGATGGTTTACAATCCCTTGGATAATTGGGCGAATTCAATCAAATTGGTTTCCTTGCCGAACAGGACCAGAATGTCATGGTCTTCAAAAACGAGATCCGGGGAAGGAGTGCCAATGACGGGAATGCGCGGTATGGACAGGATTTCCCGGCGCCCCTGCGGAGTCTGGGCCTCCCCGCGGCGGATAGTGAGCAGGTTGAGGTGGTGTTCCGTGCGCAGGCCCACATCCCGCAGGCGCTTGCCCACCCAGATGCGCGGCACGGCAATTTCCACGATGCTGTGGTTTTCGTCCATGGGGGAGACACGCAGGAATTCCGGGGATTCCAACTGGCTGGCGAGCTGCTTGGAAGCTACGCGGGACAAGTTGATGAGCGCATATACGTTCATCTGGCTTAAAATGTGTTCGTGCACCGGACTCATGACGCGGGCGTAGATGTAGCGGACGCCCATTTTCTGAAGGTGCGTGACGACGAGAAGGTTTTCTTCAAAACTGTCTCCGATGGCGACAATGACGGCGGACTGGTCGTCCAGTTCCAACTCACGCAAAGCGGCCGGATTAGTGTAATCCGTCACCACGGCATAAGTCACCAGATCCTTGATTTGCTCCAATTCTTCATCTGTGGAGGCAACGGCTACTACTTCAATATTACGGGCGGAAAGTTCTGTGCAGAGTTCCTGTCCAAACTGGCCCAGGCCGATAACGGTGTATCTCATCATGGTATATTCAGGTTAACGGGATTTTGACGGATGGATAGCGGTAATGTCTCGGAGTAGGGGTGCCGGCCAGCGCAATGAGAAAAGCGAAAAGCCCCACGCGGCCGGCGAGCATGTTGACGATAAGAAGGTATTTGGAAGGGTCGCTTAAATCTGGAGTAATGCCCCGCGACACGCCTACCGTAGCAAAAGCGCTGCAGTTTTCAAAGAAGATATCCAGAGAACTCATGGAGGGCTCCAGGGCGCAAATCAGGACGGTAAAGCAACCGATCCAGGCGCAGGAGACCACCACGGTAATCACGCAGCGCGCCACGGTGCGCTGGTCGATGCGGCGGCGGAAAAATTCCACATGATCCCTGCCGCGGAGGATGCGCAGGATTTCCGCGCCTGCAATGGCGCAGGTAGTGGTTCTCATGCCGCCTGCCGTGCCGCCGGGGCTGCCTCCCACCATCATCAGACCGCACATAATGAGGCTGGCTGCGGGCAGATAGCGGCTGTAGTCGCTGATATTGAATCCCGCCGTGCGTGCCGTGACGCTGTCGAAAAGGCAAATCCAGAGGTGTTCCCCCAACGGTTCCGCGGCATGGGGAGAGGAAACGGCAAAGATGGCCAGGGCGCCTCCCGCCAGCAAAATCCCCGTGGAGATCATCACCAGTTTGAAATAAGGGGTCCACTGCATGTGCAGGCGGCGGTGTTTGGAAAAGAAGCGGTTTGCCAGGCGTGAATAGATTTCCTTGTAAATGCCGAATCCCAGGCCGCCGCATACGATCAGCGCCATGATGACCGCCTGCCCGCTGTAGCACAGGCGGATGCCCGGCTCCATCAAATTCATCGGGAAAGTTGAAAAACCAGCATTGCAAAAAGCGGAAACGGAGTGGAACAGGGAATGCCACCACAAAGGCTCCCCCATCAGGTTGATGTCCTTCCCTTCCCAGGAGAAATAAAGAAGGACGGCGCCGCACAGTTCGATGAACAGCGTACTGACCACAATAGTGGTGATAAAGGAGACGACGGCCCCCAGATTGTCTTCATCAAGCAGATCCGTCAGCAGCACGCGATCCCTCAGGGAAAAACCCTGGCCCGCCACCATGGCTACGAAGTAGGCGAACGTCATGATGCCGAATCCGCCAATCTGGATAAGGGCAAGCGTGAACATTTCTCCCAGCGGGGTGAAAGTATGGGCAAAATCCACAGCGTTCAGACCGGTGACGCATACTGCGCTGGTGCTGGTGAACAGGGCATCCGTAAAACTGAGTGTAATACCCGGATATGTGGAATTAGGCAGCAGAAGCAATCCGGTGCCTGCCAGGATGACTACTCCCAGAGAGGCTACAAACTGCATGGCGGGAGCCATAAGAGGCCGGCCTTTTTTTTGCTTGCCCACCAGCCATTTAAAAATCCTGGTCAGGGACATCAGCGTGGGGATGGCAATCAGCCCGGCCGTAATCACTAGGCGGGAAAGCTCCGTGAACCTCATGTATCCCGCTTCCTGTTGTTCCCTGGCAATCAGGAGAAAAATCATGAGGCAGCTGATGATTTGGAAAATCAGGAGCCTCAGGGAAGGGCGGTTGATTTCCTTCCGGAAATAGGAACCCAGGATGCCCGTCAGGTGGCCCAGCGTGGCAACGGCTGCAATCAGCCGCGACCACTCATGTTCCGCCCGCGTCAGGGGCCAGCCCAGCTCCCAGACCACCGCCCCCAGAAGAATGGCAATGCAGACGGCTGCAAGTTTGGTGAATCCCGAGCGTGTAGTGGTCATGAATGGAAATGCCTTATGCGGACTCTACCACCTGGACATGGAAAGAAAAGCTCTTAGGCCGTTTTATGCATGCGGGCGGGAAAGGGGCAGATGCCGTACTGCGTTGCTTCATGGCGGGGCAGGGCCGGCCGGAAAGTGAGTGGAATAGTGATATTGATGAATTTCAGTAAATTTCTCTTACCGTGGATATGCGGGATGGAAACGCTACCGAAGAGGGCCTTGGTCAAAAAGGGAACATGTTTATTAAAAGGCATCCCGCGGCAAGCCGTATTTTAGGCTTTTCCTTTGGCGGCGGTGATGGCTTGATAGGGCTGTGCTGGCTAAAAGAATCATTCCGTGTCTGGACGTAACGGACGGCAGGGTCGTCAAGGGGACCAATTTCATTAATCTGAGGGATGCCGGGGATCCTGTAGAATGTGCCAGGGCGTATGATGCCCAGCAGGCGGATGAACTTGTTTTTCTGGATATTACCGCTTCTTCCGATGGCCGTGCCACCATGGCGGACGTGGTGCGCCGCACGGCGGCATGCTGCTTCATGCCGCTGACGGTAGGCGGCGGCATCCGTTCCGTAAAGGACATGCGCGAAATGCTTCTGGCGGGTGCGGACAAGGTTTCCCTGAATACGGCGGCCATCAATAGGCCGGAGCTGATTAATGAAGGTGCGGCGGCTTTCGGCAGCCAGTGCATCGTCGTCGCTATTGACGCCAAGCGCCAGGCTTCCGGCAGGTGGGGCGTTTCCACCCATGGAGGCCGGAAGTTCGTGGGGCTGGATGCCGTGGAATGGGCTGTGGAGGCGGAACGCCGCGGAGCCGGAGAAATCTTGTTGACCAGCATGGATGCGGACGGAGCCAAAACGGGTTATGATATTGAATTGACCCGCGCCGTAAGCAGTGCGGTGCGCATTCCGGTAATCGCCAGCGGGGGTGCGGGTAATTTGGATCACATGGTGGACGTGCTGGTGGAAGGGAAGGCGGATGCCGTGCTGGCGGCTTCCATTTTCCATTTCGGGGAATACACGGTGCCGGAAGCCAAGGCTTACTTTGCTTCCAGAGGAATACCCGTACGTCCTTTGGCGGAGTAGCGGAAACAGCTTTTCTTTTGAGAGAAAATGAAATTCCGGCGCGTAATATGCGTATGCGCTGTCTTTTTTTTCCTCTGTGTTCCGTTATTGCCTTAACGTCTTTTGTCCAGGCCCAGTCCCTGGAAAGGCATCCCCTGTATGAACCCGCCCTTGTTTCCGCAGGAACTCCGGGTGATGCAGGTAATTTATTTGCCGGGGCCAAAGTAACCGCTTCCGGTCATTACGGCAGTGACCGTCCGGAACTGGCCGTGGACGGGCAGACGAATAACGCCGGCAAATACTGGGGTTGCGAGGGCATTCCCGTCTGGCTCCAGATAGATATGGGAAAGCCCCGGACGCTTTCCGCCCTGCATGTATGGCCCTATTGGGAGGGAGGGCGCATTTACAAATATAAAATAGAAGGTTCCGAAGACGGAAAAAACTGGAAAATGTTGGCGGATCAGTCTTCCAACAGCATTGCCGCCACTCCGGAAGGCGTTCCCTTCAAATTCAATCCGCAGACGGTCCGTTACGTTAAAATCACTTTTTTAGGCAATAGCGCCGGCAATGAAAAGGGGGGGCATCTGGTGGAAATCAAAGGGTACGGACCCGATGCCGCCCTGAGCCTGCAGGCTGCAGCGGTGAAGGATTATGACCGTATTCCTTACAACGGCGCTCCCGGGCAGGAAATGCTTCAGGATGCCGTGCGTCTGTCCGGCTGGAGAGGCGAACGCGCCGGCGGGCAGATTGCCGTCTGGTCTTCCCAGGCGCAGCCCCAGTTATCGGCCTCCTGCGCCGGGGTAAAAAACGCTGCCGGACAGATTATTCCTGTCCGGACTGCCATGATACGCTACACCAGGGGGGGCAACAGGCTGATTTCAGATATCATCGGCAGCGAAAACAGCTGCGATTTGCAAGCCGGAGGCGTGCGTCCGGTATGGGTGGAGGTCAATATTCCCCCGTCTGCCAAACCCGGCGTGTACAAAGGAAAAGTGGTAGTTTCCGCAGAAAGCGGCTCTCCCGTCAGTGTGCCGGTAATTCTGGAGGTGGCGCCGGAATCCCTCCCTGCTCCCGCGCATTGGCAAGTTCATCTGGACTTGTGGCAGCATCCGCAGGCCGTGGCCCGCTGGCATGATGTGGAACCGTGGTCTCCGGAGCATTTCGCGCTGATGAAGCCGGTGATGAAAAGGCTGGCGGATGCCGGGCAAAAGGCCATTACATGCTCCCTGATTGATGAAGCCTGGAATGCCCAGACTTATGACTGGTTCCCGCCCATGATTGAATGGGTCAAGGGCAAAAACGGAACCATGCGTTGGAATTACGCCAATTTTGACAAGTGGGTTTCCTTCATGATGAACGAGGTGGGCGTCAAGGGGCAGATATCCTGCTATACCATGATTCCCTGGAACATGAAAATCCGTTATCTGGATGAGGCGACCGGAAAGTACAAATTTCTGGATCTTAAGCCGAACGATCCCTCCTATGAAGCTATCTGGGGGCCTTTCCTGACGGATTTTCGCAAACACGTCAAGAGCAAGGGCTGGCTGGGCAAAACCTGCATCGGGCTGGATGAACGGCCGGACGCTATGGTCAGGGCGGCCAAGAATGTGCTGGACAAGTATGCCCCGGAATTCAAAATCGTTTCCGCCGTCAATCGGCCTACGGCCATGACCCGGGACGTTTATGACGTCTCTCCTGTAATTGACCATGCAGGCACGGTTACGGGCGATCTGCTGGCGCAGCGCAAAAAGGAGGGAAAAAAGACGACGTTCTACGTCTGTGTCCATCCCAAAAAGCCCAACACCTTCACTATTTCCCCGCTGGCGGAGGCGGAATGGCTTCCCCTCTTTGCCGCCGCCAATCATTTGGACGGCTTTTTGAGATGGGCTTATAATTCCTGGAACCGCAATCCGTTTGAAAAGACGGATTTCGGGAACTGGCCCGCGGGAGACTGCTACCTTGTTTATCCCGGCAATCTCAGTTCCCTGCGGTTTGAAAAACTCCGGGACGGACTGGAGGAATTTGAAAAGGTCAATATCCTGCGCGCCCGCGCCGCAAAAAATCCTAAGGCGAAAGCTGCCGTAGCCCGCATGGATGAAGAGCTTTCCAAGCTCTTTACCGTGGAAAAAAGCCGCGGGAATTCCCATGAGGAAGACGTGCGGAAAGCCCGTGAAATTATCCGTAAAACGACGGAAATTTCCCGTTGACCTTTCTTGCGGGAAAAAGGGAAACCGCTGTATTTCCATGTCTTTCCGGAGGTTCGGTTAAGCTCCGGAGAGGGAGGGGAAGATTAGCGGTTTTCTCTTTGGTATTTCGATCCCCATTCCGCCATGGAGGCCAGGACGGGACGCAGACTGCGCCCCAGTTCCGTAAGAGTATATTCCACGCGCGGAGGTACTTCCGCATACACCTTTCGCGTAAGTAGGCCGTCCTTTTCCATAGAACGCAGGTTCGCGGTCAGAACTTTCTGCGTCACAGGCCCAATGGATTTGCGGAGTTCTCCAAACCGCCGGGTGCCTTCGAGCAGATCGCGGAGGATGAGCACTTTCCAGCGGGAGGAAATCAGCTGGAGAGTAATTTCAACAGGGCATGATGAATTGTAGTAAGTCATTTAGTTTACGCAATGGTTTCTTTTAGGAATTCAGGTTACTATTTTCTGCCTACTTTACAGAAAGAATGTTGCCGCCTATTTTAATAGGTACTTGCCGTTACGGCAAGCAGAACAGATAATGCCATGAACAAGATCATCATTGCCAATTACAGGGAGACGGAGCCTCAGGTTATCAGCCGGGAGGGCAATTCCTTTGCGGTAAAGCCCGTCATTCGGGAAGCGGATGCCGGAAAATGTGCGGCCAGTTTCGTAGAAGTGGAGCCGGGGCGGTACGCCTATGGCTACCATTATCATGAAGTGAATGAAGAGGTATTTTACATCATCAGGGGCCATGCCGTTGTGCGTACGCTTGAGGGTGAAAAGAATTTAAAAGAGGGGGATGCGATTGTATTCCCCGCCAGCCCGGAGGGAGCGCATGTTATCCGCAACGGATCCGCTACGGAAAAGCTGGTTTATCTGGATGTGGGCACTCGCCTGACGCCTGATGTGGTGCACTTCCCGGATACGGCATCCGGAATGGTATATTCCTCCTCCGGTGTGCACCATTTTCGGGAATCTTGAAGCAGCATCCCTGTTTTAAAGCCTTTTTCCGGTTTTTCCACCGGCGCGGTCCGCAGGAAAGCGGGCCGCGCTCCTCTGGGGAGGAAGGTGTGAGAAAATAGTATTCCCTTGGCCGCATGAGATGCCCGTCTTTACCTTGGACATGGCTGGCAGCAAAGGCTGCGGTTCCTTGAAGGCTTTCAAAACCTCCATGCGGAAATTAACCCGTATAAGGTGAGATATATTAAAACCTGGCCTTGCAGCAAGGTGTACCCCTTTTTTGTGCTGCGGAGGAAGGATGAATTCTCCGGTTTTCAGGAAGGGAAAGTACTGGCGCAGGAAGCCTGCTTGCGTGGCTGTATGGCGGGGCGGAAAGGCAGTCCTCTCCACGAAATATTCATGGTTTGTTTTTCATGAAATCCGGCAGTAAAAACGCCCCTGCCGGATAAGCCGGACAGGGGCGTTGAAATTAAGCGGCCTGTACCTTATTCCGCAGGTTTGTCGGCACCCATGCCGGCAATGCTTTGGTACAGGTTCCAGCGGTGCCAGACATCCTTCTGGGCTTCTTCAAGGAGTTTTTCGAATCCTTCCTTATTGGTCTTCGCCAGAAGCTTGAAGCGGTTTTCGCTGAGCAGCACATCGCGCAGATCGCCTTTCGGGCCTTTGCCTTCCACAATCAGCGGATTCTTGCCCTGGCGGGCCAGGTCCGGATTATAGCGGTAAAGCAGGACTCGGCCGGAATCCACCCATGCCTTCTGCTGCTGCAGGCCCTTGGCCATATTGATGCCGTGGGAGATGCAGTGGGAGTAGGCGATGATGAGAGCCGGGCCGTCATAGGCTTCCGCTTCCACAAAGGCTTTCAGCGTGTGTTCGTCCTTGGCGCCGAGAGCGACGGAGGCCACGTACACGTTGCCGTAAGTCATGGCCATGAGGCCCAGATCCTTTTTCACTCCGGGCTTGCCGGTCGTGGCGAATTTGGCTACTGCGGCGCGCGGGGTGGATTTGGAGCACTGGCCGCCGGTGTTGGAGTATACTTCCGTATCCATGACCAGCACCTTCACGTTCCGGCCACTGGCCAGAATGTGGTCCAGGCCGCCGTAGCCGATGTCGTAGGCCCAGCCGTCGCCGCCCAGAATCCACACGCTCTTGCGGACAAGTTTATCCGCAAGGGTCAGGAGGCGCGCGTATTCCGGCTTGCCGGCGATTTTCTTCTTGAGTTCTTCAATGTTTTCACGCTGCTGGGCGATGTCTGCTTCATCCTTCTGCGGATTAGCCAGTATCCGATCCACCAGTTCCTGGCCCACGGCACCGGCAGCTTCATGAAGAAGCTCAATGGCGTGTTCCATCTGCTTGTCCAGGGAGACGCGGAAGCCAAGACCGAATTCGGCGTTGTCTTCAAACAGGGAGTTGGCCCAGGCGGGGCCGCGCCCTTCAGAGTCATGGGACCACGGGGTGGTGGGCAGGTTGCCGCCGTAAATGGAGGAGCAGCCCGTAGCATTGGCGACCACCAGGCGGTTGCCGAAGAGCTGGGAGAGCATTTTTACATACGGGGTTTCACCGCAGCCGGCACAGGCGCCGGAGAATTCGAACAGCGGACGCAGCACCTGCATGGAGCGGATGTTGTCCGTTCTTACCTTGGTGCGGTCCACGTCCGGAAGGCTCAGGAAGAAATTCCAATTGGCTTCTTCCTTGTCGTGAATTTTCCCGGCCGGGACCATGGTCAGGGCCTTGTGCGTCGGGTCCGTCTTGCTCTTGGCCGGGCAGACGTCCGCGCAGAGCGTACAGCCCGTACAGTCGTTCGGGGAAATCTGGATGACGAATTTCTCTCCCTTCCAGTCCGGATGCTTGGCATCCAGGCATTCAAACCCTTCCGGAGCGTTTGCAAGAGCATCAGGAGAGAAGAATTTGCTGCGGATAACCGCGTGCGGGCAGACGGCGGTACACTTGCCGCACTGGATGCAGAGGGTCGGATCCCATTCCGGCAGATCCAGGGCCAGATTGCGTTTTTCGTACTGGGACGTTCCGTTCGGGAATGTGCCGTCCACGGGCATTTGGCTGACCGGGATGCTGTCGCCTTCACCGCACATCATCTTGCCAAGGACGTTTTGTACGTAGTCCGGAGCGTCCGGGGACATGGCGGGCGGAATGGCGTGTCCGTTTACAGTTTTTCCGGTTGTGTCCACCTGGTGCAGGTTTTCCAGCGTGGCGTCCACGGCGGCGATGTTTTTGTCCACCACTTCCTGGCCCTTCTTGGCGTAGGTTTTGGCAATGGCCTTCTTGATGTAGCCGATGGCTTCATCCGCGGGAATCACGCTGGCCAGCTTGAAGAAGCAGGTCTGCATAATCATATTGATGCGGCCGCCCATGCCCGTTTTGCGGGCCACGGCAAAAGCGTCAATCGTGTAGAGCTTGATGTTCTTGTCCAGAATCTGCTGCTGCATGCGGGCGGGCAGCGTGTCCCAGAGCTTGTCCGCCGGGTGCGGGCTGTTCATCAGGAAAGTGGCGCCGTTGGCGGCATTCTTCAGGAAGTCGAACAAATCCAGCAGGGAAGGCTGGTGCAGGGCCAGGAAGTTTGCCTTGGTGATCAGGTATGTGGATTTGATCGGACGGGGACCGAAGCGCAGGTGGGAAATGGTGGAGGACCCCGATTTCTTGGAGTCATACACGAAGTAGCCCTGCACATACAGGTTCGTATGCTGGCCGATGATCTTGATGGCGTCCTTATTGGCGCCCACGGTGCCGTCGGAGCCGAGGCCGAAGAACATGGCCCGCGTCACGTCGTCCGCTTCCGTGGAATAATCTTCATCATACGGGAGGCTGGTGCCCAGTACGTCGTCGTTAATGCCGATGGTGAAATGATTCTTGGGAGTGTCCAGAGCCAGGTTGTCATAGACGCCCTTGACCATGGCGGGGGTGAATTCCTTGGAGGAGAGGCCGTAGCGTCCGCCTACCACCTTGGGCATGCCGTTGGTGAAGGGCAGCGTGCCGTTGGCCTGGGCGTCGAAGAGGGCCTGGATGATGTCCTGGTGGAGCGGTTCTCCTTGGGAGCCGGGTTCCTTGGTGCGGTCCAGCACGGCGATTTTCCTGACCGTAGCGGGGAGGGCCTTGACGAGTTCGGCGGCGGGGAAGGGGCGGAACAGGCGCACCTTCAGCACGCCTACCTTGGCGTTTTCCCGGGTCATCATGGCTTCTACCGTTTCTTCCACAGCTTCAGCGCCGGATCCCATCAGGATAATGACGCGTTCGGCGTCCGGAGCGCCGGTGTAATCCACCAGATGGTAGGAACGGCCGGTAAGTTCCGCGAACTTGTCCATGGCGTTCTGGACAATAGCCGGAGTGGCTTCATAGAAACGGTTGACCGTTTCACGCCCCTGGAAATAAACGTCCGGGTTTTGGGCAGTGCCGCGCAGAACGGGAGCATCAGGGGTCAGGGCTCGTTCCCGGAAGGAATCCAGCCATTCCTGTTTAATCATGCCGTTCAGGGTGTCGTCCGTGATGTCTGCAATCTTGCCGATTTCGTGGGACGTGCGGAACCCGTCAAAGAAATTGATGAAAGGAATGCGGGATTCCAGTGTAGCGGCGTGGGAAATAGCGGCGAAGTCCGCCGCTTCCTGAGTGGAGGAGCCGCACAGCATGGCCCATCCGCAGGAGCGGGCGCTCATCACGTCGCTGTGGTCGCCAAAAATGGAAAGGGCCTGGTAAGCCAGGGACCGGGCGGCTACGTGGAACACGGCGGGAGTCAGTTCCCCTGCGATTTTGAACATGTTCGGGATCATCAGCAGGAGCCCCTGGGATGCGGTGAACGTAGTTGCAAGCGCTCCGGTCTGGAGGGCGCCGTGAACGGTGCCTGCCGCGCCGCCTTCACTCTGCATTTCCACCACGGAGGGAACGGTGCCCCATAGATTCCTCCTGTTGACAGCGGCCCAGCTTTCAGCTGATTCACCCATCGGAGAAGATGGTGTAATGGGGTAAATGGCAATGACTTCAGAAAAACGATAGGCTACGGAGGCTACGGCTTCGTTAGCGTCAATCGTGCTGTAAGTTACGGTTGTCTGATCACTCATAAGTCTGCACGGATAGTATATAATTGATAAATAAGGTGCGTCTTAACGGAAACATTTATAACATGTCTGGTGCCAAAGGTAAAAGCAATTATGCGTATGTGGGGATTTGCCGGCCATTTTTTAATAATAAGACCAGTTTTGTTTCAATTCCTTTGAATATCGTGCTTTATGTGGTTCTGTTCAGGCTTTTTGCAAAACGGCTGAAATACTGGGGCATGTTCCGGCATCCGGCTTCCGAAAAAGGGGGGGAGGAACCTTCAGGTCAAAACCGGCCGCCAAAAATGTCCCCTCTGCCTGACAATGCGCTAGCCAAAACGGAAGCGAGCCTTTAGAATCCCCGCACTATGTCCGAACAACAGCAGGCACATCCGACCACGACGGAATCCGAACTTATTGCCGTGCGCCGCGACAAGCTCGCCAAAATCCGTGAGCTGGGAATTGACCCCTACGGCGCAAGATTTGACGTGACCACCACTCCCGCCGGATTGAAAGCCGATTTCCAGGAAGACAAACAGGTAGCCGTCGCCGGCCGCCTTCTGGCTATTCGCGACATGGGCAAATCCCAGTTTTTTGTCATTGGGGACGTACGGGGAAAAATCCAGGGGTTCCTGCATAAAAATGAGGTGGACGAAACCACCTGGAAGCTCTGGAAGCTCCTGGACCGCGGGGACTGGGTCGGCATCAGGGGAACCACGTTCTTGACCCGTACCGGAGAACCTACCGTAAAGGTATCCGGGCTGACCATTCTTTCCAAAAGCCTCCGCCCCCTGCCGGACAAGTGGCACGGGCTGGCGGACAAGGAGGTGACCTACCGCAAGCGCCACCTGGACCTCATTTCCAATGAGGAAAGCGCCTCCCTGTTCGTGACGCGCTCCCTCATGATTGCGGAAATCCGCCGCTTTCTCCAGGAACGCGGTTATCTGGAAGTGGAAACCCCCATGCTTCAGGATGTGGCCGGTGGGGCCGCCGCCAAGCCGTTTGAAACGTACCATAACGCGCTGGATATGCCGCTGACGCTGCGCATTGCCCCGGAGCTTTTCCTCAAGCGCCTGATGGTGGGCGGCTTCACGAAAATTT
>ULUE01023365.1_pt1 | contig 25870 bp, 22 predicted proteins | sample 1958211 | NCBI WGS metagenome assembly ULUE01 (sample SAMEA4835752, study PRJEB28245) | human gut metagenome | biome: gut microbiome; material: fecal sample | place: Denmark | collected 2008 | reverse complement strand
CGTGGCCCTGCGCCGGGCCCGGCACCCGCTGCTGGACCAGGCCAAGGCAGTGCCCATCACCGTGGAGCTGGGTGAGCAGTTCGACACCCTGGTCATCACCGGCCCCAACACCGGCGGCAAGACCGTTACCCTGAAAACCATCGGCCTGCTGTGTCTGATGGCCCAGTGCGGCCTGCATATCCCTGCCGACAGCGGCAGCGCCGTGCGTGTATTCCACCAGGTGCTGGCGGATGTGGGCGACGAGCAAAGCATTGAGCAGAGCCTGTCCACCTTCTCCGCCCATATGTCCAATATTGTGCAGATCCTGCGGGAGGTGGACGACAAGAGCCTGCTGCTGTTCGATGAGCTGGGCGCCGGTACGGACCCGGTGGAGGGCGCAGCCCTGGCCATTGCCATCATTGAAAGTGCCCGCAGCCAGGGAGCCCTGATTGCCGCCACCACCCACTATGCCGAGCTGAAAACCTTCGCCATGACCACCGCCGGGGTGGAAAATGCCAGCTGCGAGTTCGACGTGCAGACGCTGCGGCCCACCTATCGGCTGCTAATCGGCATTCCCGGCAAATCCAATGCCTTTGCCATCTCCCGGCGGCTGGGGCTGGACGAATCCGTCATCCAGGCGGCCCAGGCCCAGATGGACAGCGACTCCGTCCGCTTTGAGGACGTGCTGACCCAGCTGGAGGAAAAGCGCCAGCGGCTGGAGAAGGCCCAGGCAGAGGCCGACCGCCTGTGGCGCCAGCGGGAGGAGGACGCCCGCAAGGCCCGGACGTTCCGGGAGCAAATGGAAAAAGCCAAGGACAACGCCCGCACCAAGGGCGAGGCCGAGGCCAAGCGCATTGTGCGTCAGGCCCAGGCCCAGGCGGACGAAATTTTCGCCCAGCTGGACCAGCTGCGCCGCCAGCAGCAAAAGCAGCTCAGCTTCCAGGAGCTCAACGACGCCAAAGCCGCCGTGCGGCACAGTCTGAACCAGGCCCAGGACGCCCTGCACATCCACGACCAGCCCCAGGAGCCTGTCTATACTCCCAGCCGTCCCATTGAGGTGGGGGACCTGGTGGAGCTGCCCGGCGTAAAGATGGCCGCATCGGTGCTGGCCGTCAACAACGACGGCACCCTGCTTTTGCAGGCCGGAAAGATGAAGATGACCGTCAAGGCCCAGCAGGTGCGCCTGCCGGAGGGCCAGCCCAAGAAAAAGCCCGCCGCGCCGACCTCCGGCGGCAGTGCCAAGCTGAATCTGCAATCCCGGGCCGCCTCGGAGCTGGACATCCGGGGCTATGAGACTCTGGAGGCCGAGAGCGTGGTGGAGAACTATATCGACAGCGCCGTCATGGCCAAGCTGGGCACCGTGACCATCATCCATGGCAAGGGTACCGGCGCTCTGCGCAAGGCCGTTCACGAGATGCTCAAGCGGAACAAGGCCGTCAAGAGCTTCCGACTGGGCCGGTATGGCGAAGGCGAGGCCGGAGTCACAGTCGTTGAGCTGAAATAACGACTGCGGTTTGTGGATTCCGCCAAAAGGGTCAAACATTTTTTCAGACCTTACTTAAAGAATTTGTAGCTTTGGACATTGCTTTCTTTCGCCGATTCGGTATAATATTATAGTGTGAGAGAAGTATGTCCCCGCATTTTTTGAAAATGCTTCATAAAAGGAGTGCAATGGAATGTTTACACAGGAAGTTACCGTGAACAATGAGGTGGGTCTGCACGCCCGTCCTGCCACCTACTTCATCCAGAAGGCCAATGAATTCAAGAGCGGCATCTGGGTGGAAAAGGATGAGCGCCGGGTGAATGCCAAGAGTCTGCTGGGCGTTCTTTCCCTGGGCATCGTGAAGGGCACCACCATCACCCTTATCGCCGACGGTCCCGACGCCAAGGAGGCTGTGGAATCCCTGACGCAGCTGGTCAGCGATCAGCTGGGCGAGTAAAACCAAGAAGAACAATGCCGGAGGCGGCTGCCTCCGGCATTGTTGTTTACGTCTCCATATGCCGCCCCAAAAAGGCGGATACGGTTTGGGCCAGCTTGTACTCCCCCTCGCCGGGAATCTGCGCGTCCGACGACAGAAACAGCACCAGGCCCAGCACATCCCCCTCGCAGAGAATAGGCGCCGCCACAGCCACCGTGTAACGGTCGCTGCTGTCGGAGACGGGCAGCGGCCGCCCGGAACCCTGATACTGATAAATGCTGCGCTGTTCCATGACCTGAGCCAGGGCGTCGGACAGCGGCTTGCCCAGCAGCTCCCGCTTGCCGGAGCCGGTGATGGCGATGATGGCGTCCCGGTCGGTCACGGCGGCGGTAAAGCCGCTGCTGCGGTTGAGCACATCGCAGAACTGTGCTGCAAAATCCTCCAGCCCGCCGATCAGGGAGTATTTCTTGAAAATGACCTCCCCCTCCCGGGTGGTGTAAATCTCCAACGGGTCGCCGTTACTGATAACATGGACACAGAAAACCTTGTCCTCGCGGCCTTTTGAGGACTGGATCAGCGTGTTTTCGATATTTTCCGTGCCTTCACTAAAATTTACGTCGTCCTCCGTTTCCGCAGGGAGCTTCCCGCAGCGCAGCAGCGTGTCGATATCGGCTTTGAGCTTAATTTCCAGGTGATCTTCAAAGACGAGAATCTTGTCGATCAGCAACTCCAGATCGTTCCGTTCCAGCTTGTCCTTTTCCAGAATGTCATGGAACACGTCGATGGCGGTCTTTGCCACGCGGTTCACCTGAATGATGGTGTTGCGCTTGTCGCTCAGCAGGTCGATCTGGTGGTGGATGCCGTCGATTTTCTTTTGGAGGTCGGCTTCCATCTCGTCATACAGCGCCTCGATAGAGGCTTCCTGTTCGGGCTTTTTCATGATCTCCCGGATGCGCTGACGCTTCGTCACCTTCAACTCCTCGGTGAGATCGGCCAGCACCTCGGCGAGATTGTCCGCGGACTGCTCCGTTTCCGCCACCTGCTCGGTTTCGCGCTTCAGCTCCTCGTTGAGCTGTTCGAGCATGGCGGCAGAGCTGTCCGCCAGCTTGCGCACATAGCCTTTCAGCAGCTCGTCCAGCTTATCGACGCGGATATGGTGGCTGGTGCAGCCCTTGAGGCCGCGCCGGTGATACGTCCCGCAGGTGTAGGCGGGTGCCAAGTCGCTGCGGCTCATGGCGAACAGCGGACTGCCGCAGTCGCCGCACTGCAAGAAACCGGAGTACACGTTGTCGTTGATCTTGACGCCGCGATAGTTGCTGCGGCTGCGCTTTTCCCGCAGCGCGCGGGTGATGGCGAAGGTGCGGTAGTCGATGATGGCCTGATGATGGTTCTCGATGACGATGTGCTCGTCGTTGTTGCGTTTGATGTCCTTGCCGTTGATTTTGGCGCGGGTGTACTTGCCCTGCCGGAGCGTGCCGATGTAGAAATCATTGTCCAGAATGCCCTGCACCGTGGCGATGGCCCACGCGTTCTTGGCCTCCCGCTTGGCCTTTTTGCCCGCCGCCTCCTTACGCATCCGCTCGGACATACGCGGCGTGGGAACGCCCTGATCGGTGAGGTAGTTGGCGATTTTCTTGTAGCCCCAACCGGCGTTGCTGTAGAGGTCAAAAATCCTACGGACGGTCTCGGCCTCGGTGGGGATGATCTCAAACTGCTTGTCCTCGGTGACAAGATAGCCGTAGGGCGCGGCACAGATCCACTCGCCGTCGTTCTGCCGCCGCTTCACCACGCTGCGCACCTTGCGGGAGGTGTCCGTGACGGGCATTTCGTTCACGAGGAACTGAAACTGGATTTTCAGCCAGTCGTCGTCATTGGGGAAGTCCACGCCGTCGCCGATGGAGATGATGCGCACGCCCGCATCGCGCAGGTCTTCCAGCTCCACAAGGCCGCGCGAGTTGCGGCGGGAAAAGCGGGAGAAGTCCTTGATGATGAGGATGTCGTATTTGTGCCGCATCAGCCCCCGGCGCATCTCCTGATAGCCCTCGCGCTGCTCGAAGGTGTAGCCGGAGCGGTCGCGGTCTTCAAAAAACGTCAGCGTGCTTCCGGGGAAGTGGGTCTTCACATAGTCCTCGATGATGGCCTTCTGGTTTTCAATGGAGATGTTCTTCTGCTCCTGCTCATCATCCACGGAAATGCGGGCATAGCCCGCGATGTCAAAGCGTTCAATCAATTTGGCTCACCGCCTTTTAAGTATTTTGCCATCTGCCGATCAAAGTCGGAGATGTATGCTGCCCATCGACGGCAGTTTCCGAGAATTTCTCGGTAGCTGAGCTTGGATTCATTTCCCATTTGTGATCTCCTTTTTCTCCGGCAGCTGCGCCGCATTTTCAACTGGTGACAGTTTGTCACCAGTTCACTGCCTTCTTCTTTCAGACGCTGTTTCAGCTTGTTCCAGTATTTTCGCCCGGTGTTGTAGTCGGGGCTGCCTGTCAAAACGCCGACCACATCCACGACGGAGAAGTACCATTTCTCCTGTTCCACATCCCATGCCACGCGGATCTTCTGATCGTCGAAAAGCTGGTTTGCGTTGTTCCCCGGTTCTTTCATCTGATACCCTTCATTCCGAACAAGCCGTACTGTCTTCACCGTGTTGCCACTTGCAGAGAATTCTTCGCTCTCTTTATTGAATAACATTGTATCACATGGATTGAGCATGTGCAACCGGAAAATGATCTGCTGAACGAGGAAAAGCGTGCTGATTCATTGACAAACCAGCACACTTTTTCACTTATGTTAGGCATTGCGCTTTTTATCCATATGTAGTATAATTAAGTAATAAAAATGGCTTAATCCCAACGTTTTTCGGGTGGGAGACGGCAATATACATGGATCGATGAACTTGCGCATTTCTGCACGTCACAGCGGCAAAAAGGAATGACGCGGCTTTGTCGCGCTTTTAAACGCAGCGAATACGCCCGACCGAAGCAAATTTTGACATCCGGTGGACGAAAACATAGGAGAAGAACATGGATAAACGACTTTTGCTGGCCAGCCCTCACATGTCGGACGAGGGCTATGAACTGGAATACATCAACGACGCATTTCGGAAAAACTGGATCGCACCGCTGGGTGAGAATGTCAACGAGTTTGAAAAATCGATGGGCACTTACATGGGTAAGGGATATCCCGTCGCCCTCTCTGCCGGTACGGCGGCGCTGCACCTTGCCATGATCCTCGCGGGCGTGAAGGCGGGGGACACGGTCTTTTGCCAGAGCCTGACCTTCTCCGCCTCCGCCAATCCCGTGGCCTACTGCGGCGCGAAGCCGGTGTTCATCGACTCCGAGCGGGAGACGTGGAACATGGATCCTGCCGCTCTGCGCCGCGCCTTTGAACTGTATGGTACGCCCAAAGCCGTGGTCGTTGTCCACCTGTACGGCAACCCTGCCAAGCTGGACGAGATCACCGCCATCTGCCGCGAGCATGACGTTCCCCTGATCGAGGACGCAGCCGAGGCGCTTGGTTCCACATACAACGGACAAAAGTGCGGCACCTTCGGCGAGTTCGGAGGCCTGTCCTTCAATGGCAACAAGATCATTACCACCTCCGGCGGCGGTATGCTGCTGTGCCGGACGGCGGATGAGGCGAAGCACGCATTGAAGCTCTCCACGCAGGCGCGCGAGAACGCGCCGTGGTACCAGCACGAGGAAATCGGCTACAACTACCGCATGAGCAACATCTGCGCGGGCATTGGGCGCGGGCAGATGAAGGTGCTGCCGCTGCGCGTGGAGCAGAAGCGGACGATCTTCGCCCGCTACTCTGAAAACCTGAAAGGTCTGCCGCTGACCATGCAGCCGAAGCTGGACTGCGCCGAGCCGAACCGCTGGCTGTCCGTCGCTCTGCTGGACGAGGGCTGCGGCGTGACGCCCGGTGAGATGCTGGCAAAGCTGAACGAGGCTGGCATCGAGGGGCGCTACCTCTGGAAACCCATGCATTTGCAGCCGGTCTTCGCAAGCTGCCCCTTTGTCAGCGTCAGCGATGCGCCGGTGGGCGACGATCTCTTTGCACGCGGCGTATGCCTGCCCAGCGATACGAAGATGAGCATGGACGATGTGGACCGCGTGTGCGAGGTCATCCGGGGGATGTTCTGATGCGGCATAAGGCGGGGTTTTATGAAAAATACATCAAGCGCCTGCTGGACATCGTGCTGTCCGGGTGCGCGCTGATCGTCCTGTCGCCGCTGCTGGTGGTGACGGCGATTCTTGTGCGCGTGAAGCTGGGCAGCCCCGTGATCTTCTGTCAGGAGCGTCCGGGGAAAGACGAAAAGATCTTCAAGCTCCACAAATTCCGCAGCATGAGCGACGCGCGGGACGAAACCGGCGCGCTGCTGCCGGACAAGGAACGGCTGACGGGCTTTGGAAAGAAGCTGCGCTCTCTGAGCATCGACGAGCTGCCGGAGCTGTGGGATATCTTCCGCGGAAAGATGAGCATCGTGGGGCCAAGACCACTGCTGGTGAAGTATCTGCCGCTTTACAGCGAAGAGCAGCATCGCCGTCATGACGTTCGCCCCGGGCTCACCGGCTGGGCACAGGTGCACGGGCGAAACCTTGCGACGTGGGAAGAAAAGTTTGCCTATGACGTGGACTATGTAGACCATGTTAGTTTTGCGCTGGATGTGAAGATCATCTTCATGACCGTCCGCTGCGTCTTCGCCCGCGAAGGGATCAGCGCAGAGGGTAGTGCAACGATGGAAGCATTTACGGGGAGCATAAAAAGTGTGGAGGAAGTCAAGTGAACATCTTATTTTGCAGTGCCGGAAGGCGTGTTGAGTTATTAAAGGATTTTAGAAAGTCAATGGATGCCGCTGACAAGATCATTGCTGCGGACCTGTCCAACTTGGCTCCTGCATTATATGTGGCGGATAGGCATTACCTTGTTCCGCGCATAGATGACCCTACATATCTGGATACGATTCTTGATATCTGCCGCAAAGAGAAGATCAATGCCGTTACAACATTGATTGACCCGGAAATTGAACTGCTTGCGAAGAATCGCGCGCACTTTGAGAAAATCGGCGTAGAGGTGCTTGCACCCTATACGGAGACAGCAGAACTCTGCTTTGACAAGTTCAAAATGTATCAGTACCTCACCGCGCATGGCATCCCAACGCCGGACACTTGGGGCGACTATGCCTCCGCGATGGCGGTGATTGAAAACGGTGCCTTGGCATTCCCTGTATTTGTCAAGCCAAGAACAGGCAGCGGCAGTGTCGGCGCTCGAAAAGTGCAGGATGCCGATACGCTGAAAGCACTGTGCGAAGCAGATCCCACACTGATCATCCAGCGACTGATGGACGGCGGCGATCTGGACGCTGACGTTTATATTGACACCATTAGCCACAGGGCAGTTTCTGCGTTTTCCAAGCGCAAGCTGGAAACGAAAATTGGCGGAGCAAGCAAGACCATTTCATTTAAGGATGAAAAACTATTTGCATTCATTCAGCAAATCACGGAGCTGCTGAAATTCAATGGCCCTGTGGATATGGATTTCTTTTATCAGGACGGGATGTATTATCTCTCTGAGATCAATCCGCGTTTTGGCGGCGCGTATCTCCATGCTTATGGGGCGGGCGTCGATTTTGTTAAGCTTATTAAGAACAACCTGAACAGCATCGAGAACGCGCCTGTATTCGGCAATTATGAAGATGATATCGTTATGATGATGTACGACAGCGTAGTTATCACGAAGGTAGACAAGGTGTAGCGGTCATGCAAATTTTGATTTTGGCTAATCACAGCGGCGGCCTTTACGATTTCCGCAAGGACTTGATCTCAGAACTGAAAAAGTATGCCAGCGTCACAGTTGCCGTTCCGCACAATGACCGTTGGGACGAGCTCCTGCATTTGGCTGACCGCGTGATTGAACTTCCCATCGACCGGCGGGGCATGAATCCGCTTCATGACAGCAAGCTCTTTCACCAATATCGGGCGATTCTGAAAGAAGTCAAGCCCGACCTTGTTCTGACCTATACCATCAAGCCCAACATCTACGGCGGCCTTGCCTGCCGGATGGCGCACATCCCCTATGCTGTGAACATCACGGGACTTGGCAGCGCCATCGAAAACGGCGGCTGGCTCAAGAAGTTTGTGCTGGCGCTCTACAAACCGGCGTTGAAGGGTGCGAGGGTCGTTTTTTTTGAGAATGCCGGGAATCGGAACACCCTCACTGCCACCAGCGTTGTGCCGAAGGGGCGCGACGTGGTGCTGAGCGGTGCAGGCGTCAATTTAGAAGATTATCCTTATCAGTCCTACCCACAGGAGGGAGCGGTGCGCTTTCTCTTTGTGGGTCGCGTCATGCACGAAAAGGGTGTGGACGAGCTGTTTGCCGCCGCAAAGCGGATGAAGCAGGAATATGGCGACAGCGTGGAGTTTCACATTGTCGGCTCATTTGAAGAGGGATATAAGCCTCTCATGGACGAATTGGAAAAGGCTGGCGTGGTCAAGTACCACGGCTATCAGTCGGATATGAAGCGCTTTTACGCCATGGCAAGCTGTGTGGTGCTGCCGTCGTATCACGAGGGTATGTCCAATGTGCTGCTGGAGGCTGCCGCCTCCGGGAGACCGCTCATAACCAGTGACATCCCTGGCTGCCGCGAGGCGGTAGAGAACGGCGTCAGCGGATATCTGTGCCCAGCGAAGGACGCGGACGCGCTGTATGAGGCTATGCAGCGATTCGTGGAGCTGCCGGAGAGCTGGCGGGGTGAACTGGGCCGCCGCGGCCGGGAGCGAATGGAGCAAAGGTTCAGCAAAACCGCCGTTGTGGCGGAAACCATCAAACACTTGGAGATTTGACATGCGCGATTTAGTCACCCTCATGCTCATAACGATTGCCTTGGCGTGGTGCGCGGATCATGTCGCTGTTCGACCGTTGAACGGGCAAAAAATGCATAGGCAGTTTCTGTTTTCTATTGTGATTTTTATCCTGCTGACAGGATTTGTTGGGCTGCGTAAATGGTACAACGATACGGAAACATACCGCTATGCATATGAGGCGATGAGTGCATTTCCAGCACATTGGAAAGAGGTCAGCCTCAATTTGGGCTCGAATTTTGGCTTTGACATTATCAATGCGTGGCTAAAAACGGAAGGAATCATATCACAGGATTTCCTGATGTTCTGGGCCGTAATTGTTGTCGGACTGCACTTGTTCTTTTTATATAAGCACTCAGAAAACTTTCCTCTGGCAATTTTTCTGCTATTTGCGACTGGTGCATTTTCGTTTATGTGTGCTGCTATCAAGCAGACGGCAGCCGTCGCTATCTGCCTTTTGGCCGTCCATTTCTTCTTGGAAAAAAAGTCTATTCGATATGTTCTCTGTGTCCTGTTAGCTGCAACGCTTCACCCATACGCATTGATGTTTTTATTTGTTCCGATATTTACCTATAAACCGTGGACAAAGAAGACTTACTTCTTCATCGCATTATTTATTGTTGCTGGTTTGGCTTTGCAGCCTCTAATGGGGACAATCATCAATATTACGACAATGATAGGCGAGGAATATACTGTCGAAGAATTTAGCCAAGCAGGCATTAATATTTTCCGCGTTTTGGTCTGCAATGTGCCGCTTGCGTTGTCATTTGTTTACCGGAAGCAGTTGTTCGCGGACAGTTCAAGAGAACAGAATCTGTTTGTGAACATGGCTATGCTTAACGGAGCAATCATGTTTGTGGGACTGTTCGGCACGGCAAATTATTTTGGTCGATTAGCAAACTATTTTCTGATTTTCCAAATACTATCGCTTCCGTGGATGGTCAGCAAAATCCAAGGTAGGGATCGCAAGGTTATTAAAGCTGCAATGATCATCTGCTATGTTGCTTATTTCTATTATGCACATGCCATCAATCTTCCGTTCGACGACAATTTCCACCGCTATACAATTAGCGAATATCTGGCAATGCCGAGGTGAGATATAATTGCGCGTTTTACAAGTTATCACCCACATGGAGCGTGGCGGTTTGGAGTCCATGATTATGAATTACTACCGCTACATTGACCGTGAGAAGGTTCAATTCGATTTCCTCGCTCACCGGCAAGAACGGGCGGCATTTGATGATGAGATCGAATCCCTTGGTGGGAAAATCTATCGTCTGCCTCGACTGGTGCCGTGGAGCAAAAACTATTTATCTGCCTTGAATTGCTTCTTTGATGAGCACCCGGAATACAAAGTTGTCCATGTACATCAGGATTGCCTTAGTTCGGTGATCTTGAAGGTTGCCGCACGGCATAATGTCCCTGTGCGAATCGCTCACAGTCATAATGCAAATCAGGACAGGAATCTGAAATATCCGATTAAGCTTTGGTATCGTCGCAGCATTCCGCAGTATGCTACAAACCTCTTTGCCTGCGGGAAGGATGCGGGTGATTGGATGTTCAGCGGAGCACCATATCAGATTGTCAACAATGCTATCGACGCGACTGCTTATACCTACGATCCGGAAAAACGCACAGAGTTGCGGCAGAAGCTTGACCTTAGAGATGAATTGACCATTGGTCATGTTGGCAGGTTTAATCCGCAGAAGAATCATCCGTTTCTCCTTGATATCTTTGCCTCTCTGCTTGAAAAAGAGCCAAATGCAGTCCTTTTGCTGGTTGGAGGTGGTGAGGATATGCCGAAGATGCAGGCTAAAGCGCAAGCGCTGGACATTGCGAAGCACGTCCGCTTTCTTGGTGTCCGCAGCGATGTAGCGGATCTGATGCAGGCGATGGACGTGTTCGTGTTTCCGTCGCTATATGAGGGCCTGCCTGTGACAATGGTGGAAGCGCAGTCTGCGGGTTTGCCTTGCCTAATCTCAGATAAGATTCCGCCTGAATGTATCATCACAAAAGGCTTGGTAGATATCCTGCCGCTGTCGGCAGGCACAGAGACTTGGTCGGAGAAACTTCTTGAAAAACGAGATACTCCTCGAACTGACCGCCGAGCCGAAATTGCCGCTCATGGCTTCGATATTACCGCCGAGGCGGTAAAACTACAGGAGTTCTATTTGGAGGCTGCTAAATGAGTTTCCTAAGAAAAATTCTAATGCTGCTGAACCGAGAGGTTCCGACTGAAACATTAATAGACCGTGGAATGAAGGTTGGCAAGAATTTCAACCGTCAGCAGGGCTGTTTTCTCGACCCGACACATTGCTTTTGATTACAATCGGCAACGATGTGACGATGAGTATCCGCGTGACGATTATGGCGCATGATGCCAGTACAAAGAAGACCTTGGGATACACCAAAATTGGGCAGGTACATATTGGCGACCACGTTTTTATTGGAGCTAATACGACGATCCTACCCGGTGTTACCATCGGTGACTATGCTGTGATTGGCGCGGGCAGTATTGTTACGCACGACGTGCCAGCAAGGACAGTTGTTGCTGGTGTTCCGGCCAAGGAAATATGTGGTGTAGACGAATATGTCGCACGATTTCAATCTCAAATGGACGAAACGAACACGTTTGGGGATGAGTACCGCATGGGCTATGGTCTTGACGAGGAAAAGAAGGCACTGTTGATTAAAAGAACAGACAATGGAATTGCTTTTTTGAGGTGAGTTGGATTATGAAGGTTGCATTTTTAATTCCCTATTATGGTGCTTTCCCCAATTATTTTAACCTATGGCTGCACTCTGCATCTAATAATCCAAATTTTGACTTCATCTTTTTCTCGGATATTGATTGTAGCTCTTACGCGTTTCCATCTAATGTGCAGGTTAATCCAATACCCTTTGATGTACTTAAAACAAAAATACAAGATAAGTTTAATTTCAAAATTTGTTTAGACGATCCTTATAAACTTTGCGATTTTAAGCCGGCCTATGGTTACATATTTGAGGAATACTTAAGAGAGTATGACCTGTGGGGTTTCATTGATATTGATTTAATCTTGGGGCGAATTGCAGATTTTATTCCCAGCGAAACGTTACAAGAGTTTGATATTATTGGATGCCACGGGCATTTTACGCTGTTTTGTAATAATGAGCATGTCAATAATTTTTTTATGACCGAACCTAAAAGTGGAGAGGTAGGCTTTGATAAGGCGTTCTCAGCACGGCATTGTTTTCATTTCGATGAAAGCGGCTTGATTGCAAACGCATCCCAATATGGGTTACGGGTCTGCGATTGTGGAAGTTTTTTTGATGTAATGCCGAACCATTATCAATTTCTCTTGATGAATGGACCTAAATTCGATAAGTGTGTTGTTCACTATAGTAATGGAGTTTTGCATGTATACCATGATGACGAGGGCAACCTTGTGAGCCATGAACTTCTGTATGTCCATTTTCAAAAGAGAGATATGCAAATAGCTGCTGGGTTGAATTGCAAAGGCGATTTTTTGGCTGTGCCCAATATGTTTGTTTCAATAAGAGAGGAAATCACAATTACTTTAATTCATAAGTATAATCCAACAAGAATTTACTGGGATTGGTATAAGAAAAGATTTCAGCAGATTAGGACAAACATTAGGAATGGAGCCATAAAAGAGCGTTTATCTAAGTTGCTACGCAAGGGGTGATATTTGTGGAATGCTATGCAAAATTAACTGTGTTTACCCCGACTTATAACCGAGCTTATATTCTACAAAAGTGCTATGAGAGCCTGAATCGCCAGACTTGCAAGGAATTTGAGTGGCTGATTATCGACGATGGCTCAACAGACCATACAAAAGAACTCGTTGCAGAATGGCAGGAGCGCGAAAACGGATATCCCATTCGCTATATCTATAAGGAGAATGGCGGCCTGCACACAGGGTACAATACCGCCATTGCAAATATGGAAACGGAGTTATCGGTCTGCATTGACTCTGACGATTCAATGCCAGAGGACGCAATAGAGCGTATTCTCGCTGAATGGCAAAAGGTAAAGGACAGTGGCGCGGCGGGACTGGTTGGCTTGGATGTGGATCAGAATGGAAACCTGATTGGTAAAAGGCTGCCGGACAGTGAACTGATTAACGCAGCATCCCTACTTTGTGTTCCAGGTATGGGAGACAAAAAATATGTTGTGCGCAATGACTTGCTGCGCACTGTGGCTCCGATGCCTGTGTTTGCTGGTGAGAAAAACTTTAATCCACACTACTTGATCATTAAGCTGTCCAGACAGTATCGGTTTCATCCTGTCAACCAATGCTTTTGCTTGGTGGAATACCAGCCTGACGGTATGACGGCGAATATCTGGAAGCAATACGTCAACAGTCCCCGCAGCTTCGCTGAACTCCGACGAGCAATCATGGAGGTGCCAGGATTGACTTGGCAGTATCAGCTCAAGAATATCGTCCACTACTGCTCCAGCAGCCAGATTGCGGGCAACAAAAACTATATCAGGGAATCCCCCAAAAAACTACTGACAGCGCTCTGCACCCCGGCGGGCTGGATGCTGACGGAGTATATCAGGAGAAAGGCTTGATGAAACCATCCATTCTCATCTTCTCCCAAGCGATGGAGCTTGGGGGTGTGGAGCGCAGCTTGCTGGGGCTGCTCGATGCCATCGACTACGACCGCTACGACGTTGACCTCTTTCTGATGCGGCACAGCGGCGAGCTGATGCCGTATCTGAACCCCAAGGCAAAGCTCCTGCCGGAGATTCCGCAGTATGCATCGCTGGCCGTGCCCATGGCGTCACTCGTCAAGAGCGGACAGCTGGGCGTGCTGCGCGGGCGGCTGAAAGGGAAGCTTGCGGCACGGCGCTTTGATAAGCAGCATTCCAGTGACAAGCCTTCTATTGCAGCGCTGACCTACAGCCATAAGTACACGCTGAACTCTATGCCGCCGATTTCCGGCAAGACCTATGATCTTGCCATCAGCTTCCTAACGCCGCATTATTTTGCGCGGGAACAGGTGAGGGCGAAGAAATACGCGTCGTGGATTCACACGGACTACACGGCGCTGACCTTCGACCGCTCGGCGGAGCTTGCCATGTGGGAGGGCTATGATGCCATCTGCGGTGTGTCCGATCGGGCGTCCGAGAGCTTTCAGAGCGTCTTCCCGGAGCTGGCGCAGAAGGTTCGAACGGTGGAGAATATCCTGCCCCGGGAGCTGACATGCAGGCAGGCGACAATGCCTCAGACCGATATGCCTGTGGGCAACGGAATGTCCCTGCTCTCCGTTGGCCGTTTCTGCGAGGCGAAGAATTTTGACAATGTGCCGGATATCTGCCGCCGCTTGGTAGCGGACGGCCTTGACGTGAAGTGGTATCTCATCGGCTATGGCGGAGACGAGCCGCTGATCCGTCAGAAGATTGATGAAGCCGGGATGCAGGAGCGCGTCATCATCCTCGGCAAGAAGGACAACCCTTACCCCTATATGCGCGCCTGCGACCTGTATGTGCAGCCCTCCCGCTACGAGGGCAAGGCTGTCACCGTGCGGGAAGCGCAGCTTCTTGGAAAGCCTGTCGTTATCACCAACTACGCCACCTCCGGCAGCCAGCTGGAGGACGGGGTGGACGGCGTGATCGTCCCCATGGACAATGCAGGCTGCGCTGCCGGAATTGCCGCGCTGCTGCGCGACCCCGCCCGGATGCAGCAGCTGTCGGAGAACTGCGCAAAGAGAGATTATACGAACAGCGCGGAGGTCGGGAAGATCTATGCGCTGATGGAGGACTGACCCATGATCCCCAAAATCATCCACTACTGCTGGTTTGGCCGCGGCGAAAAGCCGGAACTTGCCAAGAAGTGCATCGCCAGCTGGAAGAAGTTCTGCCCGGATTTTGAGATTCGCGAGTGGAACGAGGCCAACTGCGATTATCTCGCCATGCCCTTCATGGCGGAGGCCTACGCCGCGAAGAAGTATGCCTTCGTGTCCGACGTTATGCGCCTTGTCGTGCTGGAGCAGTACGGCGGCGTGTATTTCGACACCGACGTGGAGGTGCTGCGGGACATTTCGCCGCTGTTGGGTGACGAGGGATTCATTGGATTTGAGAACGATCAGTATGTTGCCTCTGGCCTGACCATCGCTGCTGAGGCCCACCATCCGGTGATTCAGGCGATGATCGAGGAATATAAAAAGCTGCACTTTGCCGGTGCTGACGGCAGCGTCACGCCCGTGGGCTGCCCGCATCTCAATACGGATATGATGGAGCGTTTCGGCCTTGTGCGCAACGGGCAGGAGCAGCTGGTTGCGGGGATTCATGTTTATCCGGCGGACTACTTCAACCCGCTGGACAGCGTGACAGGTAAGCTGACAAAAACGGAGAATACCTACTCGATCCACTGGTATTCCATGAGCTGGCTGCCGAAGAGAAAGCAGATCAGATCGAAAATTGGACGCGTTATACGCCGGATACGGAAAGAACTACGCCGCTGAGGGAGAGAAAATCATGCCAAAAGTCAGTGTCATCGTCCCAGTCTACAATGCCGAGAAATATTTACAGAAGTGCGTGGACAGCATTCTTCGCCAAACGCTCGCAGATCTTGAGCTGATCCTTGTGGACGATGGCTCCACAGACACCAGCCCCGCTCTCTGTGATCGGTATGCAGAGCAGGATGCACGGGTGAAGGTGATCCACAAGCCCAACGGCAGAGCTGCGTCTGCGCGAAATGCGGGGATTCGCGCGGCCTCCGGGGACTACGTGGCCTTCGTGGATTCGGACGACTGGGTCTCTGCGGAGATGTATGAAAAAATGTTGGGCACCGACGCGGATGTGACGCTGTGCGATTATGTGCGTTTTCAGGGTAAAACGGAGACGCCCTTTACCCAGCCCAACGTGAATGCAGGCTTTTATGATAAGGCACAGATGCGGGAGAAAATATATCCGCATCTGGTTATGGACGGTATCGAATACCCAATTACCATTTCAAACTGGGCGTTGCTTATCAAGCGGGACATCATTGTTAAAAACCAGCTTTCCTATCGGGAGGATATTCATGTCAGTGAGGACGCCCCCTTTAGCTCCGAGGTGCTGTATTGCGCAAACTCTTTTGCCTACATGAAAGGCGATCAGTTCTACCATTACCGCACAACGGAAGGGTCGGTATCCCGGACGTATAAGGCTTGGTGGTGGGACAGCTATCTGAAAATCAATGAGGAGACGGAAAACTTCTTCTCCAAGTGCGAGGACTACGATTTTACCCAGCAGATCAAGTCCAACATGTTCTATCTGGCCAGAGCGGAGATCTATTATATCCTGTGCAATTCAGAACTCACGCGGCGAGAGCAGAATCAGAAGGTAAAGGCCGTTATGGGCCATCCCCGCGTAGTGCGCATGATGAAAGGATTTGATGTTAATCCATATCCGCTGTCGTTTAAGATGTTATACTGGTCCATCCGTTATCGATCGGTAGCGCTCCGGCGGCTCGTCGAGGTGCTGTCTGGCTTGCGAAATATAATAGGAAGATGAAACACATTCTATTCATCAATGGACATTTGAATACCGGCGGTGTGGAGCGTTCCCTTGTGGATGTGCTCAAGCACATGGATTACAAGAAATATGCCGTTGACCTACTCCTGCTGGAGGACATCGGTGACTATGCTGTGGAGTTACCTCCCGAGGTGCACGTGCTGCTTCGAGACCTGCACAACACCTATGGGGGCTTTGCCTCGTCGGTTCGGCGCTGTATTGCAGCCCGCGACTGGATGTGCCTTAGACTTCGGTTGCTGTTTTTACTGCGTAAGATTTTTGGCACAGGTGCATTGAAGCCTGCCGCAGACATTTTGCTAGGTAAGCACTACTATGATTGCGTAATCGCTTTCCGCCCCGGCATTTGCTCCGACTTGGCAGCGTATTCCGTAAAGGCAAGGCGAAAAATTACATGGTGGCATCATGGTGAATTTTATGTGGACCGTGTAGCGTATGGCGCAATGTGCAGCCGAATGGATGCCGTTGCGGTGGTGTCGCGGGCTTGCAGCGAGATGTTGCAAGACCTCCTTCCAGAGCTTGCGGATAAGCTGATTTGTGTGCCCAACATGCTGGATGCTGTCGCAATCCTGCAAAAAGTGGAACACACGCCCTACGCAAAGAACGATCTGTGCATTGTTTCTGTGGGGCGCTTTGCACCGGAAAAGCATTTTGAAAACATCGTTCCTGCCGCAAAAGCGCTGCAAGCTATGAATCTTGCGTTTATGTGGCACATTGTCGGGGACGGTTCGGAGCGCGCGAGAGTGGAGATGCTCATTACAGAAAACGGCCTAAAGGATCATGTTATTTTGGAGGGAAGTAAGACAAACCCCTATCCCTATATGAAATATGCAGACTTGTTCGTTCATCCATCATACATTGAATCGCAGGGGCTGACAGTTTTAGAGGCTATGACGCTTGGCGTTCCTTGCGTGGTGACGAAATCCCGAGGACCGTGTGAGTTTATCAAGGATGGTGTCAATGGTCTGCTGACGGAGCAGTCTCCAGAATCGCTAACAAAGAAAGTCTTGTCTATTTTGACTGACAAGACTCTTTATCAGAGCATTAAAGAAAACACGGTGTGTCCAGAACAGTTTGGCCCAGATCGGGTCATGAAGCAAATAGAAGCACTAATTGATGGATAGATGGATAGATGGATAGATGGATAGAAGGTGTTGAACAATGAAAATCACCATGTATGGCAACGGTGGTGCTGGAAACCACGGCTGTGAAGCAATCAGTCGCGGAACCGTTGAGCTTTTGGGTGCAAATGAATACCGAATTCTTTCAGAAAACTGCCGGGAAGATGCGCAATATGGTCTTGATATCTGTGCGGCGCTTGAATCGGCTAAAGAGACGCGAAAAAAGGATTTTGGCTTTTTAAAGGCCTATGCAAAATTGAAGCTTACCGGCAATTACACCGATATGGATGGGCTATATTATTTGCCCGCTATTAAAAGCTGCAAAGGCAATACGGACATTGCCTTCTCCATTGGAGGAGACAATTATTGCTATGGCAACACCGCTTTGTATGCGTATTTGAACAGAGCCTTTTTGAAGCAGGGAATTAAAACAGTCCTTTGGGGCTGCTCCATTGAACCCGAGGTTGCGGCAGAAGAGGATGTTGCCGAGGATTTGCGGAATTATTCCATTGTCGCGGCCAGAGAGAGCATAACTTATGCCGCGGTCAAAAAAGTTGGTGCAAATGCGCTTTTAATGCCGGATCCTGCCTTCCTCATGAAAGCAAAGGCTTGCGAAGTCGAAGATTTCTTCCTGGAAAAAGAGGCCATTGGCATCAATATCAGCCCAATGATTATCAACAACGAAAAGAATCAGGGTGCGGCATATGCCAACTATAGTGAGCTGATTCAATATATTCTAGACAACACCGACGCCTATATTGCTCTGATTCCACATGTCGTTTGGGCCAACAATGACGACCGCATTCCGCTCAGACAGCTTTACGATGATTTTGGCCAAAACCAACGGCTGATTCTTGTCGGTGACCATACCGCGCCGGAACTAAAATATATCATTTCTCAATGCAGCTTCTTCGTTGGTGCTCGAACCCACGCGACCATTGCTGCATATTCTACCGGCGTCCCGACGCTGGTGGTGGGCTACTCCGTCAAAGCGCGCGGCATTGCCCGCGACTTGTTCGGCACGGAGGAAGGCTATGTTCTGCCGGTGCAGCAGCTCAAGGAAAGCGATGAGCTGACGCAAGCATTCGTTCGCCTGTATGAAAAGCGCGATGAGATTCGAGCGCATCTTGGTAGGACGCTTCCCGGCTATATCGCCCGAGCCGACGAGGCACGCAAAGCATTGGAGGAACTTGTAAACGCATGAAACGCGATGAAATCAAGGCAGGTGCGCTGCTGTCCTATCTGAATCTGCTGATCGGAAATCTGATCCCGTTCATTTATACGCCCATTATGCTCCGTATGCTGGGACAGGCGGAGTATGGTATTTACGGGATAGCCCAATCGGTTATGGGATATATCGGCCTGCTGAACTTTGGCATCGGCGGCTCGATCATCCGCTACCTTGCCAAATACCGCGCAGAGGGAGATCTGGACGGAGAACAGCGCGTTTTTGGCCTGTTCATCAAGATATACTCAGTAATCGGCGCTGCAATTCTGCTGGTCGGCACATTTTGCTCCTTTCACTTGGGGTTCTATGGACGATCCCTTATGCCGGACGAGCTCCTTCTGCTGGAGCGTCTGGTGCGCCTGATGACGCTGAACACGGCAATTTTCATGCCTTTTAATGTGTTCAGCTCCATGATTCTGGCCCACGAAAGATTTATCTTTAGCAAAACGGCTTCGCTAATCACAAGCGTGGTATCACCATGCTTGAATCTTGTGCTGCTGTTCATGGGTTTTGGCTCTATCGGTCTTGTCCTTTCTGCAACGGTCCTGAATTTTGTTACCTACGCCATCTACACCGTATATGTAATTCGACGGATGCATATCCGCCCCTGCTTCCAGCATGTCGGTGGTGGACTTCTTGGCGAGATCATTCGTTTTTCCTTGTTTGTGTTTTTGGCAAACATTGTTGACATCCTCTTTTGGTCCACAGATAAGCTCATTATCGGTTGGGCCGTCGGCGCAGTAGCTACAGCGGTCTATAACATTGGCGCGACCTTCAATACTTATATCACAAGCCTGTCAACGGCTATCAGTGGCGTCCTTATGCCGAAGGTGACAAAAATGGCTGTTAAGGACACCCCTCCCTCGGAGTTTACAGCCCTGTTCATCAAGGTCGGACGGCTGCAATTTTTGCTGATTTCCTTTGTCGTGTCTGCATTTGTGGCGTTTGGACGGCAGTTCATCGCATTATGGGCGGGTGCTGGGTACGAGGAGGCCTACTATGTGGCGCTTCTGGTGATGATCCCGGTGACCGTGCCCCTGATTCAGAACACCGGGTTGAATATTCTCTACGCCATGAACAAGCACCAGTTCCGCTCTGTCGTATACCTCTGCATCGCCGTGCTGAATGTTGGGCTGACTTTCTGGTGGGTGGAAGCATACGGCATCATCGGCGCGGCTATGGCTACCTGCATTGCCTATGTGGTGGGGAACATTCTAATTATCAACTGGTATTACTATAAGAAAATCGGCATTGATATCCCGTTGTTCTGGAAGAACATCCTGCATATGTGCCCAGTCATGCTGGTCATGGGGACGGTTTGGTGGTTCATTCTGGACGCGCTGCATATCAACAACTGGTTGATCTTCTTCGCCCTCGCCGCAGCTTATACCCTGATTTATTGGGTATTAGCATATTTCTTCATGATGAACGACTATGAAAGAGCGTTCATTAAAGGTCCGGTATTGAAAATCTTTACACGCATGAAAGGAAGAGAAAATGGAAACGAACCACCGTATCAACAGCATTGATATTGCGCGTCTGTTTGCGGCGATTCTTGTCATTGCGATCCATACACAAGCGATTATGTGGCTCTCAGATCGCGCCAACGGCAGTATTCAGATACTGACCCGCGTGGCTGTTCCATTTTTCTTTTGCACCAGCGGTTATTTTCTTCAAAAAGGCTATGTCCGGAAGGACTGCTCCGCTATTTCGGGTACTCTTTTGAAACTGATAAAAGTATATATTTTTGTATCGCTGGCTTATTTTGCCTTTATATTTATACAAAACCCTATACTGTTGCGTGAACCGAAAAAATGGATGCTGATAGACTTCCTGTTCAATGGCAGTTACTATCATCTATGGTACATGGTGGGTGTCATTTATTCCATGGTAGTGATCTACCTGATTTGCAAATTCAAGCTGACGAAAGCGCTGCTTCCGCTGGCAGTTTTTTGCTATGCCGTTGGGCTTTTGGGAACGTCGTATTATGGCATCGGCAGCAGGCTCCCGATTATGAGTACACTGTTTGACAGTAGATGGTTTTTGAGTGTTCGGCGGATATTTTTGATGGGCTTTCCTTTTACCGCTTTGGGGTGGATGATTTCGGAAGGAAAGTTGAAACTGCGCATTTCCAAGAAACATCTGCTGTTTGCGACCACGCTGGTGGCACTGCTCTTCGTGGCTGAAATTGTTGCTGTGACTGTCACGGGAATGTCAAGAACAATCGAAATCACGGTATTCCTTTATCCGCTGCTGTTTCTTCTGTTTCAGATTTGTCTTGTCTATCCGCTTGAAAGAAAAAGCGATCTTGCTTCGTCCTGCCGTGATACTGCAAACTTTACATATTTCTGGCATCCGCTTGTCATTCTTGCGCTGCGGAGAGTTGTTAATGCGAACTTTCTCCTGTTTACGATTACGACAGCAATATGCCTGCTATTGGGCTTTGGCTATCACTCCTTGAAGAACCGAAGGAGACTTACATATGAACGTCGCTCAAAAAAATGATGCTTGTCCCGGCTGCGGGGTGTGCGCTGCGGTTTGCCCATCAGCGGCTGTCAAAATGCAGCCGGATGCGCATGGCTTTTTGCGCCCTGTCGTTGCTGACGCAGCGTGTATCAACTGTGGCCTCTGCGCTCGAAAATGCCCCGTTTCAAAACCTCCGCAGACCTCGGCGCATACGGAGGTTCTAACCGGCTACGCCAAGGACGGAGCGCTCCTGCCCCGATCCTCGTCCGGCGCGATTTTCCCCGTATTGGCAGCGGAGATCATCCGCAGAGGCGGCCTCGTGTTCGGTGCGGCCTTTGACGGACAGTTCCGTGTGGTACATACTGCCGCTGAGAGCGTGGAGGAGCTTTCTGCGCTCTGCAGCTCCAAGTATGTCCAAGGCCGCATTCCGAGTGACTGCTATGCGCAGGTCAAGGCGGCGCTGGTCGCCGGGCGCTGGGTCTATTTCAGCGGAATGCCGTGCCAGGTCGCAGCCCTGAAAAGCTATCTCGGCCGGGATTATGATACGCTAATTACACAGGATACCGCCTGCCACAGTATTCCGTCGCCTCTGGTGTGGGAGGGATATAAAGAGGAACTGGAGAAGCAGTATGGCGGCAAGCTGACCGCGTTCTCCTTCCGCAACAAGGCAAATGGCTGGGAGGCGTACCATATCCGCGCCGCGTTTGATAACGGTAGAGAGTTCGCCCAGCCCGCTGCCGAAAGCCCCTATCAGCGCGGTTTTATCAAGGGACTGTACTCCCGCAGCTCCTGCTTTGTATGCAAGTTCAAAGGGATCGAGCGTTGCAGCGACATCACGCTGGCCGATTATTGGGGTGTCAAGGGAATCCAGCCGGACGCCTACAACCCGCAGGGCACATCCCTTATTTTGCTGCATAGTGAAAAGGGACGCAGCCTGCTGGAAGGCTGCAAGGATCAGCTGCAACTCCAGTCCGCAGCCAAAGACGCGTTTGCCTTTAACCCGGCGGTGCTTGCACCCATTCAAAAGCCCGTCCGCTACGATGAATTCTGGGAAGGCTACGGTCAAACGGCCTTTGCCGATTTGGTTTCCGCCTGCTGCGAGCCGACCGAAGAGGAACTTGCAAAGGAACGCCGGAGCAAGAGTCTTTTGGCCCGCGTCATGCGCCGCCTGAAACGATAACACACGATGCTTCGACGAATCTACGCAATGAACCCATGGACGGTGTGCATTTTGCTGCTGTCCCTGTTCCTTCTCTGGCCCATGCTCTGCCAGCGGGTCGGGGAACGGAGACGAGTGCTTCTCAACACCGCGCTCGCCTGCGCGGCTGCGTTCATCATTCTTTACGCCACGATCCTGACCCGCTCGGCAGGGGTTCCCGAGGTCATCCTCACCCCCTTCGCCGCCCTTGCCGCCGCGCGGCAGCAACCAGAGCTCTACCGCGAGATGCTGATGAACGTCTTCCTCTTCTTTCCGCTGGGGCTGACGTTGTCCAATGCGCTGCCGCGAAAGTGGCACCGTTGGGGCAAAATCGCCCTCACAACGCTTGTCGGCTGCATTCTCAGCGCGGGGATTGAGTACGTCCAGTACCGCTACGCTCTCGGTATGGCAGAGGCGGACGACGTGATCTGCAACACGATGGGCGCGTTTATCGGCTCTACCTCACTGCTCATCGCCCACGCCATCGAAAAATCCAGAGAAAGGGTTCGGCACACGAACATGACCCTGACAACCACTGAAACACAATTCCTGCATATCGCCAAAGCGGCTATCTCCGGCGGAGATTTGCCCGCCGAAAAGGTGGACTGGCCTGCCATTTTCACGCTGGCAAACCAGCAGAAGCTGCTGCCGATCGTCTTCGAGGCTGCCCGCAAAACGCCTGCTGTCGAGGAAAACGCCGCTCTGTTTGCCGTGACCAAACAGCAGGTTATCGGGCAGGTGCTGAACCAGACGGTACGCTCGGCGGAGTTTACAGAACTCTATCGCAAGCTCCGCGCTGCGGGACTGCACCCGGTCGTGGTCAAGGGGCAGCTTTGCAGCCGCCTGTACCCGCTCAAGGATCACCGCATCAGTGCGGACGACGATCTTTATATCCCTGACGCGGAGTTTATGGCCTGCCACGAACAGCTTCTGGCGAACGGTCTAACCACCGACACCCCGGCAGATGAGCTTCCCACGGCGGACGAGGTGCCCTACACGAAAGACGGCAGCCCGCTTTACATCGAGCTGCACCGGCACTTATTCGATTCCTCTGAGGATGCCCACGACGAGCTGAACCACTTTTTTGCCGACCTCAAACCCGTCGAAATCGACGGCTTTCTGGCCATGCCACCCCATGAGCACCTGCTGTACCTGATCCTGCACGCCTACAAGCACTTCGTGCGCAGCGGCATCGGCCTGCGGCAGTTCTGCGACATCGGCCTGTGGGCGTGGGAGTATCACGATGAAATCGACTGGCAGCGTCTGCATGACCAATGTGCCAGCGTTCATGCGGCGACGTTTGCCGCGGTAGCGTTCCGCATTTCCAGAGACTATCTCGGCATTGACTTTGACCTGCCCACGCCTTGGGATGCTTCCATCGACGTAGAGCCGCTGCTGCACGACACCCTCTGCGGCGGTGTGTACGGCTCCAATGACCTAACGCGCCTCCATTCCTCCACCGTCACGCTGAACGCCGTGAAGGCCAGTCGGACGGGGGAGAAGAGCAGCGTCCTGCGGACAGTGTTCCCCAAACGCGAGTATCTGGAGCGGCGCTATCCCTATCTTAAAAAGCGCCCGTACCTGCTGCCGGTGGCATGGGCGCAGCGCCTCGCGCACTATGCCAGTGAAAAGCAGCCCGGCGCAGGCAACAGCGCCTCCGGCTCCATCAAGCTGGCCAAGGAGCGCATCGAACTGATGAAGCGGTATGACATCATGGATTAGCAAAAGAAATCGGCATGATAATTAGGGGCTCACCGGAACTTTGTCAATATAGCAGCGGAATAAAAAACACAATAGATTATTGAAAGGGGCGAATTTGGGTGAAATACGGCTTTTTGTTTGGCGCGGGTGCAGAAATTGGGTATGGCTTGCCATCTGGCGGTAAATTCGCACTTGATATTTTCAGACACGACGTATCCGAAAGTAAAAAAGCGTTTAGAGAAATGCGGGACGGCGTTGATAATACGACAAATTATGCTTCGTTCTGGTTGCCTAAAGGATTTAAGGAAAAGAATATCAGCTCATTTGGGAAAACGGTATTCCAAAATATTATCAGAGATACCGTCGAACACAACAGGAAAAGAATCATCGAGAGAATCAATCGCTTTGATGATATCGCCAAAGAAGAGGCTGCAGCTATGAAGGGGGAAGGCATTGATGTTGATGCCGCCATTGAAACTCTACTCGGCAGAGAACTTGACAACATACATATGGGCCAGACAATAGCATTTATTGAAGAGTTCAAAGAGGGAAATGAACTTTTTAACAGTTCTTACTTCTCGGCCTTGCTATTGCTGTATAAAGATAAGAGTATTTTGGATGATGATCGGAGACGCGAACTTGGCAAAATTTTACTTTCAATTATTCAACTCCACGTTGGCGCGTTGAGTGAAACATTATCCAGAAAGATCAATGATGGACTATTTGACAAGAAAGATGATGAGATCGATCTCTTTGACGACATAGGTGAGATCATTCAGCTGAATTATTCTTCGTCAGGTTTAGCGGGAATGGAATACTTGCTTGATCAAAAAAGCGCTGACGTATCTGATAATAAAGGGAAATGCCTGCGACTTGCCCAGAGAATTATTGAATCACTTTATGCGGTTGTTTTGGACTATAAATCATTGATAGATGCGAACTGGCATTATCTTTATAGTCCAGCTACTGACTGGGCAAAATTCTGCAAGATCTGCATTTTCCTTTTAAATGTCAGGGATTATATATCAAAAGCTGTTTTACGAGCAAACCCGGTTGCGAAAAGCGGATATTATCATACGCTTAAAGATGCTGTGAGTCATGGACAAATTGAAATTGGTGCTGTTGCAACGACAAACTATAATCAGTTTATTCAGGATATCTTGGACACTGATGTTGCTTTTCTCAACGGTTCTACAGAAACTTGGTACGATCCCTATCTAAACAGAATAGGAGACAGAAGTCGATTGACTACGTCGGAACGGCATATTCTGGTTCCTTTAATGTTTACCCAAAGCGGCACGAAGCCGATGACATCCATAGAAATGTCTATAAAATATGTCGACACATATTCGAAGTGGAAGGATTCTGATAAAGTCGTTGTGGTCGGATTTGGATTCGGCTCTGATGATGAGCATATCAACGGAATTCTAAGGACATTAATTGATGTCGATAATAAAAAAATCATTGTTGTGACTTTGGATACTCAACAGCCTGACGAGACTATTGTGAGAGATATTGCAAGAAAGCTTAAAGTAAGCAAAGCGTCGAATATCTCTGTTCTTCAGGTTGATAAGGATGGAAACAGTGTACAAGATCAGCAGAATTGGGTTGCGCATTTAGCATAACTATGGGTAAGTAATAAATAAGAATTTGTTGGATACATTCATAACCGTCAAACCTAACCGCGTGTAAGCACACACGAGACAATAGTAACGAAAGTTTGCACAACATTCCGCTTGTGGCAAAAAAGAAAACGGGCGGAAGGGATTGCTCCCTTCCGCCCGCGGCTTACCGCTCCATGCCCGCGGCCCTCTGCTTTTTCGCCTGCTGCACGGCCTTTTCGGCGCTGCGGCGGCGGTTGAAGATC
>ULUE01027274.1_pt1 | contig 26016 bp, 27 predicted proteins | sample 1958211 | NCBI WGS metagenome assembly ULUE01 (sample SAMEA4835752, study PRJEB28245) | human gut metagenome | biome: gut microbiome; material: fecal sample | place: Denmark | collected 2008 | reverse complement strand
CCGCTGGAGCTGCCGTGACGCAAGGTATCGCCGCAGCGAGACCGGAGGCGGAAGCTGGGACAAGGGCGGACTGCCCGAAAGCTGGCAGATAAGCTACGGTGAGCTGCGCTTCAACGTAAAGCCCATGAACTTCAAGCATACGGGGCTTTTCCCGGAGCAGGCGTGCAACTGGGACTGGGCGATGGAAAAGATACGCACGGCGGGCAGACCCGTGAGCGTACTGAACCTCTTTGCCTACACCGGCGCTGCGACGGTCGCCTGCGCAAAGGCGGGAGCGACAGTGTGCCATGTCGACGCCGCAAAGGGCATGGTCGCATGGGCAAAGGAAAACGCCGTCTCGTCGGGACTTAAGGACGCTCCCATCCGCTGGATAGTGGACGACTGCGCCAAGTTCGTTGAACGGGAGATACGCCGGGGCAGACGCTACGATGCGATCATCATGGACCCGCCCTCATACGGCAGGGGACCCGGCGGCGAGGTGTGGAAGCTCGAAAAGAATCTCTGGCCCTTCGTGTCGCTGTGTGCGGGCGTGCTTTCGGACGATCCGCTTTTCGTGCTGATAAATTCATATACGACGGGCTTATCCGCCTCGGTGCTGTCATACGTCACCGAGAGCGTGTTTACAAAGAAGTTCGGCGGCAGCTCCGAGGCACGGGAGCTGGGACTGCCGGTGACCGACAGCGGGCTGGTGCTGCCCTGCGGGGCGAGCTGCCGTTGGGAGAGATAAATGAACGGAATAATTGAAATTAAAGATCTGCATTACATTTACCCCGGAGACGAGACGGAGAGCCTAAAGGGCGTGAGCCTTACGATAGAAAAGGGCAGCTTCGTCGCCGTGCTGGGACATAACGGCTCAGGCAAGAGTACGCTTGCAAAGCACCTAAACGCCATCCTGCTGCCGACGTCGGGCAGCGTGCTTGTCGACGGGATGGACACCTCGGACGAGACGAAGACGCTCGACATCCGCCGCAAGGTGGGCATGGTGTTCCAAAACCCCGACAATCAGATAGTCGCAAATGTCGTTGAGGACGACGTTGCCTTTGCACCGGAAAACCTCGGCGTACCGTCCGAGGAGATAAGACGGCGAGTAGACGCAGCGCTTAAACAGGTCGATATGTATGAATTCCGCCTTCACGCACCGCACCTGCTGTCCGGCGGACAGAAGCAGCGTGTGGCTATCGCAGGGGTCATCGCAATGGACCCGGAGGTCGTGGTGCTGGACGAGCCTACCGCAATGCTCGACCCCAAGGGCCGCAGCGAGGTCATAAAGACCGTCACGGAGCTGTGCAGGACGAGGGGCATAACGGTCGTGCTTATAACGCATCATATGTCGGAGTGCATCGGCGCCGACAGGCTTATCGTCATGTCGGACGGCAGCATAGTTGCCGACGGAACGCCGCAGGAGGTGTTCTCACAGGTGGAGCTTATGCGCAGCGAGGGACTCGGCGTTCCGGCTACGACGGAGCTTTTGTACGAGCTGAACAAATCGGGACACAGGCTCCCGCTTACGGCGCTTACGGTCGAGGAGTGCGCCGATGAAATTGCAAAGGAATTCGGAAATGTCAGAAATTAAAGTGAGCGGATTGCGCCATGTCTACAGTGCGGGAACGCCGTTTGAGAAGGTTGCGATCGACGATATAAATATAGAGATACCGAGCGGGCAGCTTGTCGGACTTATCGGACACACGGGGTCGGGCAAGTCCACGTTCATCCAGCATTTAAACGGACTGCTTGCACCCGCTGACGGTACCGTGACGGTGGACGGGGAGGACATTTTTGCCTCCAAGGAAGCGACAAGAAAGGTGCGATTTAAAGTCGGACTTGTGTTTCAATATCCTGAGTACCAGCTTTTCGAGGAGACGGTGTTTAAGGACATCGCCTTCGGTCCCAAGAACATGGGACTGAGTGAAGCGGAGGTCGCTGAGCGTGTGCGTGAGGCTGCGGGCTTTGTCGGCGTGCCGGAGGACTGCTTTGACAAATCGCCGCTGGAGCTGTCCGGCGGTCAGAAGCGCAGAGTTGCGATAGCGGGCGTTATCGCAATGCGCCCCGGCGTGCTTATCCTCGACGAGCCGACTGCGGGTCTTGACCCGGAGGGCTGCCGCCGCATCCTGAGCAACATCTGCGAGTACCGTGAAAAGACCGGCTCCACGGTCATCATCGTCAGCCACAGCATGGAGGACGTAGCCAAGCTTGCGGACAGGCTCGTGGTCTTTAACGGCGGTCACATCGAGTTTGACGGAACACCGGAGGAGGTCTTTTCGCACCCGGAGGAGCTTAAAGCGATAGGACTTGCGGTCCCCGCTGCGACGGAGCTGAGCATGGCGCTGCGCCGCCGTGGGATAGCACTCTCACCGTCTATTTACACGATCTCCCGACTGCTTGAGGAGCTGAACGCTTTGACGGGAGGTGGCGCAGAATGCTGAAGGACATCACCCTCGGTCAGTATTTTCCGGGCAACACGATAGCGCACCGCCTTGATCCGAGAACGAAGCTGCTGCTTGTCATAGTCTACATCGTGGGACTTTTCAACACGGCGGATTTCATCGGCTATGCCTTTGTCATCGCAATTACCGGACTGTGTATGTACCTTGCTAAGATAAACCCCAAGACCGCATTCAAGGGACTCAAGCCCCTCGTGATCGTCATCGTTCTGACGGCGCTGCTCAATATCTTCTACACGAAGGGTACGCCGATAATCGAGGGCTGGATAATCACATGGGAGGGTCTTAAAAAGGCGCTTTTCATGTCAGTGAGGATAGTGCTGCTCATCGTCGGCACCTTCATGCTGACCTACACGACAAGCCCCATGGCGCTGACGGACGGACTTGAGCGTCTTTTAAGACCGCTCAAAAAGATCAAGATCCCCGTGCATGAGATGAGCATGATGATGAGCATGGCGCTCAGATTCATACCGACGCTCATTGAGGAGACGGACAAGATAATGTCGGCGCAGAAGGCAAGGGGAGCGGACTTTGAAAGCGGCAGCATCATGCGCCGTGCAAAGGCGCTGCTGCCCATCCTCGTACCGCTGTTTATCTCGGCGTTTCGCCGTGCGGACGAGCTTGCGATCGCAATGGAGAGCCGCTGCTACCACGGCGGCGACGGCAGGACGAGGCTCAAGCAGCTCAAATACGAAAAGGCGGACTTCGAGGCGATGCTTGCGGGCGCAGTCTTTCTTGCCGCAGTATTCGTTATGAAGCATTTCGGATTGTAAGGCATGAGAAACATAGCGTTAAGAATAAGATATGACGGGTCGAAGTATCACGGCTGGCAGGTGCAGAAAAACGACGTGTCCGTGTGTGCGACCGTGCAGGCGGCGCTTGAGCGCATCTGCGAGCATCCCGTGAAGCTCACGGGCTGCGGTAGGACCGACGCCGGGGTCCACGCTCTGCGCTACTGCGCAAACTTCCGCACCGACTGCCGCATACCCATCGACCGCTTTGCGCTCGCCGTGAACACTCGGCTGCCGGACGACATCGCCGTTGTCGACGCAGCGGAGGTGCCGGAGGATTTCAACGCAATATCGTCGTGTATAAAAAAAGAATACATCTATAAAATATATAACTCCAACATCCGGGATCCCTTCCTTCGGGATCGGGTCTGCTTCTATCCGAAGCGGCTCGACATGGAGCGTATGCAGGCGGCGGCGCTTGCATTTGAGGGGACGCACGACTTTGCCGCCGTGCGGAGTCTCGGAACGGAAACAAAGACCACCGTTCGCACCGTCTATCGGTGCAGAGCGGAAAAAGAGGGCGACACTATAACGGTCTCCGTCTGTGCGGACGGGTTCCTGTACAATATGTGTCGGGCGATAGTGGGAACATTGGTATATGCAGCCTGCGGAAAGCTTGAGCCGGAGGATATTCCCCGTCTGCTTGAGATCGGCGACAGACGGCTCACCGGCCCCACTATGCCGCCTCAGGGTCTGTATCTCAACCGAGTTTGGTATGACGGTCCTGCCGGCGAGATGATGCGGAAGGACTGACCACAAAATGCGCAAAAAGACCCTTTTTCTCGTACTTGCAGCCGTAGCCACGCTTGCGCTGCTTTTCCTCACCACACGGCATCGGGAGCCTGACGAGGGCTTCGATTTCGTGCCGGACGAAAACCAAAGCTTTGCCTCAGCCGGAGAGAGCCTTGTGTGGTACACTCCGAACGAGCTGCGGCAGTACGACCTTGAGGGCGATACCCTGAACAGCATGAGCCTTAACATGAGCGAGCCGAGAGCCGTGACAGACGGCGACCGCTGCCTTATCTGGGATAAGGGCGCAAGAAAGCTTCTTTTGCTCGACGAGAGCGGAGAGACGAAAAGCTTCACGTCCCCCGGCAGGCTCATTTATGCCTGCCTTGGCGAAGAAGGAGCCGTGCTTTGCACGGAGAAGGCGGGCTGCGCCGCCTGCGTCACGGTGCTTGACACGGATTTTTCGGCAGTGTATAAATGGTACAGCGCAGAAAACGTCGTTTTCATGGCGACGCTCTCGCCCGACGGCGAGACGCTTGCCGTAGTGCGGGACGACGCCGTGCTTTTCATCTCGACGGAAACGGGCGAGACGCTCGCAAAAAACGAGGGCGTCGGGCAGCCGAGCGGGGCGCAGTGGTTCGGAGACGATGCGCTGTGCCTTGTGACCGAGACGGCTGCGTATATCTCGGACACATCAGGCGACACTGATAAGTATGACTACGGCGACAGGGCGCTCGGGCTTTTTGCCTTTACGCCCGACGGGGTCGTGCTTGAACTGCGCCGTCACGCAAGCGGCGGCGACGGGCAGCTTCTGAGCCTTGACGCAAGCCTCAAAAAGTGCGGTACGGCGGAAACTAAGATGCTCATTTCGCTTGCGGCAAATGATGGGGAAGTGCTTGCGCTCGACCGTGACACGGCAAGGCTTTACGGCAAGAACCTAAAGCTCAAAGACACGGCGGACTTAAACGCCGGCATAACGGGACTGTACTGCGGAGACAGTGCGGTCATAATTCAGAACACACACGCAGATCTATGGTGATGCGTCTATTTATAAAGAGAGCCGCTCGGCGGCAGATTGGAGTAGATCATGCAGAAAAGACTTTGCTCACGATGCGGAAAGAATATTGCGATCGTGTTTATTACGAAGATCGAAAACGGCGAAACAAAGAACGAAGGACTTTGCTTCAAGTGCGCAAGAGAGCTGCACATAAAGCCCGTTGATGAGTTTATGGACAGAATGGGGATCTCCGACGAGGACCTCGACAACCTGACCGGGGAGATGATGGGTGCGCTCGACGGCATCGAGGAGCTGGCAAAGCTCGACGATACCGACGGTGACGACTCCGACGGCGACGACGGCAAAACGGCTACCTTCCCGTTTTTGAACCGTCTTTTCGGCGGTCAGAATGCGGAAAAGTCGGACGATAACGGCGACGGCGGCGCAGCCTCGGAGCGCAGGGAAAGCCCCCGACCCGTCAAGAAAAGCTACCTTGACAGCTATTGCATAAACCTGACGGAGAGGGCAAGAGAAGGAAAGCTCGACAGTATGATAGGACGCAAGGAGGAGCTTGAGCGGGTCATTCAGATACTCAACCGCCGCCAGAAGAACAACCCCTGCCTCATCGGTGAGCCGGGCGTCGGCAAGACCGCCGTGGCGGAGGGACTTGCGCAGAGGATCGCCTCGGAGCAGGTGCCGATAAAGCTTCAAAACAAGGAGGTCTATCTTCTTGACCTCACCGCCCTTGTTGCGGGAACGCAGTTTAGAGGTCAGTTCGAGAGCCGCATGAAGGGACTTATCGAGGAGATACGGCGTCAGGGCAACGTGATACTCGTCATCGACGAGGTACACAACATCGTCGGCGCAGGCGACGCCGAGGGCAGCATGAACGCCGCAAACATCCTAAAGCCTGCACTTTCGAGGGGCGAGATACAGGTCATCGGCGCCACCACCTTCACCGAGTACCGCAAGCACATCGAAAAGGACTCGGCGCTTGAACGCAGGTTCCAGCCCGTGACGATAAACGAGCCGTCAATTCAGGACAGTATCGAGATACTAAAGGGCATCGCCCACTACTACGAGGACTACCACGGCGTTAAGATCAGCGACGAAATGTGCGCCGAGGCGGTGCGCCTGTCGGAGCGCTATATAACCGACCGCTTCCTGCCGGATAAGGCGATAGACCTCATCGACGAGGCCTGCTCCGACGTGAACCTCAAGGACGAGAGCATAAACCGCCGCATCGAGGCGCAGCGTGACCTCGACAATCTGCGCTTTGAGCGTGAGGCGCTGATGAGCGCAGAGCCGCCGAAGGGCGAGGATGCCGACGAGCAGCTCAACAAGCGCTACGAGCGCATTACGATACTGCGGGGCAAGGAAATGACCCGTGAAAAGGAGCTCAAAGAGCTTGATGAAAGCGGCAGACCGGAGCTTACGGTCGATAACCTTGCACGCATAATCGAGCTGTGGACGAAGATCCCCGCAAGCAGCATAAAGGCGGACGAATTCCGCCGTCTTGAGGGACTCGGCGACAGGCTCCGTGCGCACATCGTCGGACAGGACGAGGCGATAAAGGCGGTCTGTGCAGCCATCGCAAGGAGCAGAGTGGGGCTTAAAGCAAAGCGCAAGCCCGCAAGCTTCATATTCGTCGGCGGCACCGGCGTCGGAAAGACCGAGCTTGTAAAGCGTCTTGCAGAGGACCTTTTCAATTCGCCGGAGAGCCTAATAAGGCTCGATATGTCCGAGTTCATGGAGAAGTTCTCCGTTTCCAGAATCATCGGCTCGCCTCCCGGCTACGTCGGCTACGACGAGGCGGGACAGCTCACCGAGAAGATACGGCGCAAGCCCTACTCGGTCGTGCTGTTTGACGAGATCGAGAAGGCGCATCCCGACGTTTTGAATATCCTGCTCCAGATACTTGACGACGGCAGAATAACCGACGCACAGGGCAGGACCGTAAACTTTGAAAACGCCGTTATTATAATGACCACGAACGCAGGCTCCAATACCGGCAGCGGCTCACTGGGCTTCGGCGGCAGCGTTAGCGACATGGGGCAGGAGCGAGCCATGAAGGCGCTCAATGACTTCCTGCGCCCGGAGTTTATAAACCGTGTGGATGAGATCGTGTACTTCAACAAGCTCACCGAGGACGACTTCCGCCGCATTGCGGAGCTGATGCTCGGCGAGACGAAGGCGGCGATATCCGAAAGCGGCATTGCGCTTACTTGGGACGACAGCCTCATAGACTACCTCGTCGAAAAGAGCTACTCCGTCAAGTACGGCGCACGCAGTCTTCGCAGAACGATACAGAAGGACGTTGAGGACCCAGTTGCGGCAAAGATAATCGAAAAGCACGGCGAAAACGTCGGGCGCATAAGACTCTCCGCCGCCGACGGCAAAGTGAAAATTGAGATCAGAAAACGGTGAAAAGCATGAACATTGAGATAATCAGAGGAGATATAACCAAGCAGAGCGTCGATGCGATAGTCAACGCCGCAAACTGCTCCCTGCTCGGCGGCGGGGGCGTTGACGGCGCCATACACAGAGCGGCAGGCAAAGAGCTTTTGGAGGAGTGCCGCACCCTCGGCGGCTGCAAGACGGGCGAGGCGAAGATAACAAAGGGCTACAAGCTCCCGGCAAAGTACGTTATCCACACCCCCGGACCCGTGTGGCACGGCGGCGGCAGACACGAGGCGGAGCTTCTGCGCTCGTGCTACCGCAATTGCCTTGTGCTGGCGTCGGAAAACGGCTGCAAGACCGTTGACTTCCCGTCGATATCCACGGGGGTCTACGCCTTTCCGCTGGACAAGGCGGCTCCCATCGCAATAAATGCCATTGCCGAGTATCTCAGCGAGCATCCCGAGATCGAGCGTGTCCGCATGGTCTGCTTTGACGACAGAACGGCACAGCACTACAAAAACGCATTGGAGAAGCTGAAATGAAAAAGATGGTCAGATTCCAGTACAACTCCCCCGTGGCGCTGACCTTTGCGCTGCTCTCCTTTGCTGCGCTGATGCTGGAGAAGTACATCGGCGGGACGAACAGTCTGCTGTTTTCGGTGTACCACTCGTCGCTGTCCGACCTGCTTACATATCCGAGATTCATACTCCATGTACTCGGACACCCCGACTACCGCAGCTTCATATCGAACATTATGATGATACTGCTGCTTTGCCCCACGCTTGAGCAGCGCTACGGCAGCGGAAACATCTTGGGCGGTATTTTGGTGACGGCGCTCGTGTCGGGACTTATCCACTGGCTGTTCTTCCCAGGTGTGCTTATGGGTGCGTCGGCGGTGGTGTTCATGCTGATAATCATGGCGTCGCTTGCGGGTATGCGCAGCGGCTACATCCCCATCACATTCATACTCGTTTTGGTGCTGTACATCAGCGGAGAGATAGTCTCCGGTGTGCCGATCGGCGACAATACTGCGCTGCTCACCCGCATTGCGGGCGGTACCGCCGGCGCGGTCATAGGTATGAGACGATGAGGGACAAGCTTCTTGTATCCGCCTGCCTTTTGGGGCTTTGCTGCAAATACGACGGCGGCAGCAACCGTCTGCCGGACGATAAGCTGCACAAGCTCTGCGAAAGCTACGAGCTTATCCCCGTCTGCCCGGAGGCATACGGCGGTCTTACGACGCCGAGAGCGCCCTCGGAAAGACGTGACGGAGGTGTCTTTTCCTCGGAGGGAAGGGACGTGACTGTGCAGTTTAAAAAGGGCGCCGAGGCTGCGCTGTACCTTGCCGAGACCTTGGGTATACGCAAGGCGCTTCTTAAAGAAAACAGCCCCTCCTGCGGGAGCGGGACTATATACGACGGCAGCTTTTCGGGAAAGCTCATCCCCGGCGACGGCGTTACCGCCGAGCTTCTAAAGGCGCACGGGATCGAGGTTTCGGGCGAAAGCAGCCTGTGAGAAAGGACTATGCTATGAACGTTTTGGATCGCTTTTTGACTTACGTTTCGTTTCACACGACGTCGAGCGAGGATTCCGCCACCGTTCCCTCGACGGAGCGGCAGCTCAGGCTCGCAGAGCATCTTGCGAGCGAGCTTAACGCCATCGGGCTTGAGCGGGTGACGCTCGACCGCTACGGCAGAGTGTACGCATTCCTGCCCGGAAGCATCGAGGGCGCAGAGCCTTTGGGCTTTATCGCACACATGGACACGTCACCGGACGCAAGCGGCGAAAACGTGAAGCCCCGCATAATCAAATACGAAGGCGGCGACGCCGGACACATAAAGCTCTCGGACTTTCCCTCGCTGGGCAAATGCGTCGGCGAGGAGCTTGTGATAACGGACGGAACGACCCTCCTCGGAGCGGACGACAAGGCGGGCATCGCCGAGATCGTAACGGCGGCGGAGCATCTGAAGGCGCATCCGGAGCTTAAACACCGTGGTATGGCGATATGCTTCACCCCCGACGAGGAGATCGGCTGTGGAGCCGATCACTTCGACTTCTCCCGTTTCCCGGCAAAGGCGGCATACACCGTGGACGGCGGTGAGCTTGGCGAGCTGGAGTACGAAAATTTCAACGCAGCCTCTGCGGTCGTGACCGTACATGGGGTGAACATCCACCCCGGCGAGGCGAAGAACAAGATGAAAAATGCGGTTTTGATGGCGGTCGAGTTCGTCTCCCGTATGCCTGCGGCTGAGACCCCGGCACACACCGAGGGCTACGAGGGCTTTTACCACGTCTCCGACATTGAGGGCAACGAGACGCTTGCCCGTGTCGCAATGATAATCAGAGATCACGACGCCGAAAAGTTTGCGGCGAAAAAGCGCTTTGTCGAGGAGCTGTGCGCTTACCTGAACGGCGTGTACGGTGAGGGAAGCTTTGAGCTGACGCTCAAGGACAGCTACTACAATATGAAGGAGAAGATCCTTCCGCACATGGAGCTTGTGCATAATGCGGAGGCGGCGTTCAAAGCCGCCGGCGTCGAGCCGAAGATCGTCCCCATTAGGGGCGGCACCGACGGCGCACGTCTGTCGTATGAGGGACTGCCGTGTCCGAACCTTTCCACCGGCGGCGTCAACTTTCACGGCGTGCATGAGTACATCCTCGTGTCCTCTCTCGAAAAAATGGTGCAGGTGATACTTGCACTTGTAAAGTGCTGAACGGCATAAAAAGACACCCGATTCTGATGAATCGGGCGAATAACGAAGCTTTATGCAGGAAACGGTGCAGCCTCTGAAAAGGGGCTGCACCGTGTTCTGATTTATGCCGAAAGCTTGAATTGCTGCTAAAAATGCATTGCTTAGGCTGATGTACTACACCAAAAAGCAAAAGCGGGCAATCAATTTTTTATCCCGGCTTTCTGCGCTAAGCTTACAGCCTGCCCGGTTCTTCGGCACTCATGCGGTATTCGGGGGCAACATTGTACACAGCTTCGGCCCTGCGGCGGACGGTCTGCCGGAGGGGAAATGCTCCGGACTTTTTGCACCACTCGTATGTTGTGTAATACGCAATATCTACCCCTATCGGAGCGATCGCTTCGGCAGGCTCCGGGCTTAGTATAACTCCGGATTTTTGGCAGTTAGCCGTCAGCTGGATCATCCATTCGTCGACCTTGTGAGTGGCATCGAGAACGTCCAGCTCCTGCAAAAGCTCCAGACGAAACAATGCACCCGTCAGCTCCGGTCCAAATTCTATTGCCACGGTCAGATATCGGTTACACAATATCCACATCCGCTCAAAATCGTTTGCCGCCGAAATGAAGTCGTCAAAAAAATCCTCCCTGTCCAAACGGACATCCGAAAGGATCTTGCCGATTATATCTTTTTTTCCGGCAAAATTGAGATAAAAGGTCGAGCGGGCAATGTCCGCCTCACGGCAAATATCGTTTACTGTCGTTTTTTCATAGCCGAGCTTGCGAAACAGCGCCACTGCGGCCGCTGTGATGCGATTTTGCAGCTTTGCGGTGTCATTCAGCATACCGATCTCTCCTTCGGACAGGGTGTCCATTCTTTTCGAACATTATATACGAAGATGTGTTTTCTGTCAAACGGCTTTCAAATCGTGTAGGCAAATATAAAGCATGCTTTTTGTGAGTTGTATAGAATGTAGGCTGCGTTAATTGAATAACGATCGGGCTTTTGGTATAATTATTCCAATGCTTTCAGATTAAAAAATCGGAGGAGAGGAAATGAAAGACCTAAAGCATCTCAGCTACTTTGAGGGCCTTTTGCAGGACAGCGGAAACGAGCTTGTCGATAAAGCAAGAGCGGCGGGCAATGTCTGCATGGCTTGCGGTCGGCAATATGAAATACTTCAATTTGGCTCCGTCGATCATTGCTCTAACGCTCGGCAAAGCCATGGGAAGCGCCGACCGTGCCGTGACATAGACGAGCTTACAGGCAATGCACGCTGGCGCTATACGCCGTGTCGGGTGGAGGCATTATAAACATTCAACAACATAATTACATACATTAAGAAGGGAGATAGCATGGGAGTTTGGAAAAAGACTCAATGCAACTTCTGCGCTCTGAGCTGCGGCTTGGAGATGGAGGTTGAAAACAACAAGATCATCAGCGTTCGCCCCGACCCGGACAGTCCCCGCACAAAGGGCTACTGCTGTCGCAAGGGCAGAACGGCAAAGTATTTTGTCGACCACGGCGACAGAATAAAGCACCCCCGCAAAAGAGTGGGCGACCACTACGAGGAGATAAGCTGGGAGCAGGCGTATAAGGAGATCGCCGAAAAGGCGAACAAAATAATCGCCATGCACGGTCCCCGCTCGTTTTCCGTTCTCGGCTGCGCACTCGGCTCTGCGCAGACGCCCTATGCAACGGCAAAGGCGCTGCTCAAGGCCGTCGGCAGCCAGTATATCTTCAATCCCATCGGCATCGAGTTTATGGGCAACTGGTGGAGCCACGGCAAGATCCTCGGCGACCAGATGCATTTTCTCGAGCCGGACGACCACAACAACGAGGTCATAATTTACTGGGGCTCGAACTCCTATGTCTCGCATCAGATACCGGATGCAAGAAAGGTGTGCCGTGAGTTTTCCGAAAATCCCGACAAAATGGTCATCGTCGTCGATCCCCGTCTTTCGGAGACGGCTCGTATGGCGGATATGCACATCATGCCCGCACTCGGCTCGGACTCGCTGTTTATGCGTGCGCTCATTGCGATCATTCTTGAAAACGGCTGGGAGCATAAGGACTACATAGACAAATATGTCGCCGATTGGGACAAGGCAAAAAAGTGGTTTGAGAATGTAGATATCGACGAGAGCCTGCGTGTCTGCAAGATCCCGAGGAAGCAGGCAGAGGAGTTTGCAAAAATACTCACGACGAAGAAGTGGGGCGTGCATCAGGATCTCGGCCTGTTTTTCGGCAGACACAGCACCATGAACAGCTATCTGTGCATTATCCTCACTGTCATATGCGGAATGGCGCTCGTCAAGGGCGGCAATGTCGTACCCGAATGTGTTATAGAGCGAGGAACCTTCTCCGACGAAAACGACCCGAAGACCTGGCGCACTCCCGTCACAAACCGTTTCCCCGTTCTGAATGTTTACCCGGTCGGCATAATCCCCGATGAGATACTCGGCAAAAACCCCGACCGCATACGCATAATGTTCACATCCTTCGGCAACCCCCTGCGCAGCTATCCCGACAGCAACAAGATGAAGGAGGCGTTAAGCTCACTTGAGCTTCTTGTCGCCATCGACTGTGCCGAGACGGAGGTCACGCAGATCGCCGACTATGTTCTGCCCGGCAGGACCACCTATGAGGGCGGCGGCGACTTTAACGCCTTCACCCTCAACTATCCCGAGATCGTGTTCCAGTCACGAAAGCAGGTACTCAGACCCGAAGGCGAGCCTCGTGAGGATGTTCAGATCTTTGCGGAGCTTACCGAGGCGATGGGACTTATCCCCAAGCTTCCTCAGTGGCTGTACCGGGCGGCGGAGGACGCCGTTCTTACCGGCGACCGCATGTCGTATTTCGTTAAGCTTCTCGGCTGGACGGCGGCAGGCCACCTCAAGTATTTCGACCAGCTCGCAACGGTCATTGCACTGACGCTCGGCAAGGCGTACGGCTCTGCCGCAAGAGCGATCTCGTGGGCAGGCATGCTCACCAGCCCCATTTGCGGAAAGAGCGTCGTCACCGTCAAGGCTGACGAAAGGAAGCACCCCATTCTGACCAAGCTGCCCATGTTCAAGGACTGGTGTCAGATGGATGCGGCATTTGAGCTTGTCGACAACCACCCCGAGGGTGCGATCATCGGCATGAACGATCCCGATAATATGCTCAAGAACCATATCCGCACCAAGGACGGCAAGTTCCACACATGGTGCAAGGAGATCGACGAATACATGGAGCGCATCACACCCGAGGCCGAGGAGGAGGCGCTCAAGCTTCAGGGCGGCTGCAACATGATCCTTTCGGCAGGCCGCCACTCGGACGACGGTATGAATGCGACCATGCGAAATCCCGCTACCTACAAGCACCGTCAGCCGTATACCCTCGCAATGAACCCCGAGGACGCAAGGGAGCTTGGCTTTGAAAACGGACAGATGGTCAGCGTGACGACGAAAGCAGGCAGACTGGAAATTCCCGTTGAATACACTTGGCAGACCAGCCGCGGCTACTGCATGATACCCCATCATTTCGGATACACCTTTGAGGGCAAAAAGGTCGGCGAGCACTGCAATGTTCTGACCAGCCACGAGGATCTTGAGGAGCTGACCGGCAACCCCGTATGGCGCTATACGCCGTGCAGGGTCGAGGCAATTTAAGGAGGTGCGGTCATGGCAAATGTGAAGGTAAAAATTAACGGCAAAAGCGTAACCGTTCCCGAGGGAACGACCATACTTGAAGCCGCAAGAAAAAAAGGCGTTTATATCCCGACGCTGTGCGCATACGAGAGCTTAAAGCCCAAGGCCGCATGCAGACTGTGCATGGTCAATGTCAAGGGCGAGGACAAGGAAAAGCTCGCCTGCGCCGTCAGGGTCACGGACGGCATGGTCATAACGACAGACTCCGACGAGCTTTTTGCAAAGCGCAAGGCATTGGTCGAGGAAATGTTCCGCCAGCACACCGTTGACTGCCACCACTGCATGCGCATCGGTTCGACGCTGGCAAAGGACTTTGACCCCAAGTTCTGCAAGGACTGCTACTTCTGCGACTGCGTGAAGGACGGCTTCTGTGAGCTTCAGCAAAAGGCACTGGAGTTCGGCGTGGATGTGCTTCCCTTCGAGCCTCACGAGCATGATTTCGGAGTGGACGCTTCAACCGGCAGCGTTATCCGCAACATGGACAAGTGCATCAAATGCCGCCGCTGCCTGGATATCTGCAAGGCGCAGGGTGTCGGCATACTCGGCATAATAAAAACCGAAAACGGTCAGACCGTTGGTGCGAAAAACGGCCTGAAGGCCGACGGCTGCATCCGCTGCGGCCGATGTGTTGAGGTCTGTCCGACGGGAGCCTTGTATATGCTCGAGCACAAGGACGAGGTCGTGTATTTTGCGCATCAGTACGACACGGAGACCGCCGCAATGGTGTGCTCGTGCGTGATAGACGAGCTTGAAAAGCTCTATGGCGAAAAATTCGAGTACGGTCAGCTTCTGACCGCCGTCAAAAAGCTCGGCGTTGACCATGTGTACTCTCCCGCATATGCCCGTGCGCAGTCGCTGGCTCAGGCTGCACGGCTGCTGGATGAAAATCTCGGCAAAAAGCCCATACTCCTGACTGATAACTATGCGGCAAAGAACTTCCTGCGCTCGCACTTCCCCGAGCTGGAGGAAAACTTTGCGTTCTACGACTCAAAGGAAAAGTGCTTCGGCGACTATATGCACGAGCATCATCCCGGAGCAAAGCTCATTTCCGTGAGCAACAACAATTCCTTCGGCGCCGAGGCCGCCGAGACCGGCTGCGTTGACTACTTCGTCAACGCCCGTGAGCTTTACCGCATCATCATGCGCACCGGCGGCAGACCGGCGGTCAAGCGCCCGATAGATGCCGAGGAGATAACCGAATTTGAAAAGTGCGGCCGCTATGCCGAGCTCTTTGAAGCCGGCGGCTGGTATGTCGACAAGCCGGCGGAGGAGCTTGAATTTACCGAAAACGGCAAACGGTACAGGGCGCTCATCTGCCACAATCTCGGTCAGGTCAAGACCGCCGTTTCCGAGCTTGACAAATACGATGTCATCAAAATAACGGCATAAATCAAAGAAAAAAGCTCCGAGTCATACGGCCTAAAGCGAAAGCCACGGCCGTGTGACCGGGGTGCAGCCGGAAACAGCTGCGCCTTCCGTTTTTGAAAAGGAGTACAATATGAACAAAGATAAACTCAGGCGCCTTATAATAATGGCGCTGTGCTGCGACATTGGGCTGTTTTCAAAGCGGCTCATTGCGCCTGCGGCAAATGTCATAACCGACGCTCTGCACATACCCGGAGGGATAGGCACGGCCTTTTCCCTCATGTTCCTTGTCGTGGCGGCAGGTCTCATGCCGAGATTCTGGTGCGGCACGGTCATGGGTGCCGTGCAGAGCGTGATCGCTCTTTCTTTGGGAATGATGGGCAGCATGGGGGCGCTCTCCCCGATAGGCTACATTGTTCCGGGCTTTGTCATCGACTGCATAATGTGGGCGGCAAGAAGGCTCAACGCAAAACCGCAATACACGGTTATAGTGGCCAATATGCTTTCTGCGGCGGCAGCGAGCATCACCGCAAACCTTATCGTGTTTCGCTTGAGCGGAGTAGCTTTATTGCTGTATGTATCGGTCGCATTGACAAGCGGTGCAATATGCGGCGTTTTGGGAGGAGAGCTTCTGAAACGGTTGCCGGATATTAAACCAAGTGAAAAAAGAAAGGACGATCATCATGAAAAAGAGTACAAAAATTATTATGGCAGCTATTGCGGCGCTGATCGCACTGACGGCGGTTTTGGCAGTCATACACTCGGCCGCTCAAACCGAAGTGCCTGACGGAGCGCTGCTGGTAAGCTGCGGCGGCGAGAAGAAATATGTCGATCTCGCTTCGCTCGATACCGTTTCCGTTCAGGGCAGCGTGGTCAACGGCAAGGGCGAAAAAAGCGATGTCAACACGCAGGGCGTCCCGCTTGCCGATGTGATAGAAAATGCGGGCTTTGACCCAAACGGCGCTGTGACGGTCAAGGTGACGGCAGACGACGAATTCTCCGCCGAGCTCAGCGGCGACGAATTGAACGAGGACGGCAAGGCATATCTTGTCGGCGAGAACGACGGCAGTATGCGGCTCGTCGTTTTCGGAGACAGCAATGCCAAGCGCAATGTGCGCAATGTTGTAAGTGTTGAGGTAACTCTAAAATGAACATTCTGCGAAAATTCACAAGCAAGCGCAACGATGTGTTTCTTGCAGAGGACGAAAACGGTCGCTTTGTTATAAAGCGGTATGCAAGGGCAGAAGATGCGGTGGCGGAAAAAGCGGTATATGACCTCTTGTCCGTCGGCAAGGTGCGTATTCCGAAGCTCTTGACCTCCGATGAGCACGAGCTGAAGCTCGAATATATTGACGGCGTTACCTTCACGGAGCTTCTCGAGAGTCAGGAGCGTGCGGAAAGCGTAGATTTTGCGCCGTGGGAAAAGCTTGTCAAATGGCTTTGCCTATTTAATAAGGAAACCGGACTTGCTCCGGGCGACTGCAATCTGCGCAATTTTATTTTGGATGTGCAGGGACAGGTCTGCGGAATAGACTTTGAGCAGTGCGGAGAGAGCAGCATTTTGGAAACCGCCGGTGCGGTCTGCGCCTTCGTTGAGCTGTACGATCCGCAGGAGACGTTGCTTAAAATGTCCGTTTCGCACTTCCTTCAAGAGAAATTTTCCGAAATTGCGGGTATACCCGCTTGTGAGCTTGCCGAGCAAACGACTTGCCGGAAGGCGGAGATATCTTCAAGGCGTGAGCGCAAAAAATATGACGCTGCGTTTTCTGCGGTCATTCTTGCGGGGGGAAAAAGCTCCCGCATGGGCTCGTGCAAGGCAGAGCTGCCGTGGGGCGAAAAAACGCTCGTTGAGCATCAAGCGGATAAAATTATGTCTCTCGGCATCGGCGACATCATGGTCTCGGGCTATTCAAAACCCGTTGCCGGCACAAGATATGTACCGGACATCTATCCGGCAAAGGGACCGCTCGGCGGAATCCATGCCTGCCTGTGCACCGCAAAAAGATCTGTGTGCTTTGTGATAAGCGTGGATGCTCCGCTGTTTTCGCCGGATGAAATGAAGCTGCTGATAAATGCGCACATCGCCGGAGACAGCCTGATAACCGTCGCCGAGCATTGCGGAATGCTTGAGCCGCTTATCGGCGTGTATGACAGCAGCCTGTCCGACGCAGCTGAAAGCGTTCTGCAGAGCGCCAATACATCAGTCAAGCACCTGCTTGATCAAATCGGCTTTGCAGTATGCGAATTTCCCGATGCAAACTCGGTTCGCAACTGCAATACCCCTGATGAGTACAACAAGCTGTGTGCAGATACAATCGACTGCACAGAGGCAAAATAGAACAATATAAAAATCACCGAGAAAAGTCTGCAATAGACCGATCTCGGTGATTTTCTGTTTGTCTTTGCTGCATCGGATAACTCTGCCTGAATATTACTTCGTTATCAGTCCGCAGCTTTTGGAATCGGGACTCTTTTTGTGCTTTTGGCTCAGTCTGCGCAATGCTCACAGTCGTGGACCTGAGCGAACTTTTCCTTGTCGTACTCGATGCCGTTCTTGTCGTAGTAATTCTTGACGGCGGCCTTGACCGCTTCCTCGGCAAGCACGGAGCAGTGGATCTTGTGGGTGGGCAGACCGTCAAGCGCCTCGACGACTGCCTTGTTGCTCAGCTCAAGCGCTTCCTCAAGGGGCTTGCCCTTGATAAGCTCGGTAGCCATGGAGCTGGTCGCAATGGCGCTGCCGCAGCCGAAGGTGTTGAACTTGCAGTCCTTAACGATGCCGTCCTCGATCTGGAGGTACATCTTCATGATGTCACCGCACTTTGCATTGCCGACTTCGCCGATGCCGACGTTCGGTGCGTCGTCTATCTTACCCACGTTGCGGGGATTCTGAAAGTGATCCATTACCTTATCGCTATAGAGTGCCATAATAATTTCCTCCTGTTTTTAATCGTAAATTATCAGATGAGATGCTTGCGGGTGCCGTTTTCAAGCTCCTCCCACACGGGACTGATGCTGCGAAGGTATTCGACGACCGGCGGCACGGACTCGATTATGTGGTCGATCTGCTCCATGGTGTTGTACTCGCCGATGGACAGACGCAGGGAGCCGTGTGCGACCTCGTGCGGCAGACCGATGGACAGCAGCACATGGCTGGGGTCGAGGGAGCCGGAGGTGCAGGCGGAGCCGGAGGATGCGCAGATGCCCTTTGAATCAAGGAGAAGGAGAAGGCTCTCGCCCTCGATGCCCTCAAAGCACATATTAACGGTGCCGGGAACGTGATGCTCAAGCGAGCCGTTTATCTTGGAATGGGGGATCTTGCTCAGCTCGGCAAAGAGCTTGTCTCTCATGGGGATGATCTTTGCGGTGTTTTCCTCCATGTGTTCGACGCTCTCCTTGAGTGCGGCCGCAAGTGCGACGATGCCGGGGATGTTCTCGGTGCCGGCACGCTTGCCGCGCTCCTGAGCGCCGCCCTCGATGATGTTGAACAGAGGCAGTCCGCGCTTTGCGTACAGTACGCCGACACCCTTGGGCGCATGGAACTTGTGACCCGACATACTGAGCAGGTCGATGTTCATTTCCTTCACGTTCACGGGAATGTGACCCATTGCCTGAACCGCATCGGTATGGAAGGGGATGCCCTTGCTGCGGCACAGCTCACCGATCTCCTTGATGGGCTGGATGGTGCCGATCTCGTTGTTTGCGAACATGATGGTCACGAGTGCGGTATCCTCACGGATCGCAGCCTCAAGGTCCTCAAGGCGGACGATGCCGTCCTCGTGAACGTCAAGCAGCGTCACCTCAAAGCCCTGCTTTTCGAGAGCCTTGAGCGTGTGCAGCACGGCGTGGTGCTCAAACTTGGTGGAAATGAGATGCTTCTTGCCCTTGAGCGCACCGAACTTCGCCATGGAGACGATAGCCTGATTGTCGGCCTCGGAACCGCCGGAGGTGAAGTAGATCTCTCTCGGCTCTGCGCCGATGATGGAGGCGACGGTCGCTCTGGCTTCCTCAAGAGCCTCCTTTGCCTTCTGAGCAAAGGCGTACAGGCTGGAGGGGTTGCCGTAGTAATCGGTGAGGTAGGGCATCATTGCATCGAGTGCGGTTTTGCTGACTGCGGTCGTTGCGGCGTTATCTGCATAAACGAACATTTTCATCTTCCTTTCGATCATATCCTATTAAATTCATGGGGGATTATAGCACCCCAAGTCGAGCTAGTCAACAGATTTCCATTTTGCACCTGTGAGAAGATCTTCAAGGCTCACGGTGTCGAGATATGCGTTTGTAATATCGTCAAGCTCCTTCCACATCGGGATGGTCAGGCAGGCGCCGGAGCGGTCGCAGTTGATCGAACCCTCCTTGATGCAGGCGACGGGAGCGAGGTTGTCCTCAATGCAGCGGAGAATCTCGCCGATGGAGTAGTCGGCAGGCGCACGGTTGAGCTTATAGCCGCCCTCCTTGCCCCTTGTCGAATCGACAAGCTCGGCCTTTTTGAGGTTGCCGACGATCATTTCAAGGTACTTCATCGAAAGCCCCAGACGGTCGGACACGGTTTTAAGGGAAATATAACCGTCCTCGGAGTGCTGGGCGAGGTCGATCATAATGCGCAGCGCATAGCGCCCCTTGCTCGTTACGTTCAAAGTATCACCCCCAAATTCCTACTGTTTTTATGGTACTTTTAATATACCACGATTTTAATGGGAATTAAAGCGCCTGTGCAACATTCGCTGTGCATTTTTTGCACAACGGAAAATAAAAAAAGACTTTACTTTAGCGAATTACCGTGATATTATGGCAGCGTGATAATTCAATGAACAAAGAGAGGACACAAGGATGAAAAAGCTTATTGCACTGCTGCTTGCGGTAATATCTGTTTTTGCACTCTGCGCCTGCGGCTCCGTCGAGCAGGATAACGGCAAGGCGGCGGGAGTCGTTACCGAGGACGATCTCAACAAGGATTTTGTACTCAAGGTCGGCTTCGATGCGGAATTTCCCCCTTACGGCTACCTTGCCGACAACGGTGAGTACGACGGCTACGACCTTGCGGTCGCAAAGGAGCTGTGCGACCGTCTCGGCTGGGGCTTTGAGGCGGTTCCCATCAAGTGGTCGGCAAAGGACAAGGAGCTTGAAGCGGGTAACATAAACTGCATCTGGAACGGCTTTACCTACACCGGCAAGGAGGACGACTACACATGGTCCCTGCCTTACGCCGACAACGACATAGTGGTCGTCGTGAAGGCAGACTCCGGCATCACCTCGCTTTCCGACCTTGCGGGCAAGAGCCTTATGGTGCAGGCAAGCTCTTCGGCGGCTCAGGCTGTCGAGGACAACAAGGAATTCAAGGCATCGCTCAAGGAAGTGGTCGAGCTTTCCGACTACAGCCTCGGCTTCCTCGATCTTGACAACGGCACCGTTGCGGCAGTCGCCGCCGACTACGGCGTTGCGGCTTCGAGGATAAACGAGAAGTCCGACGAGTATGTGATACTCTCCGAGACGGTTTCACACGAGCAGTATGCGGTCGGCTTCCTCAAGGGCAACACCGCACTGAGGGACGCCGTGAATGCGGAGCTTCTCAAGATGGCTGAGGACGGTACTCTGCTTGAGATAGCGCAGTCCTCCGACTATGTGGAGCGGGGACTTGTCATCGACAAGCTGATACTTATAAACAAATAAGCAATAAGCCGCCCTTGGGCGGTGCAACATAGGGATAAGCCGCCCCTCTGGGCGGCTTAACTTTTGGGGTGAGGTGTACGATGGAATTTCAAACCGTACTGTCGGAGCTTGTCAAATGCTTCGGAACGACACTTGCAATATTTCTGCTGACGCTTATCGGCTCGCTGCCGCTGGGACTTCTGGTCTGCTTCGGACGGCGCTCGAAAAACTGCGTTTTGCGCAACGTGACCAAGGCGTACATATCCATAATGAGGGGAACGCCGCTCATGCTCCAGCTTTGGGTCGTGTTCTTCGGACTGCCGATGCTTCTCAACTGGTTCTTCGGACTTTTCGGGCTGCGCTATATTGCCGATTCGCAATGGCGCTTTACAGCGGCGATAATTGCGTTTATAATAAACTACGCCGCATATTTTGCGGAGATATACCGCTCCGGCATCGAGTGCATCCCCAAGGGTCAGTACGAGGCGGCAAACGTGTTAGGCTACGGCAGAGCGCAGACCTTTGTGAAGATCATTCTGCCGCAGATGGTGAAGAACGTCATGCCCTCCGTCACAAACGAGGTCATAACGCTCGTAAAGGACACGTCGCTGTGCTACTCCATCGGACTGGTCGAGATGTTCACGAGGGCGACGCAGATCGCAAACAGCAGCTCGGACACCTTCTTTGTCGCATTCATGACCGCCGGCGTCATGTACTACATATTTAACTTTGTCGTTGCGTGGCTCATGGAGCGCTGCGAAAAGGCAATGGCATATTACAGCTGAGAGGTGCGGACATGATACTTGAAATGAACGACATCCGCAAACGCTTCGGCGGACTTGAGGTGCTGCGGGGCATCGACATAAGTGTCGGCAAGGGCGAAACGGTGTCCGTAATCGGACCCTCCGGCTCCGGCAAATCGACGCTTCTGCGCTGTGCGACCTTTTTGGAGACGGCGGACTCCGGCGAGATAAAGTACATGGGCAACAAAGCCGCATGGACGGACGAGACGGGGAAGATGAAGTACGTTTCGCCGTCGGAGCTTAAAAAATTCAAGAGCTGCTTCGGACTGGTGTTCCAGCAGTTCAACCTCTTCCCGCACTTCACGGTGCTGAAAAACATCATCGACGCACCCGTTTCCGTTCAGAAGCGCAGCCGTGACGAGGTGACGGAGGAGGCAATGGCGATACTCGAAAAGATGGGGCTTGCGTCCAAGGCAAACGAGTACCCCGGCAGACTTTCCGGCGGACAGCAGCAGCGTGTTGCGATAGCCCGAGCGCTTGCGATGAACCCGGACATCCTGTTTTTCGACGAGCCGACGAGCGCACTTGACCCGGAGCTTACGGGCGAGGTGCTGAAGGTCATTCGTCAGCTTGCCGAGGAGAAGATGACGATGGTGGTCGTGACCCACGAGATGGACTTTGCAAGAGCCGTGTCGGATCGGGTCATCTTCATGGACGGCGGCAGCATCGTTGAGCAGGGCGACCCCGACAAGGTGCTGGGCGACCCCGACGAGGAACGCACAAAACGCTTTTTAAGGAACTACAAAAGGTAATGGAATTAAACTGCTACAAGATAAACCCCACCGGGAATGTGACGCTTATAGTCGAAGGGGCAGTCCCCGTCGAGCAGCAGGCGGCGCTTGCGGCGGAGCTTATGAAAAGAGACACGGAGGCGGAGCAGGTCGGCTTTTTGAGTAAGCCGCAGCGCTTCGGCTCCGCTGCCGCATTGCGGATGATGGGCGGCGAGTTCTGCGGAAACGCCGCAATATCCGCAGCGGCGCTCGTGATGGACTCCCACGGCGCAAAAAACGGAGAAAAGGCGAGCGTGCGCCTTGAGATATCGGGCGCAGACGAGCCGCTCAATGTCGAGACCGTGAAGCTTTCCGACGGGCTGTACTCCGGAACGCTCTTGATGCCGCTGCCGACGGCTTGCTTTGACTGCGAGCTTATGAGCTTCGGCGAGCGCACGGTGCTGCCGATGGTGCGCCTACCGGGGATAAGTCACATTATCGTGCATGACGAGATCGGCGTAGACAAGGCGGAGCGGGTGATCCGTGACTGGTGCAGACAGACGGATTCCGAGGCGCTGGGGCTGATGTTCACGGACGACGAAAACGGGCTTCTGCGCCCTCTCGTGTACGTCGAAAAGACGGACAGTCTGGTGTGGGAAAGCTCCTGCGCAAGCGGCAGCGTCGCCGTCTGCGCATACCGGGCGATGAAAAGCGGCACGGCGCAGGAGCTCAGGCTGCGTCAGCCGGGCGGGGTGCTGAGCGTCAGCGCCGATTACTCAAACGGCGTACTTTGGGGCGTGAAGCTCTCCGGCAGAGCGGAGATCGTCGGCAGGTATTCATTGGAAACCGTCGAAGCCACTTGATTTGCGGCGAAATTTTGAGTATTATGTTTTCAGCAAAAACGAAAGGCGGAGCCGACGTATGATGAAAAAATTAACCGCATTGCTCCTCTCGGTGCTTATGCTTGTATCGCTGTGCGCCTGCACGGGGGACGGGAAATACTGCGTCGTCAAAAGCCTTGACGAGCTGCAATACTCCATCGTTCTCCGCAACGGCGACTCAAGCTATCACTATATAAATGCGGCGCTTCAGGAGCTTGAGAGCGACGGCAGGATAGACGCTCTTGCGCAGGACTGGTTCGGCGACTCCGACGCCGTGGATTTTCCCTCCGGAAATAGCAGAGTAAAGGACTTTGAATATATCGAGCCGAGGGAGTTTACCATCGGCATTGATCTTGATTCCTTCCCCATGTGCTTTGAGGAAAACGGTGTGTACACCGGCTTTGACGTGGTGCTGGCGCAGGAGGTCTGCGACAAGCTCGGTTGGCAGCTCAGAGTGCAGCCGATAAGGACCGAGGACGTGTTCGTCGAGCTAAATTCCGGCAACATCGACTGTGCGTGGGGCGGCATTGCGGCGGACCTTTCTTCCGCCGATTACACGATACTCACGACCTACATGACCACGGATGCGGTCATAGCGGGGCTTTCCTCCGGCAAAGGGACGCTCTCCGGCGGCGTGCTGTATATGAGCTCGGCAAAGACGCTTCAGGCGATCCTTGACGCAAACGAGCGCAGCAAAAACAAGCTGGGGCAGATAACCCGTGCGCAGGGTACGATGCAGGAGCTGTTTAACTCGATGGCAAACGGCGACTGCGACTTTGTCCTCACCACCGAAGCGGCGGTGTATTACAATAATCATCACTGACAAAAGACCTCACGGCATATCGTGAGGTCTTTTTATGAGAAATCGGAATGTATGTCCGGAAAATAAATCACAGTAAATTTATAGGGATTGCTTGACAAGACGGAAAAAGGAGAGTAGTATAACGATATCCAAGCAAAGAAATAGGAATTTAAGAAAAAAGGAGCGATCTGCCGTGGGAAAAATGAACCGTTGTTGTATCTGTACCTGTACCTGTCGATGTTGTCGCTCCGTGTCCGTATGAAGGCGTAAAGCCGTTTGACCGTGACGACAGCATGTTTGTGCTGTCTTTTTTTGTTATGCAAAAGCATATCAAAAATAAAAAATGTGCCATTTCCTCGTCCCTGCGGGACAACCGTAAATGATGCACAAAAACTTCATGCACCGACATTTACGCATTTTTGCGCTGCGGCACTCACGCATGAAGTTTTAGTTCCAAAATTTCTTTAAAGGAGTAATAATTATGTCTAAGATATACAATTCCGTTGATGAGCTTATCGGCCGCACCCCTCTGCTGCGTCTCACTAATATCGAGGAGAGCGAGAAGCTTTCCGCACGTCTGCTTGCAAAGCTTGAGATGTTCAACCCCGCCGGTTCCGTAAAGGACAGAGTCGCAAAGGCGATGCTTGACGACGCCGAGGCAAAGGGCGTCATAAACAAGGACTCCGTCATAATCGAGCCGACCTCCGGCAACACCGGCATCGGTCTTGCCTCCGTCGGCGCCGCAAGAGGCTACAGAGTGATAATCGTCATGCCCGACAGCATGAGCATAGAGCGCAGACAGCTTATGAAGGCATACGGCGCAGAGCTTGTGCTGACTCCGGGCAAGCTCGGAATGCAGGGCGCAGTCTCGAAGGCACAGGAGCTGCATGAGTCCATCCCCGGCAGCGTCATAGCGGGACAGTTTATAAATCCCGCAAACCCGGCTGCGCACAGAGCGGGAACGGGCCCTGAAATCTGGGAGGACACCGACGGCAACGTGGACATTTTCGTTGCGGGCGTCGGCACCGGCGGTACGGTGAGCGGCGTCGGCGAGTACCTTAAGAGCCGTAAGCCCGACGTCAAGATCGTTGCCGTCGAGCCGGAGCGTTCGCCCCTGCTCAGCAAGGGTACCGCAGGACCTCACGGCATACAGGGCATCGGCGCAAACTTCGTACCCGATGTTCTCGACCGCAGCGTCATCGACCGTATAATGACCGTGTCGGACGCCTCGGCATATGATATGGTGCGCACCCTCGGCAAGACCGAAGGCGTGCTTGTCGGAATCAGCTCCGGCGCCGCACTTTCTGCGGCGATAGCGCTCGCAAAGGAGCCGGAGAACGAAGGAAAAACGATAGTCGCTCTCCTGCCGGACACCGGCGAGCGCTACCTGAGCAGTCCGGTTTTTGCGGAGTGATATTATGTTTAAAGATCTGAAGGAAACGATAGACGCATACCTCGCCAGAGACCCGGCGGCGCAGAGCGCACTTGAGGTGCTGCTGCTGTACCCCGGCGTCAAGGCGGTGCAGAGCCACAGAAGGGCACACTGGTTTTACGAGCATGACATGAAGTTCATCGCCCGCCTCATCTCGCAGGTGAGCCGCCGCCGTACCGGGATAGAGATACACCCCGGCGCAAAGATCGGCAAGCGCCTTGTCATTGACCACGGCATGGGCATCGTGATAGGCGAGACTGCGGAGATAGGCGACGACTGCCTCATATACCACGGCGTCACCCTCGGCGGCACAGGCAAGGACAGCGGCAAGCGCCATCCGACGATAGGCAACAACGTGCTTATCGGCACGGGCGCAAAGGTCCTCGGACCGTTCAAGGTCGGGGACAACAGCCGAATCGCCGCAAACTCGGTGGTCCTCGGCGAGATACCGCCCGACAGCACGGCGGTCGGCGTACCCGCACGGGTCGTAAAGATCGCAGGGCAGAAGGTGGACTACGCATCCGAGGTCGATCAGGTCAGCGTATCCGACCCCGTGGCGGAGGAGCTCAGTGCCATAAACCGTATTCTTTCGGAGATAAACAAAAAGCTCGACAGAGCGGAATAAGAAAAAAGCAAGGCT